>Ga0172380_10002529_pt1 | contig 27700 bp, 32 predicted proteins | sample Leawe162metaG_FD_119747 | JGI IMG/M metagenome (GOLD analysis project Ga0172380, IMG submission 119747) | Leachate microbial communities from a municipal landfill in Southern Ontario, Canada - Leachate well 162 metaG | ecosystem: Engineered > Solid waste > Landfill > Unclassified | place... | reverse complement strand
TGTATTCGGTGAACAACATCACCAGCGGCACCGATGCGCAGGGCGAGGTGACGGTGCGCCTGGCCAAGGGCGGGCGGATCGTCAACGGGCAGGGCGCGGATACCGATATCGTGGTGGCTTCCGCCAAGGCTTACCTGAATGCGCTCAACAAGTTGCACAGCAAGCAGGAGCGCGCCCACCCACAGTTGTGATTTTTCGGTAAATTGTTTGCCGATTGTTGTAGCCGTCTTTTGGATACCGGCTTGTCCGGTTCAAGGGGAAGGACAAAACAGAATAAATCCGCGCTTCCTTAGCGCGGCTGCGCAAGCCGGAAAATCATAGTTGTTGTGGCACGCCCAACCCGTTCACCGGGCTCGTTCAAATGTATTGAACATCCACCACTTCGTATTCCCGCATCCCGCTTGGTGCTATCACCTCGGCTATATCTCCGCTCATCTTGCCGATCAGCGCGCGCGCAATCGGCGAGCTGATGGAAATTTTACGCTCTCTGATATTTGCCTCGTCGTCGCCGACGATTTGATAGGTGACGACATCGCCGTTGTTGACATCTTCCAGCACCACGGTCGAGCCGAACACACAACGCCCGCCGGCGTTGATAGTTTTGGGGTCGATAATCTGCGCGCTGCCCAGCTTGCCTTCCAGTTCGACGATGCGCCCTTCGACAAACGATTGGCGTTCCTTGGCCGCGTCGTATTCGGCATTTTCAGACAGGTCGCCCTGCGCGCGCGCCTCGGAGATTGCGCCGATTACCGATGGGCGTTCCACCGTCTTGAGGCGGTGCAGTTCCTGGCGCAGCAGTTCCGCGCCGACGAGAGTTAATGGGGTTTTGCTCATGCCAATACTTCCTTAGTCGTTAGTTATTAGTCGTTAGTCGTTAGTCGTAGGTCGGGCTACGCCCGACATGGTGGGCAAAGCCCACCCTACCGGCTAGAGGCTAAACGTTTGTGCAGTGCTTGCAGGTCATATATCTGCAACTCGGTCAAGTGTTGCATCCCGATGCAGGCGGCGCGCGCGCCGGCCAGCGTGGTGTAGTAAGTAACCCGCCCCTGCAATGCGGCATGGCGGATGGAATACGAATCGCGCATCGCCGAAGGTTTGCTGTCCACGGTGTTGACGATCAGGCTGACTTCGCCGTTTTTGATCATGTCCACGATATGCGGGCGACCTTCCGCCACCTTGTTCACCACCGTCACCGCAACGCCTGCCGCACTGATTACCGCTGCCGTACCGCGCGTTGCCAGAATGGTGAAACCGAGTTCCCTTAAAGCGCGCGCCACCTCCATTGCACCGGGTTTATCCTCTTCGCGCACGCTGATAAATACTCTACCATCTTTGGGCAGTTTTACGCTGGCCGCCAATTGTGATTTCACAAACGCCTCGGCGAAGGTTTCGCCGACACCCATTACTTCGCCGGTGGATTTCATCTCGGGGCCGAGGATGGTGTCCACGCCGGGGAACTTGATGAACGGGAATACGGCTTCCTTGACCGAGTAATACGGCGGGATGACCTCCTTGGTTACGCCCTGCTGCGCCAGGGTCTGCCCGGCCATGCAGCGCGCCGCGATTTTCGCCAGCGGCACGCCGGTCGCCTTGGAAACGAACGGCACGGTGCGCGAGGCGCGCGGATTCACTTCCAGTACATATACGGTGCCGCGCCCCATCTTGTCATTCTGAATCGCGAACTGCACGTTCATCAACCCGATCACGTTGAGCTCTTTGGCCATCGCTACGGTCTGGCGGCGCAATTCGTCCTGCATTTCCTGCGGCAGGCTGAACGGCGGCAACGAGCAGGCCGAGTCGCCGGAATGCACGCCAGCCTGCTCGATGTGTTCCATGATGCCGCCGATGATGACTTGCCGACCATCTGATATCGCATCCACGTCCACCTCGATGGCATCGTTCAAGAAACGATCCAGCAAAATGGGCATGCGCTCCGGGTAAATTTTGGCTAATTCTTCAGCCTCGCGCATATAGCGTTCCAGGTCAGGCTGCGCATGGATGATCTCCATGCCGCGACCGCCCAGCACGTTGGAAGGGCGCATCACCAGCGGATAGCCAATCTCGGTTGCGCCCGCGACCGCATCGGCCACATTGCTTGCGGTGCGATTGGGCGGCTGTTTCAAATTCAGCTTGCGCAGCATGGTCTGGAAACGCGCGCGGTCTTCCGCGCAGTCGATCATGTCCGGCGTGGTGCCGATGATGGGCACGCCATTCCTTGCCAGGCCGTGAGCCAGCTTCAACGGTGTCTGGCCGCCGTATTGCACGATCACGCCGATGGGTTTTTCCACCGCCACGATTTCCAGTACATCTTCCAGTGTCAGCGGTTCAAAATATAGCCGGTCAGAAGTGTCGTAGTCTGTCGAGACGGTTTCCGGGTTGCAGTTGACCATGATGGTTTCATAGCCGTCCTCGCGCATTGCCAGCGCGGCATGCACGCAGCAGTAGTCGAATTCGATGCCCTGGCCGATGCGGTTCGGTCCGCCGCCCAGCACCATGATCTTTTTGTTGCCGGTCGGCTGCGCTTCGCACTCTTCCTCGTAAGTCGAATACATGTAGGCGGTGTTGGTGGCGAATTCGGCGGCGCAGGTATCCACGCGCTTGAATACCGGGCGCACGCCGAGCGCATGGCGGTAGGCGCGCACCGATTCATCGTCGATACCCAGCAGTGCCGCCAGGCGCGCGTCGGCGAAACCGCTGCGCTTCAAGGTGCGCAGATGATCCGCGCCCAGGCTTTCCAGTGTGTGCCCCGCCAGCGCCTGTTCCTGCCGGATCAGGTCGGCAATCTGCACCAAAAACCACGGGTCGATCTTGCTGACGTTGAAGACTTCTTCCACGCTCATGCCGAGACGGAACGCGTCGCCTACCGCCCAGATACGTTCCGGTCCGGGATTGCCGAGTTCGGACACGATTGCTTCGCGGTCACTGTACTTGCTATCCAGTCCGTGTACGCCGACCTCCAGGCCGCGCAAGGCTTTCTGGAACGACTCCTGGAAGGTGCGGCCGATGGCCATCACCTCGCCCACCGATTTCATCTGCGTGGTCAGGCGGTCGTTGGCTTGCGGGAATTTTTCGAACGCGAAGCGCGGAATCTTGGTCACCACGTAGTCGATGGCAGGCTCGAACGAGGCGGGCGTTGCGCCGCCGGTGATGTCGTTCTTCAGCTCGTCGAGCGTGTAGCCTACCGCCAGCTTGGCCGCTACCTTGGCAATCGGGAAGCCGGTCGCCTTGGAGGCCAGCGCGCTTGATCTCGACACGCGCGGGTTCATCTCGATCACCACCATGCGCCCGTCGTCCGGGTTGATGGAGAACTGCACGTTGGAGCCGCCGGTGTCCACGCCGATTTCGCGCAGCACCGCCAGCGAGGCATCGCGCATGATCTGATATTCCTTGTCGGTCAGCGTTTGCGCCGGAGCGACGGTGATCGAGTCGCCGGTATGCACGCCCATCGGGTCGATGTTTTCGATGGAGCAGATGATGATGCAGTTATCGTTGCGGTCGCGCACCACTTCCATCTCGTATTCTTTCCAGCCGAGCAGCGATTCCTCGATCAACAGCTCGCGTGTCGGCGAGGCTTCCAGCCCGCGCTCGCATATCTCGACAAACTCTTCGCGGTTATAGGCGATACCGCCGCCGCTGCCGCCCATGGTGAAAGATGGGCGGATAACAGTGGGGAAGCCCATCACCTGCTGCACCTGAAACGCCTCTTCCATGCTGTGTGCGATCGCGGAGCGCGCCGAAGCCAGACCGATGCGCGTCATTGCTTGCTTGAACTTTTCGCGGTCTTCGGCCATGTCGATGGCCTCGCGCGATGCGCCGATCATCTCCACATTGTATTTTTCCAGCACGCCGTGTTTCGCCAGATCAAGCGCGCAGTTCAGCGCAGTCTGCCCGCCCATGGTCGGCAGGATCGCGTCGGGTCGTTCCTTGGCGATGATTTTCTCCACCATCTTCCAGGTGATCGGCTCGATGTAAGTCGCATCCGCCATGTCCGGGTCGGTCATGATGGTGGCCGGGTTCGAGTTCACCAGGATGACGCGATAGCCTTCTTCGCGCAGCGCCTTGCAGGCCTGCGCGCCGGAATAGTCGAACTCGCACGCCTGCCCGATAACGATGGGGCCGGCGCCGATGATGAGGATACTTTTTATATCTGTGCGTTTTGGCATGTCACACTAATCTTGAATAAAGCCGATGCGTTTTTTGGAGGGCTGCTGAGGAGGAGTCATCAATTCGCGGATCGCTTCAAATACCACTTGGAACTGCGCGACAAATTTTTTGTAGGGCGGAAAAGCGAAGCGCCTTCCGCCGTATGAGAATTCCATTTGGCGGATAACGCTACGCTCATCCGCCCTACAAAGCATGGCAACACCTTGCTCGGTGAAAGCATGGGGTGCTTTCCTGGAACCACCCCAACTTGAAATCACAATTTGTGACTTCAAGCCTACAACCTCTTGATTTGTAAGTTTAAATGCAAAATCGCTGGGGAAGCGATCAGCATTGCGCTGCACTGCCTGCATGAGCGTTCTTGTTTCAACCTGATAGAGCGCGGCCAGATCGTGCGACAACATCACCCGTTGACCGAGCAAGGAATAAATTTGTCCCTCAATGCCTTCGATAATTTGTCCTGGCATCAAAACGGGCTTTTTTTCAGGCACGATTTGCCTCCATTATCGCCACGAAGCGGTCGAACAAGTAATCCACATCGTGTGGCCCCGGACTGGCTTCCGGATGTCCCTGGAAGCAGAACGCGGGCTTGTCGGTCAGCTCGAAGCCCTGCAAGGTACCGTCGAACAGCGAGACATGCGTGACGCGCGCATTTGCCGGCAGCGTCGCCGCATTCACCGCGAAACCGTGGTTCTGGCTGGTGATCATCACCCGTTTGCTTTGCATGTCCTGCACCGGATGGTTCGCGCCGCGATGGCCGAACTTCATCTTCTCGGTCTTCGCACCCACCGCCAGGCCCATCAACTGGTGACCCAGGCAGATGCCGAACAGCGGTACGCCTGTATCGATGAACTCGCGCGTCGCGTTGATCGCGTAGTCGCACGGCCCGGGATCGCCGGGGCCGTTGGACAGGAATACGCCGTCTGGCTCCAGCGCCAGCACCTCCGCAGCCGGGGTTTGCGCCGGCACCACGGTGATGCGGCAACCGCGCTCGGCCAGCTTGCGCAGGATGTTGCGCTTTACGCCGAAGTCGTAAGCCACCACATGAAATTCGGAATGCGCCAACTCGGGATAGCCCACGCCCAACTCCCATTCACGCTGCGTCCACGAGTAGGAATCGGTGCATGAAACTTCTTTAGCCAAATCCATTCCGGCCAGTCCGGCGAAACCGCGCGCCGCCGCGAGCGCCGCCGCTTCGTCCGTGCCGGTGGCGATGCAACCGTTCTGCGCGCCCTTCTCGCGCAGGATGCGCGTCAGCTTGCGCGTGTCGATCCCGGCGATCGCCACCACGTTGTTGGCCTTGAGGTAATCGGGCAGCGATTGGGTGCTGCGGAAGTTGCTCACTGTTAGCGACAAATCGCGGATCACCAGCCCGCTGGCGAACACCTGGCGCGACTCCACGTCTTCGCTGTTCACGCCGACGTTGCCGATATGCGGGTAAGTCAGCGTGACGATCTGCTTGCAGTAGGAGGGGTCGGTGAGGATTTCCTGATAACCGGTCATCGAGGTGTTGAACACCACCTCGCCGGCGCTGCTGCCGGAAGCCCCGATGGCAACACCCCGAAATACCGTGCCATCGGCAAGCACAAGAATGGCAGGGTTCGTTTGCGGCACCGGAATACTCCCAAAGCAGTTGACATAAAGAAGCGGGACGGACCGTGTGTCCATCCCGCTTTGAATTGAGGCGCATTATAGCGGATTAGCGGGGCGGCATCAAATGTAACCAAGCCTGTAGGCTGCGCGGGGTCGTGTTGCGCTGGCAGGCGCACACCGTTTCGCAGGCAGTTTTTTTAGCTGTATGTCTTCGTATGGCAAGCCGATTTGGGCGGGAGTGGTGATGATCTCGCGCCCGGTCTCCGGATAGAACACTAGGCGCGCCTGAAAAAATACAGCAACAGCGCGAACCCGCCATAGGCTGCGGCCAGAATGCCTAGGATGTGCCAGATCATGCGCATCTGAACTCCGGGCTAATCACGCGCCGGTTCGCCACGCCGGTTTCAGTGAGTTTCAGGCTGGAAAGCTCATCGCCCCGCGCGATCGAAATTTGCGAAGCATCGGGCTGCCCTTCAAATAGTGAAACCACCGCTTGGATTGCCTCAAGCTGATAATCATGGTTGGTGTCGAATTGCAGTTTCATACGGCCAACGCACCCGTGCATTCATCCAGATAGCCCCACTGGCGGAATAGCGGCTGAAGCGTTGCGTCATCCCGGAAGGCGAGAAAATAAAGGTATTCAGCCGCCACATCGCGTTCACCTGGCCAGCACAAGGTGCCGTGTTTCAGACAGGACTGTCGGACAAATGTTTCGTCCGCGAAGATGGCAAAAATCGAAGCCGGATTCGCGTCGATAAGCGCGCGCAAATCCGCCACACCGACACGCCCATCGTTGAACGTCAGCCTCACGCGGTAATCATCCAAATATTGGGTATCAGTAATTTCTAACAACATGGCTTGTCTTCGTTATCGTGCAGTTAGACCAGCGGGGCGATCCGATGAAACTGCCCCGTTGTGCGCAGGGCATTCCAGTTTTCCAATAATTCGGCCTGATGCTCGCTCGCCCATTCGATCACCAGACTATGTGCCAGATCATCCGCACCTGGCCTCCGTGCGCAAGGCCGGATCCTGGCGGTAAAAGGCAGCCAGTTGCCGGTACACGTCAGGATATTCCTGTTGCAGGGCATGCGGCGTTTCGAAAAAAGCCTCGCTGGTCACGGCGAAAAATTCTGCCGGGCTTTCGGCACCGTACGGGTCAAGCGCCGTTTCCAAGCCCCTTTCCACCTGGGTGCAGAAGTCGGCGTAGGCCGCAGTAAAGATTTGTGCCCATTGTTCTTGCGACATCTCGCGATGCAGCGGCGGGAAGCCGTTCATCGCGCCGTTCAGCATATCCAGCTTGTGGGCGAATTCGTGGATCACCACGTTGATGCCGTCGTGTTCGCCGCCGCGCACGGCATCGGCACCCGACAGAACCACTGGCCCGCGCTCCCAGGATTCACCCAGCGTCGCGTCGCGGACGACATGCACCACGCCGGCCTCGTCCATGAATTCGTGTTCCGGCACGAATTCGCCGGGGTAGACTATGACCGACACCCAGCCCGCATAATAATCCAGGCCGAGATTGAGTATCGGCAGGCAGGCCTGGGCGGCGATCTTGATCCGCATGTCGTTGTCCAGGGCAAATCCGCCGGCCGCGACCAGCTGTTTTTCGTTGAGGAATAAGGTGACGAGTTCACGCAGGCGTTCCAGTTCATTTTCCGATAGCCCGAGCAACACGGGCAATCCGGAAACGGCGGCGCGCCATGTCTCATCCGGCAGTGTCGCGTGCCGCAAGACATGCCGCCTGCGCCAATTTTTTAAGCTCCAGTCCATGTTCAGCCGTATTCGAATGACGAGCAAGCCACTTGGTTAACCATCAAAATTGGCCTGAAAGCGCCATGCAATTTGTGTTTTAATATTCGGAGAAAGCGGGCGGTAGCGTAGCATGATGGCGTAGTGTGCCACGAGATTTGCTGGAAAAGATTTGCTGGAAAAGCCAGGCTGCTGGAAGTTTGCCAGAGTTATCTGTTAAGGAGATTATCATGAAGGTGAAATGGGTCGGTATTGCGGTAGCTGCAACGGTGTTGATGTTTTCAGGTCAGGCGGGGGCGGCGGTGGATGCGGCGGCGTTCAAGGCGCTGGCCAAGAAGAAGGGCTGTTTTAATTGCCACAGCATGGACAGGAGGATTCTGGGGCCGTCGCTGAGAGAAATTGGCAGGAAATACAAAGACGATGCCAGCGCGCCAGACAGGATGGCCGTAATTATCAAGAACGGCAGCAAAGGCGGCGTTTGGGGCAAGGATGCCATGCCGGCCTACGCGAAACTCGGCGATGACGACATCAAGACCATGGTGGAGTTTGTTTTGTCGCTCAGATAACCATCGCGGTAAAGCTGCCGCAGCATGCTTATTTGAGCAGGCGCTTTATTCAAGCGTAGACCGTATTGCCTGCTCGCCGGTTTTTTTCACGGTGGCATGGGCTAACCTGGCACTTAGCGCTTCGCTTTTTTCTGCAACGTAATCGCTGCCATAATCGAGACGCCATACCCAGGCGCCGGCACGGCGGGTTTTGAAGGTTGTGTCGGTCCAGTATTTTCCGGGCAGGGATTCCGGGAAAAAGGCTTTGGAGAGGGTGGGGCCGGGATAGAAAACGCTGGGGTCCACGATGGTGTTCAATTCATAACGGCTCGGCAGATACCAGTCCGTGAAGCCGCAAAGTTTTTCCGCGTTGACCGCTTTGGCGTAAGACAGGGTATCGCAATCGCTGCCGGTGCAAGTTCCGCCATTGGCTGTGCCTGCCCAGCCGCCGTTGCTGTCAGGGTTCGGGTCGAGCCAAGTGTAGGTGTTGTCGATGCTGTGCAGGCCGGGGCCGGCTTTTTTTACTTCCCAGACCAGGCCTGACTGATTGTCTTTGACGCATGCCCACGGTTGTTTGGCAAAGTCCTTGCCGTCGTTTGCGCTGCCGTCCTGGTTGAGGCGCGTCATGTCGAATACGGGCGGCGTAAGAGCGGGAATGTCGCCGCAGCCCGCGATTGCCAGTGGACATAACAGTGCCAGCAGCGTCATGCGGCGATTGGATGTGGCGGGATTCTTGGAGGTTAGGCTTTCTCTGGTCGGCTTTTTCATTGGGGAAACCCGGGGATTTAATGTGGGATTACCGGTTCGGTAAAGGGCGCGCATTATCGTGGAATTATGCGGGTTGTTCAAGACGACTGCTTTAGTTGGTTGACCAAAACGTCGCCAGCCTTTATCTTACGCGGTTCTTTATGGGCAGGAATGACAAGGTGAACAAGATGGAGTTGAGTGGCGCGGAGATACTGATCCGCTGTTTGCAGGAGGAGAAGGTCGAATACGTGTTTGGCTATCCCGGTGGCGCAGTGTTGTTTATTTACGACGCACTGTTTCAGCAGGATAAGGTCAAGCATGTGCTGGTGCGCCACGAGCAGGCGGCGGTGCATGCGGCTGACGGCTACGCGCGCTCTTCCGACAAGGTGGGCGTGGCGCTGGTCACTTCCGGGCCGGGGCTGACCAACGCGGTGACCGGCATCGCGACCGCTTACATGGATTCCACGCCGATGGTGGTCATCAGCGGCCAGGTTCCGACTGGCGCGATCGGCGAAGATGCCTTCCAGGAAGTCGATGCGGTAGGCATCACCCGTCCGTGCGTAAAACACAATTTTCTGGTCAAGGATGTCAAGGATATTGCCTCGACCATCAAGAAGGCGTTTTATCTCGCCAAGTCGGGCCGTCCCGGCCCGGTATTGGTGGATATCCCCAAGGATGTTTCCAACCATCGGACTGCCTTCGAGTACCCGGAGAGCGTGACCATCCGTTCCTATCATCCTGCGGGCAAGGGCGACAGCGGGCAGATCAGGCGCGCGGCGCAAATGTTGCTGGAAGCCAAGCGGCCGATGATTTATGCGGGCGGCGGCGTGGTGCTGTCCGATGCCTCCGCGCAGTTGATCGACCTGGCGCGCTTGCTGAATTTTCCCTGTACCAACACGCTGATGGGGCTGGGCGGTTTTCCGGCCAGCGACAAGCGCTTTGTCGGCATGTTGGGGATGCACGGCACTTATGAAGCGAACATGGCGATGCAGCATTGCGATGTGCTGCTGGCGGTCGGCGCGCGCTTTGATGATCGCGTGATCGGCAACGTCGAACATTTTGCCGAAGTGCCGCGCAAAATAATTCACATCGACATCGATCCATCCTCGATCGCCAAACGCGTCAAGGTGGATGTGCCCATTGTCGGCGATGTGAAGCTGGTGCTCGATGAGCTGCTGGACGTGTTGCGCAGCGGCGGGCAGACACCCGCTGCAGCGGAGTTGGCCGCATGGTGGAAGCAGGGCATGAGTGGCGCGCCATCGGTGGCGGGTTACGTTACAAGAATTCTTCAGAAATTATCAAGCCGCAATTCGTGATTGAAAGGTTGCATGAAATTACCGGCGGCGATGCCTTCATCACGTCCGATGTCGGCCAGCATCAGATGTGGACCGCGCAGTATTACAAATTTGACAAACCGCGCCGCTGGATCAATTCCGGCGGCCTGGGCACGATGGGTTTCGGCTTGCCGGCGGCGATGGGCGTGCAGATGGTCAACCCCGGCGCAACGGTCGCCTGCGTGACCGGCGAGGGCAGCATCCAGATGAACATTCAGGAATTGTCTACCTGCAAGCAATTTCACTTGCCGATCAAGATTATCGCGCTCAACAACGGCTATCTGGGCATGGTGCGGCAGTGGCAGGAGTTCTTTCACGGCAACCGTTATTCCGAGACTTATATGAACGCGCTGCCGGATTTCGTCAAGCTGGCCGAGGCCTACGGGCATGTCGGCATGCGTATCGAAAAACCGGCGGATGTCGAACCGGCGCTCAAAGAGGCGTTCGCGCGCAAGCACGACCTGGTGTTCTTGGACTTCAGAACCGACCCGACGGAAAACGTTTACCCGATGGTTCCAGGCGGCAAGGGTTTGTCGCAGATCATTCTGGCGGAGGAGCTGTAATGCGGCACATCATTTCACTGTTGATGGAAAACGAGGCGGGTGCGTTGTCGCGCGTGGCGGGCCTGTTCTCGGCGCGCGGCTACAATATCGAATCCTTGTCGGTCGCGCCGACCGAAGACCCGACCCTGTCGCGCATGACTATCGTCACCAGTGGCTCGGATGCGATCATCGAGCAGATCAACAAGCAGCTCAACAAACTGGTGGATGTCGCGGCGATGATCGACTTGAGCGAAGGCGAGCATCTGGAGCGCGAACTGATGCTGGTCAAGGTGAGTGCCGCAGGCGATGCGCGTGAAGAATTGCAGCGTGTGACGAATAGTTTTCACGGGCGCATCATCGATGTAAACGGGCACATCTATACCATCGAACTGACCGGCACATGCGCCGAGCTGGACAGTTTTCTGGAGGCGGTAGGCCGTGACCTGATTCTGGAAACGGTGCGTACCGGCGCTTCCGGCATCGGGCGCGGCGACCGGATTTTGAAACTGTAGGGTGGGCACGTTTCATATGCTCACCGTTTTCCGGCGCGGGCACAAAGAACGTGCCCACCCTACAAACTAATGACTAATTTTTAACCAAAGAGGGCAACATGAAAGTTTATTACGACAAAGACGCGGACCTTTCCCTGATCAAGGGCAGGCAAGTAACCATCATCGGCTACGGTTCGCAAGGCCATGCCCATGCGCAGAATCTGAAGGAATCCGGCGTCAATGTGACGGTTGGTTTGCGCAAGGGCGGGGCATCCTGGGCCAAGGCCGAAACCGCCGGTCACAAGGTCGCCGAGATCGCCGATGCCGTGAAGGGTGCCGATGTGGTGATGCTGCTGCTGCCCGACGAGACCATGGCGCAAATTTATCAAGACTCTGTTGAAAAGAGCTTGAAGTCCGGGGCCGCACTGGCGTTCGCCCATGGCTTCAATATCCACTACAACCAGATCGTGCCGCCCGCAGATGTGGACGTGATCATGATCGCGCCGAAAGGCCCCGGCCATACCGTGCGTTCCGAGTACCTCAAGGGCGGCGGCGTGCCGACGCTGATCGCGGTGTATCAGGACAAGTCCGGCAAGGCCAAAGACATTGCGTTGTCTTATGCGGCAGCCAACGGCGGCACCAAGGGCGGTGTGATTGAAACCAATTTCCGCGAAGAAACCGAGACCGACCTGTTCGGCGAACAAGCCGTGTTGTGCGGCGGTGCAGTGGAACTGGTCAAGGCCGGTTTCGAGACGCTGACCGAAGCCGGTTATGCGCCGGAGATGGCCTATTTCGAATGCCTGCACGAACTGAAGCTGATCGTCGATCTGATGTATGAAGGCGGCATCGCTAACATGAACTACTCGATTTCCAACAACGCGGAATACGGCGAATATGTCACCGGTCATCGCGTGATCGCCGACGAATCCCGTGCCGCGATGAAGGAATGTCTGAAGAATATCCAGAACGGCTCCTACGCCAAGCAGTTCATTCTGGAAGGCCGCACCAACTATCCTGAAATGACCGCGCGCCGCCGCTTGAATGCAGAGCATCCGATCGAGCAGGTCGGTGGACAGTTACGCGCGATGATGCCGTGGATCGGCAAGAACAAGCTGGTTGATCAGTCTAAAAACTAGAAAAGGGGGAAGGGGGAAGGGAGAAGGGTAAAGGCAGTGCATCCCCCGCCTCTTCACCCTTATCCCTTCACCCTTATCCCTTCCCAATGAAAAATTATCCCCACCCTATTATCGCCCGCGAGGGCTGGCCGTTCCTGATCGGCTCCATCGCCATTGCGCTGCTGTTATCCGCCCTTACCGGCGGTATCCCTGAGCTGCTGGCCTGGATTGTCGTGCTGTTCGTGGTGCAATTTTTCCGCGACCCGCCGCGCGTGGTTCCGCAGGATGCCGGTGCGGTGCTGTCGCCGGCGGATGGCCGAGTTATCAAGGTCGAGCGCACACAGGATCCCTACGGGCAACGCGAGGCGATTTTGATCAGCGTGTTCATGAACGTGTTCAACGTGCATTCTAACCGCAGCCCGGTGGATGGTACCGTGGAAAAGGTGCAGTATTTTCCCGGCAAGTTCGTGAATGCCGATCTCGACAAGGCTTCCGCAGAGAACGAGCGCAATGCGGTGGTGCTGAAGACCGCAGATGCGCAGACCGTGACCTTCGTGCAGGTGGCGGGGCTGATCGCGCGGCGTATCCTGTGCTACATCAAGGCAGGCGATGTGCTGGCGCGCGGCCAACGCTACGGTTTCATACGCTTCGGTTCGCGCGTGGATGTTTATCTGCCGCTGGATGCCGCCGTGAAAGTCAGCATCGGCGACAAGGTGTCGGCGACTACGACCATCTTGGCAATGCTTCAGGAAAACGGTTAACCTGACCGCATGGACGAATTCGATACCCGCAAGCCGATGAACCTGCGCAAGCGTGGCATTTATCTGCTGCCTAACTTGTTTACCACCGGCGCGCTGTTCGCCGGTTTTTATGCCATTGTGCAGGCGATGAATCTGCGCTTCGAATTTGCGGCGGTGGCGATTTTCATCGCCATGGTGCTGGACGGTCTGGATGGCCGTGTGGCGCGGCTGACGCATACGCAAAGCGAATTCGGCGCCGAATATGACAGCTTGTCAGACATGGTTTCGTTCGGCGTTGCGCCGGCGTTGGTCATGTATGAATGGGCATTGAAAGGGCTGGGCAAGTGGGGCTGGTTCGCCGCATTTATTTATTGTGCTGCCACCGCATTGCGCCTGGCGCGCTTCAACACCAACATCGATGTGGTCGATAAGCGTTATTTTCAGGGCTTGCCCAGCCCGGCTGCCGCAGCCCTGGTGGCGGGCTTCGTCTGGGTGATGCTGGATTACGGCTTCAAGGGCGGCGAGCTGCGCTGGTATGCGGCGGCGCTGACAGTGTTCGCCGGCTTGAGCATGGTCAGCAACCTGCCGTTCTATAGCTTCAAAGACCTGAACATGCGCAAAAGTGTGCCATTCGTGGCGATCTTCCTGATCGCGCTGTTCTTCATCCTGATTTCCAGCTATCCACCTGGCGTGCTGTTTGCGTTGTTCCTGGGCTATGCCTTGTCTGGCTATGTGCTGTGGCTGTTGCGCCTGCGCAAAAAACCATAGCTGCCTTATCGTCGATTTCCCCCTCACTATTGATTCCGTGCGATAACGTCTTGACGTAACCCTAAATTCCTATAAGATAGTAACCAAATACTTACTTTGGAATTTATCATGGAAATCAGCTCCAAACACCTTCCTGCGGATGAGCGCCGCGCCGTTACCGTGGAAGCGGTGATCGCGCTGGCCGCCGAACAAAATCCGGGCGAGATCACCACGGCGGCGATCGCCAAACACATGGGGCTGACGCAGGGCGCGCTGTTCCGCCACTTTCCCAGCAAGGATGCGATTTTGCAGGCGGTGATGGAGTGGGTGGCCGAGCGGCTGCTGGCGCGGGTGGACAAGGCGGCACAGGCCGCCGCATCGCCGCTCGCGGGGCTGGAGGCGGTGTTCATGACGCATATCGATTTTGTCGCGCAGCATCCCGGCGTGCCGCGCATGCTGTTCGGCGAATTGCAGCGCGCCGTGGATACGCCCGCGAAACGCATGGCACGCACGCTGATCGAGCGCTACAGCAAGCGCCTGGCCGCGCTCATCGTGAAGGGCAAGGCGCAGGGCGAGCTGGACAAGGAGGTCGATACCGCCGCCGCCGCCACGCTGTTTATCGGCGCTATTCAGGGCTTGATCATGCAGTCGCTGCTGGCCGGAAATACCGAGCGGATGCGCGTGGACGCACCGGGCGCTTTCGCCATCTACCGCCGTGGCATCGGGAGCGTGCGATGAAAAGATTCCTCACGACTAATGGCCGCAAGCTGGCGTTGCTGGCGGTGCTCGTGCCGCTGCTGGCGCTGTTCGTTTATGTCGTGCTGCGCTCCGGCCCGCTGGCATCCATTCCGGTGACGGTGATAACGGTCGAGAGCCGCGCCCTCGCGCCGGCCTTGTTCGGTATAGGCACGGTCGAGTCGCGCTACACCCACAAAATCGGCCCGACCGCCGCCGGTCGGGTCAGGCAGGTTGACGTGCAGGTGGGCGACAAGGTGCGCGCCGGGCAGGCGTTGGGCGAAATGGACCCGGTGGATGTGGACGAGCGCATCGCCGCGCAGGCGAGTGCGCTGAAGCGCGCCGAGGCCGCCGTGCTTGGCGCCGATGCGCAGGCGCAGGAAGCGGCGGCGCGCAGGGATTATGCCGGGAAGCAGGCGGGACGCTATGAAAAACTGCTGGAATCACGCGCGGTGAGCGAGGAGGGAGCGGGTGCAAAACGGCAGGAGCAGCAAATCGCCGAAGCCGGTTTTGCCGCCGCGCGCGCCAATCTGGATGCCGCGCGCCAGGAATTGGAACGCGTCCGTTCCGAGCATGCGGGATTGATCCGGCAACGCGCCAACCTGCGCCTGACCGCGCCGGTTGACGGCCTGGTGGTGGCGCGTCATGCCGATTCCGGTACGACGGTGGTGGCCGGACAGGCGGTGGTGGAAATCATCGATCCGGCCAGCCTGTGGATCAATGTGCGCTTCGACCAGTTGCGCGTGTCCGGTCTGCGCGCCGGATTGCCGGTGCGTATCGCGCTGCGCTCGCGCGCCGGGCAGACGCTCGCCGGGCGCGTGCTGCGCGTGGAACCGCTGGCCGATGCGGTGACCGAGGAAACTTTGGCCAAGGTGGCGTTCGACAGCCTGCCGGAACTGCCGCCGCTCGGCGAACTGGCCGAAGTCACCATCGCGCTGCCCGAAACACCGACCGCACCGGTGGTGCCGAACGCCAGCATCCAGCGTGTCGATGGGCATCTCGGCGTGTGGCTGATTGAAGGTGACGCGCTGCGTTTCGCGCCGGTCAAAACGGGCGCGACCGATCTCGACGGGCGGGTGCAAATCCTTGACGGGATCAAAGACGGTGCGCGCGTGGTGGTGTACAGCCAGCGCGCGCTGGATAGCCGCAGCCGCATCAAAATCGTCGAACGCTTGCCGGGCGTGTCCTCATGATCAGTCTGGCGGGGCGCGACCTGCTGCATTCGTGGGGCAAGTTCGTTTTTACCGGCGTGGGGCTCGGCCTGCTGATTGGTGTCACGCTGACCATGGCCGGCGTCTATCGCGGCATGGTGGACGATGCCAAGGTGCTGCTCGACAACAGCGGCGCCGACCTGTGGGTGGTGCAGCAGGACACGCTGGGCCCCTACGCCGAATCGTCCAGCCTGTATGACGATACTTATCGCGGCATTCTCGGCATGCCCGGCGTATCGCGCGCCGCCAATGTCACCTACCTGACCACGCAGGTGCGCCAGGGCGGACGCGATGTGCGCGCGATGGTGGTCGGCGTCGAGCCGGGCAGGGTGGGCGAACCGGGGCAGCCCGGCTACCTGGTGGCCGGACGCCAGATTACTCGCGGCCATTACGAAGCCGTCGCCGATATTGCCTCGGGATTCAAACTTGGCGACGACGTGCAGATTCGTCGCAGCCATTACACCGTGGTCGGGCTGACGCGGCGCATGGTGTCGTCGAGTGGCGACCCGATGGTGTTCATCCCGCTGAAGGACGCGCAGGAGGCACAATTTCTCAAGGACAACGATGCCATCGCACGGCAACGCCGCCGCACTGCGGAGAACCCCGCTTTCAACCGCCCCGGCACGCCCGGCCTGCTGGATGCGGTGATCGCCTCGCAAAGCGCCAACCCCTACGTCAACGCCGTGCTGGTACAGATCGAACCCGGCTACGCGCCGGAGGACGTGGCCGAACCGATCCGCCGCTGGAAACGCTTGCAGGTCTACACCCGCGCGCAGATGGAGGGGATATTGGTCGGCAAGCTGATCGCCACTTCGGCCAAGCAGATCGGCATGTTTCTGGTGATACTCTCCGTCGTCAGCGCGGCCATCGTCGCCTTCATTATTTACACCCTGACACTGGGCAAGATCCGCGAAATCGCGGTGTTGAAACTGATCGGCACGCGCAACCGCACCATCGCCGGAATGATCATGCAGCAGGCGGTCGGGCTGGGCGTGATCGGCTTTGTGGTAGGCAAGATCGCCGCCACTTTCTGGGCGCCGATTTTTCCGAAATATGTGTTGCTCGAACCGGGTGATGCGGCGCGCGGCTTTGCGGCGGTGGTGGTGATCTGCATGCTGGCCAGCGTGCTGGCGATCCGTGCCGCGCTCAAGGTTGACCCGGCGGAGGCGATCGGTGGCTGACCTGCATGAAAAAGGCATCCGCATCGCCGGATTGCGCAAACGCTACGGCGAAGGTGACACTGCGGTCGATGCGCTCAAGGGGGTGGATATGCAGGTCGCGCCCGGCGAAGTGGTCGGGTTGGTCGGGCCGTCCGGTTCCGGCAAGACCACGCTGCTCAAATGTCTCGGCGCGGTGATCGAGCCGAGCGCCGGGCGGATGACCCTGGGCGAACAGGTGATCTACGAAGACAAATGGAAAATCGCCGATTTGCGCGCGTTGCGCCGCGACAAGATCGGCTTCGTGTTTCAGGCACCCTATCTGATCCCGTTTCTCGATGTCACCGATAATGTCGCGCTGCTGCCGATGCTCGCCGGGCGGCCCAATGCCGAGGCGCGCAAGCGCGCACTCGAATTGCTCGACGCGCTGGATGTGGCGCATCGCGCCAAGGCCATGCCGTCGCAGCTCTCAGGTGGCGAGCAGCAGCGCGTCGCCATCGCCCGCGCGCTGGTCAACCATCCGCCGGTGATACTCGCCGACGAACCCACCGCGCCGCTCGACAGCGAACGCGCGTTGTCCGTGATTCGCATCCTGAACAAAATGGCGCAGCAGTATCACACCGCCATCATCGTCGTCACGCACGACGAGAAAATCATTCCAACCTTCAAACGCATTTACCACATCCGCGACGGCAAGACCCACGAGGAAGCGGGTGAGGGACGGGTGTTCGAGTAGAGTTTAGTGCGGGGTGTAAATCGCTTGGTGCGCTGCGCGCACGAGAATACAACCGGGTGCGCCACTGCTTGGGTCGTAGGGCGGAAAAGCGAAGCGCCTTCCGCCGTATAAGATTTACATCCGGCGGATAACGCTTCGCCCATCCGCCCTACGATAATGCTCTATATGATGGGGAATTGGAATTACACCAGCAAGGGGGAAGGAGAAAAACTGACATCCATGCAAGGCTTGCCGCCTTCCGTGGTGGTCAAGTGGCGCACGCAATTTCGCCCGCCATGCTTGGCGCTGTAAAGGGCGGTATCCGCCATTTCCAGAAAATGGGTCGCATTGCAGTCGGTATCCGGCTGATAGGTGGCGATACCGATGCTGACCGTAATGTGATCGGCAACTTTCGATTCACTGTGCGGGATGTTCAGGTTGGAAACGGCGCTGCGCAGCCTTTCCGCAATGATCTGGCTTCCCTCTGTCTTGGAGTCGGGCAGGATGACGACAAATTCTTCGCCGCCATAGCGTGCCACCACGTCAGTGGGGCGGTGCAATTGCGACTTGAGTGCCTTGACGATGGAAGTCAGCACCTTGTCGCCAGCGGGATGCCCATAGGTGTCGTTGTAGAGCTTGAAGTAGTCTACGTCCAACATAATCAGGGAAAGCGGAATATTCTGGCGTTGCGCGCGACCGAATTCGGCGGCGAAACGCTCGTCAAAAAAACGCCGGTTGTATGCGCCGGTCAGCGCGTCCGTAACGGCCTCCTTGCTGAGCCGCTCGGTGTGCGATTTCAGGACACGCTCGCGCTTGATGGACAAGGTGGCATCGACAATTTGAATCAGGCAAAGAGGGTTGCCTTCGCCGGTGGGGATGGGCGTAAGGGTGATGGATTGCTGTATGCGCTGTTTATCCGGTGTGATCGGCAAGAGATAAAGCGGCAGTGGCGAACGGTGCAGCGCGTTGGAAAGGATGACCGGCAGCTTGTGTTGCAATGCGTGCCGGATGGCTGTTTTGAATGAAACGGACAGGCTATCGGGGAATAGCGATTCGAAGGAGTGGTTCAAGGCCAGTTCGGTCGGGATAGCGCTATGTTGTGCCATCCAGTTATTCCACAGCAAAACATTGCCTGCGCTGTCGATCAGGATCAGGCCTGACTTGATGCTGTCCCAGATTTTTCCCGCGATTTCCCCCTCAATTTTTCCGGAAAAAGCGAAACTATTTTTGACCGGTATAGAGTTCATGTTTGCCCTGTTTTCAGATGCCGGAGATTCAGATGCCGGAGATAAAGTGATCGATGTGAGCGAGAAGCTCCTGCAGGGATGATGAGCTTAACAGGAACACCAAATAGCCTTGCGAATGGCGTTTCTCGATGGCCAGGTCAATATGCAACACCAGCATGATAGGCTGATTCGCGTCCAGAATGATTTGCTGCAAAACCGCATTTGTTTCGCCAACGGAGTAAACCGGCAGGGAGCTGTCCAAGGTGAGTTTGAGTATGTCCGCCATCGAGGAAAGGCAGGCATTCAATATGATGTTGCCAAGTTCGCACATGGCTTCCTGCTCGAATTCGGCGATATCATTGATGCTTACCTGCGAACCCATCATGTCATGCACGATTTCCAGCGCGCGGTCTTCGGTGAACAGCAGCATGGCATCGGCATTGAACGGGCCGCTGAAATGTTGTTTGACCGCGCCCAGGCGCGGGCTGTTGAGCGATAAAACCTCCGCGTTGATTTCGGACGATTGGTAAAGCTGGACGCGCGGTACGGACAGCATGACCGGGTCGCCGACGATCTCGCTCAGGCTGGACGCGGCGCGGCCCGCGCCGATGTTGAAAATTTCAGTCAGCGTGTCAACTTGTAATTCGGTCAGCGGATTCATTTGTTGCACTCGAAAAATTCGAGAGCCTGCGCCACGCTTTTTTCTGTGACCGGTTTGGCGACAAACCGTGCGCCGAGCGCCGCAGCACGGGTCTGGTGGCTTTCCTGAATGTTGGCAGAAAAAACGGCGACGCGGATGCTCGGATATTTGGCGAGGATTTGCTCGGCCGCTTCGGTGCCGATAATTCCCGGCATATTGATGTCCATGGTGCAGTAATTCGGCGTGTCGCGATCGACAATTTCCAGTGCCTCGTTGCCGCTGGCCGCTTCGATGATGATCCAGTTCGGATGTTTGGCGAGTACGAAGGTGCGTATCATCATGCGCGATACGCGGCTGTCATCTACGATGAGCAGCGTTTTGATGCTGTTGCGGTGTGGCACGGTTTCTCCAGTACTTTTATCTTCAATCTCTTCGGGTTTAATTCCCCGCCGCTTGCGGCGTAGCGGCTTCGTAGGTTGGTGCTGAGGCCGAAGGCCGAAGCCCAACGCATGCGGTCGGATGAGGCTGGGCTGCGTTCAGCGCCAACCTACCGGCAAATACGGGGTGCTTTATTCGGGTTTTATTTTACAGTATTTCGCTATATCGGGCGGCATTCACTGCGCGATTGAGAACGGCTTTGCAGGGGTTATGTTCTGATGGCGTGGGTGACCGCCTTGTTGCGGATTTTCTTATCGAACCGCTCTTTATCGATGACGAATCTTTCGTGCGTCCCTTTTGCGATGACGTCCACGCCGTCGTCCGCTTCCACTTCAAACGTCAGTCGTTGGCCGTTGATTGCGACCAGTCTTACTCTTGCGGTTACCATCAGTCCGGGCGGTGTGGCGGCGGTGTGGCTGACATTGATGTGCGTGCCCAGTGATTGCTCCTGGGGCCAGTCCAGGTGCGGCTTGACAGCCTCTATGCAGGCCCATTCCAGAAAGCCCACCATGAACCCCGTGGCAAATACCTCGGGCATTTCTTGGAAAGCTGAAGATTCCGGGTAGAGCGCCGGGACTGTTTTCGTGTCGGGCAGGTGGAAACTAAGCTGGTGTTCTATTCCGGGTTTCAGGGTATCTTTCAAGATAGCCTCCGCTGTCAGCCTGACATGCAAGCAAGATTCTGTGTTTGACATACGTAGCCTTTGGCGAGCACCAAGGCCACCCATAACCAGAACAGAATAAAAAAACTGGCGAGGCCAAGATGTGCGTCAGCAATAAACTTGGGCGAAATCGCACGGGCGATTTTGAAGATGGGCGAGGTAATAACCAGAAAAATGCGGTAGACGAAATTATCCTGCCTGGACTTACCGGCGAGTACACCGATCAACCCTTGACCGATCAAAGCCATGCCAGCTATTTCAACCAGCGCCTTGAGCGAGCTAACAATGAATAATTCGACAGAAAACATGGTATATGTAAAAGATGGGAGTATCGTATTTTAACATCCCGGTTGCCTGTAAACTTGCGATGCCATCAAACAGTGCGCAAAATGCGCCACACTTTCAATCACCGGGGTAGTTAAATGAATTTTGACAAATGGCGGCACTACTTGCGGGCACGCCTTTTTCATATGTTGAACAACGATGATGCCGCGCTGAATGAGTACCAGTTAGCGCTGCAGGCGGCTCCCGATTTTTCCCGTGCCGCATCCTGCAGCGCATTTATCTATGCCCGTCGCGGCGATTTTACGGCGGCGGCGGCACATTTTCGCGCTGCCTTGCGCATAGACCCAAAAGATGCGGAGTTGTATTTCAATCTGGGGTTTTCCTGCGATAAAAACGGTGCGAGGAATGAGGCGATAGAGGCTTTCAAAACGGCGGTTCAGCTTAATCCGAAACTGGATCGCGCATGGTATGGCATGGGCATGTGCCAGGCTGCGCTGGGAGAGCATGCCGCCGCCGCTGCCGCCTTGCATGAGGCTGCCACTTTGCAGCCGATGAACCCGCACGCATGGTATGCGCTGGGAATGGCACATCATCACCTGAACGATCCCGAACGCGTCAAGGAAATCATCCTGCATTTGCATCGTTTCGATCCAAAAATGACGCGTCATCTGATTCAGGAAACCGGGCGCAGCGACTTGAATTATCTGGTAGCAGACTTGGTTATTTGATTCGAAAAACAAAAAGGCCTGCTCGCGCAGGCCTTTATTGTAAAGTCTAACTGCCCTACTTATGCTGCCTGGGTGTCGGTATTGGATTCCAGGCTGGGGTAGCGCACATGATCTACCATATCCTGAATTTCCTTGTTGGGGGCGGCAGTCAGCAGGCTGCCGATGATCACACCGGCAAATCCCACCGGCATCCCGAAAATCCCTGCAGAGATCGGGTTAATGTCCCACCACAACGGCGCGTTTACGCCGAAGAACGGATAAGTCATATACATGTAGTACATGCAGATGCCCAAACCGCCTGACATGCCCAGAATCGCACCGAACTTGTTGGCGCGCTTCCAGAATACACCGAGTGCCAGTGCGGGGAAGAATGCAGATGCCGCCAGCGAGAAAGCCGCGCCGACCAGGAACAGGATATCTCCGGGTTTGAGCGACGTGACATAGGCGGCAAATACGGCAACTACCAGCAACAGGCCCTTGGAAATCGCCAGACGACGAGTTGTCGGAGCATTAGGGTCGATCATCTTGTAGTACACGTCATGCGACAAGGCGTTGGCGATGGTCAGCAGCAGGCCGTCTGCGGTAGAGAGCGCCGCCGCCAAACCACCCGCCGCCACCAGGCCCGTGATCACATACGGCAAGCCGGCGATTTCCGGCGTGGCCAGCACGATCAGGTCGCCGCCGATGGTGATTTCGGCCAGTTGCACGATGCCATCTTTGTTGATGTCGGTGATGCTCATCAAGGTCTTGTCTACCGTAGCCCACGCGTTGACCCAACTTGGCAGTTCGGAGAAGTTCGAGCCGACCAGCAGCGTATAAACGTCAAACTTGGCCAGCACGGCCAGAGCCGGTGCGGTGAAGTACAGCAGGAAGATGAAGAACAGCGACCAGAATACCGACTGGCGCGCCTCCTTTACCGAAGGCGTGGTGTAATAACGCATCAGAATATGCGGCAGAGCGGCGGTTCCCACCATCAGGCACAACACCAGCGCCAGGAAGTTTTTGCGCTTCTTGTCGCGTGTGGCTTCATCTTTTCCGGCAAACGGCTCGGCGTGGGCGGCAATCGGAGCGGTCTTGGTTTTTGCACCGTTAGCTGCTGCTGTCCATGCTTTCTTTGCTGCGGCTGCATCGGCCGGGAAGCCAGTCACGGCTTTTTCAGCCGCTTCGATTGCCTTGGCATCCGGTACCGAGCTTGCCTTCAGGTCGGCAACAGTCTTTTCCAGCTTGCCCTTCTCTTCCGCCAGATAAGCTGCGCCGCCAGTTTCCAGAGCTTTCAGTTTGCCTTCGGCCGCTTCCTGGCGTTGCTTGAAAATGGCGCGCACTTCCGCTTCCTTGGCGCCTTCAGGCGTGCTGGCATCATTCAGCACGATTTCGCGCGCAGTGACTTTTTCCAGCACATAACCGTAGGCAATTTGGGGAACCGGGATGCCGGTGTGTTTAACCGAAAGCCATACCACCGGGATCATGTAGGCCACGATCAGGATGATGTATTGAGCAACCTGAGTCCAGGTGACCGCTTTCATCCCGCCCAGAAAAGAGCACACCAGAATGCCGCCCAGGCCGGCGAACACACCGATACTGAATTCCAGGCCGGTGAACCGGCTGGTAATCAGGCCGACACCATAAATCTGCGCGATCACATAGGTGAAGGAGCACAGGATTGCGGCGAACACGCCGATGGAACGCGGGATATTGCCGCCGTAACGCGCGCCGAGAAAGTCGGGAATCGTGAATTGGCCGAATTTGCGCAGGTAAGGCGCCAGCAGCAATGCCACCAGGCAGTAGCCGCCGGTCCAGCCCAGCACGAACGCCAAGCCGTCATAACCGGACAGATACAGGGTGCCTGCCATGCCGATGAAGCTCGCGGCGGACATCCAGTCGGCGCCGGTCGCCATGCCGTTGAAAAGAGCGGGTACGCGGCGTCCGGCCACGTAATATTCGGATACATCGGCGGTTTTGGACATGATGCCGATGCCGGCATACAGCAACACCGTGGCAGCCAGGAAAATATAGCCCAGTATCTTGTTGGGCACGCCCATTTGTTCCAGGATGGCGACGATGATGACGAAAGAGATGAAGCCCCCGGTGTAGAAGGTATAGTATTTTTTCAGGGATGAGTAAAACTGTGATTGCGATTGCGTGGCCATTATTCGTCCCCCTCATGTACGCCATATTCGTGGTCGAGCTGGTTCATGGATCTTGCGTAATACCAGATGATGAGCACGTAAATAATCAGGGAACCTTGTGCGCCCATGTAAAACGGGAACGGAAAACCCAGGATCGTGATGGATTGCAACTCTCGCGCAAAGTAGCCGATCACGAAGGTGGCAACGAACCAGATTGCCAACAGCACACCGGTCAGTCTGAGATTTTTTTGCCAATACTGTTTGTGTTTCTCGGTAAGTTGCATATTCCCCCCTTGTTGTTTAATCAAGTTTGCCCGCTTGTTCATTAAGCTTGTAAATTTTGGCGCACAAAGCCATGCATCTGAAAAACCGCATGAATTGCCGCCAAGATTTGGAACGCTGAAACACATCGCGCAACATCAATTTGATTGCGGGTTTGGATATTTTGCAGCCCACACTTAAAATCGTTGTTGCATAAGACGGTTGGAGGTAATTTCTACCCAAGGTCTTAATGTTGCTACCATACCGCCTTAACCTTACGCAAAACTTACAATGTTATGCATATTCTGATTGCCGAAGATGATGAGGTGCTTGCGGACGGGCTGTGCAGCTCCATGCGCCATCAGGGGTACGCGGTGGATCATGTCAGCGACGGGGTGAAGGCAGACATGATTCTCAAGAGGGCGCAACCCTTTGATCTGGTGATTCTCGATCTGGGTTTGCCGCGCCTGGACGGGTTAAGCGTGTTGCGCAATATGCGTGAACGCAACCGCCAGATTCCGGTCATCATCCTCACCGCGCGTGACGGTGTGGGCGACAGGGTCAAAGGGCTGGATCTGGGCGCCGATGATTATCTGGTTAAGCCCTTCAGCCTGGTCGAGCTGGAGGCGCGCGTGCGTGCGCTGCTCAGGCGCGGGCTGTGTGGCGTGAACCCGATGTTTTCATGCGGCACTTTGGCCTTTGATAGCGTCACGCGGCGTGTCACCATTAACGCCGAGCCGCTGGAATTGACCACGCGGGAACTGAGCGTGCTGGAAGCGCTGATGTCCCGTATCGGCTGGGTAGTCAGCAAAGAGCAGTTGCTGGAACGTATGTACAGTTATGCCGAGGAAGCCAGCGGCAATGCCATCGAAGTCTACATTCACCGCCTGCGAAAAAAAATTGAACCCGCCGGCGTGCTTATCCGAACCATACGCGGATTGGGTTATATCATCGAAAAATCCAAATGATCCTTCAGCCTGAATCGCGATGACCAAACAGGAAGAAAACATTCTTTCCCTACGCAGCCACCTTATGGAGAGGCTGCTGACCTCGCTTTTCTGGTTGTGGTTGATCAGCACTACCGTGGGATATTTTGCCACCCTGAATTATGCCAACCAGCCCCATGATTTGATATTGCTGCAAAGGGCGCAGGCCGTGGCGGAGCAGATGAAATTGGGCAGCGGGCAGGAGCGGCTCGATTATCGGCCCGTGCTGCCGGACGGCACCGAACCGGGTATGCCGGACAAGGTGGTATTCACCGTGAGCGATAGCGATGGTATCAAGATTACGGGCAACGCCAACTTGTCGCGCCCCATTTCCTACCGCAAAGGTAAAGTTGGGCCGTTGTTCAGCAACGGCGAGCGCGAGGGGGAAAAGACTCGCATGGTCAGCCTGATTTATCCCGGCCCGCCCGGAGCCAAACTGTATCAGTTGCACGTGTCGGAAACCACGCACCAACGGCAAGCCTTGGTGCGTGGTATTTTCGCCAATATCGTTATCCCGCAACTGCTGCTGATTCTGATCGCGGCGGGTGCAGTCTGGTATGGTTTGATGGAGGGGCTGGCGCCACTGGAGCGGTTGAGGCAGGAAGTGGCAAACCGGCGACGCGACGATCTGAACCGGCTCGATGAAGCCAAAGCGCCTGTAGAAGTTCGCCCCCTGATTGGCGCCGTGAATGACTTGCTGGAGCGGCTGCAGCAAGTGGTACAAGCGCAAAAACGCTTTGTTGCCGATGCGGCACACCAGTTGCGCACCCCTTTTGCCGGCCTCAAAACCCAGACTGAACTGGCGCTTCGCGAAAGTGACGTGGAGCGCAAGCAGCACGCCTTGCAACACATCCTGACCAGCACGCGGCATGGCACACGGCTGGTCAATCAGCTATTGGCCTTGGCGCGCAACGAGCCCGGTGGGCAAGGCACGGAAACCTTTACTATGCTCGAGCTTGGTCAACTGGCTCAGGCGTGCGCCGCGCAATGGGTGCCGATGGCGCTGGAGAAGAACATTGATCTGGGGTTTGAAGGGGGGACGACGCAAACCCGGATACATGGAGACAGCGTCAGCCTGACCGAAATGCTGGGCAACCTGATCGACAACGCGATACGCTACACCCAGCCAGAAGGGCATATTACCGTCAGCGTGACCCGCGAGCAGGGCGGAGTGAGGTTGTGCGTGGAGGACAATGGCCCGGGCATCATGCAGCAGCACCGTGAACGCGTGTTCGAGCGTTTCTATCGCATCCTGGGTAGCGGTCAGAGCGGCAGCGGGCTGGGTCTGGCAATCGTAGCCGAAGTGGTCAAGCGCCACGGCGCGGATATCACTCTGGCGCAAGGAAGCGGCGGTGTGGGGACGCTGGTCAGCATCCGTTTCCCAGGCGTGGCATGATCTGGCTAGCGCAGTGTTGTTCAAATTTCCTTTTTTTGCTCTGCACAAACCCATCACACCGGAGCGCATCACGAGGAGACTCAAATGACACCCGCCACCATCAACATTGTCACTGCCGAACAAGTTGGAGACTTACGCATCCGCCTGCGATTTGATGGCAACACCGAACAGACCGTAAACTTCAAACCTTTCCTTACCCACTCTCTCCATCCTGATATTCGGGCATGGCTTGACCCTGCCCGTTTTGCAGCGTTCCGCCTCGAATACGGCGAGTTGGTTTGGGGCGACTGCGACCTGTGCTTTCCTGTGATCGACCTGTACCGCAACCGGATTGAGCATCACGCATCGCTTGAAGCTGTGGCTTGAGCACGACAGCCAAAAAAATCAACAGATGCGGGGCGCAAATTTAATTCGAACACGGCCCATTTAATTGATTATTGTCAACGAACATCTTCGGATTCATGGTAATCGGGCTACGTCCCCTATTGTCGCGAAACCACATGCTGCGGGTATCCAGCCAAGTTGATACGCGGACGGTGCGGCATTGCTCTTCCCCTTAGCTTGGTTCACCAAAAACAATTCGACTCCGGTACCTCTCACCCCACAGCAGGGTGGCTTCCTAAATAGAGCGTGTCGTAACTGAGGTCTATCTCGCCCGGCCATTCAACCGAGCCAGCGACAACGCGTGCACCCATGAATGTGTTGCGTTCGCGCAAGCGTTTGAATACACCTTTGTCCAAATAAGGTTTGGTATCGAAAACGCGCTGCTCGCCATTGGTAAAGGTGAGCAGAAGCTCATGGTTTTCTAGTGGCAGGACGGTTGAAATATAGGGATTCATGTCGTTTCCTAGCGCAGCGGATCAATGCGAAAAAGCTCTTCGCCTTTAACGGCCAAACCCCAATCGGTCAGCAGGTCTTCCTTATGGATGAGCATCCATGCCTGAATCAATTTTTCTTTGTTGGGCGGCGTGTTGCCCGAGAGACGCTCACCTGTTTCGATCAAGTAAACGGCTTGCTGATCTTGGCACTCTGCATGAATGTGCGGCGCATGATGTTGCTTGTCATCGTAAAAATACATACGAATGATGACACCAAAAAACATACTGATGGTTGGCATGGCAAACCTCTGTTATTGAAGAGTTGCGCAATTGTAACCAACATCAGCTCAAATCAATAGAATTCTGCTCCAGGGGCTTCACCAAAAACAATTCGACTCCGTACCAATGGCAGTAAAATTATTTCCGGATAAATTAAGTTACCCCCGGCAAAGCCGGGGGTTTATTTTTGTTAGCCCCTCGAAGGGGCAAAAACGTGAAGCGCCTGAAGGCGCTGAATCACATACCCAGCTTGAGCTGGTCGTAATGAGCG
>Ga0172380_10002528_pt1 | contig 27701 bp, 30 predicted proteins | sample Leawe162metaG_FD_119747 | JGI IMG/M metagenome (GOLD analysis project Ga0172380, IMG submission 119747) | Leachate microbial communities from a municipal landfill in Southern Ontario, Canada - Leachate well 162 metaG | ecosystem: Engineered > Solid waste > Landfill > Unclassified | place... | reverse complement strand
TAATTTATATAACTCTCTCTTTAATAAGGAATAACTCTTTTTTTCTTTTCGGCGGTTCCCCCGTAGGGGGAGCCGAAAAGAAAAAGTTATCCTTGTTAAGAGAACTTCTAATTAGAACTAGATTAATAATAAATATATGAAACAACAAGATAATAAATACTTATCAAATCGTAAACTGGTTAAATCAGGCTCCTTACTTGAGATATATCAGTTTGGTCGGGATATTCACTTGGAAAGAAGAATTCGACATATCAAAACCGAAGAGGAATTGGAAGAGGCCAAGAAATTTCCTAAACCTAAAGCTAGCCAGGAGGAAGTCTTAAAATCCTCGGCTCGCCGAGCCAAACGAATGATTAAACGGTTGATTATGACTAATTGTTTTCTTTGGTTTAAAGCCAAAGGCCAGCCCTATTTGCCGATTACCCTTACTCTGACATTCAAAGAAAACATCGTTAATTTAAAACAGGCTAACTATGAATTTACTAAATTTATCAGACGGCTTAATTACGAAACCAATGGCATTGAGGGCAAAGATTTAAAGCAAAGTAATTTAAAATATCTGGCCGTCTTTGAACTGCAAAAAAGAGGAGCGATTCACTATCATATGATATTTTTTAATCTTCCCTATATCAAAGATGTTTATAGAAAAATGTATAAGATATGGGGGCAGGGTCGGATAATGGTCGGCGGAAAGGATAAAAATTTTACCAAGGTCAAAAATCAGGCACAACTGCAAAAGATTATTTTCTATTTCATTAAATATATTCAAAAATCCGTCTTTGAGAATAATTGTCCTCGGCAAAAGAAATATATCGCCAGTAAAGGACTACTCAAACCGCAAGAAAATTCTTTTGTTGAAGTCGTGTCGCTCGTGGAATCTAAACTGCCCTCGGAATCTTTAGTCTATAAGTATGACGGCGAAACGGAATATAACAACAGTGATATTAACGATACGGTCGGCAAGCCAGTAAATTTTATGAGGTGGTTTAATTATCAGCAATACGACCTTTCAAATTATCCAGAATTAGACGAAAATATTGCCGAGATATTAACTGGCCATTCTCTGGACGATATTGATTTTTAACTTGTTCTTTGATACATTAATAGTATTCACCTAACATAATAGACAGACATGCCCAAGGTATTTTTTTTAAAAATATCTTTTGTCGCTCGAAATGGGCAGTTCTGCCAAACGATAAATTAACCTTTGGGCTAGTTTGTTATGTTGGGTGAATCAGGACTGCCCTTTTTGATTATTAAATAATAATTATATGAACGACAAAAATGAAACGACAATTAAATATGCATTGTACTGCCGAAAGTCTACCGAAGACAGCAGTCGGCAAATTCTTTCTCTAGATTCACAAGAGAAAGAAATGTTAAAGTTAGCCGAAACTCTAGGGCTAGATATTATTCAGACTTTTAGAGAAAGTAAATCGGCCAAGAAGCCAGATAACCGTCCGCAATTTTCCGAACTTATCAATTTGATCAAGCGAGGTAAAATTCAGGGCGTTATCTGTTGGAAGATTGATAGGCTAAGTCGCAACCCGATAGACTCGGCCACTATTCAATGGCTACTGCAACAAAATGAATTAAAAATAATTCAAACAATGGAACGGCAATATTTGCCTGGCGACAACGCTCTACTCTTTAATGTAGAGAGCGGAATGGCTAATCAGTATATTTTGGACTTATCAAAGAATGTAAAAAGAGGAATCAGGGCAAAGCTAGAAAAAGGCGGTTGGCCGAATCTGGCTCCGCTCGGCTATCTTAATAAAGATAGTAAAATAATAATTGATAAAGCACGAGGAAAATATATCGTTAAAATATTTGAAATGTATAAAACTGGGAAATATAGCGTTAAGGAAATTGCTGATACCCTGTTTAAAGAGGGATTCAGAAGTCGGGCACATAATAAATATCATAAAAGCAAGATTCATAAAATGTTGTCCGATTCTTTCTATTGTGGAATTATAGAAAAGAACGGCCAACTATACGAGGGCAAGCATGAGCCGTTAATTTCCAAGAAATTATTTGACGAGGTACAAGAAATGCTGACTAAAAAATCCCATATCAAAAAACAAAATATCCCTTTCGCTTTTCGGGGTATGTTAAGGTGTGCCAAGTGTGGCTGTCTGCTAACAGCCACCAAGAAAAAAGGCCGACTAACATATTATTACTGTACTAACGGCAAAAATGTTTGCGAGGAGCATAAAGCCTATATCAAAGAAGAAAATCTCTCAACGGAATTAAACGGAGTTTTTGATAGCTTAATCTTTGACGAAAAAGTAGTTAATCTTGTCTATCGGGCTAAGCAAAGAGAAAGCGGAAATGTCTTGTCCTACTTGGAAGAGGCTATCCTCGGTCTTCAAAATAGGCTCAAAACGCTTGAGGAGCGCAAGAAAGTTCTGATAGACGGCTACCTGGATAAAGTCGTTTTAGAGGGCGACTATAAGGCGAAGAATCAGGTAATAGAAAATGAGATTGTTTTAATTAATAAGGACTTGCAAGAGCTAGAAATGAAAAAATCTAGCCAAGATAATATTACTTTGGAACGGATAAGAAATGCGTTTTTAGAGCCTAAAACAATGCAAAAAGAGTTTTTATCGAAAAAACCTGACGAACAACGAAATACTCTAATAACCTTACTTTGGAACGCTAGCGTTGCCAACAAAAAAATCGCTAATATTTCTTTCAAAGAGCCATATAATGTCCTCTCTAAAATTGAAAATAAAAGCGATTTTGATTCAGTGCGGAGAGGGAGGGATTCGAACCCTCGGTACCCGTGAAGGCACGACAGTTTTCAAGACTGTTCCATTCAACCGCTCTGGCACCTCTCCCTGAAGATATAGCCACTTTAACACAGCTTTAGTCTAAAAACAAGACAAAAACCGCCCTTATCAGGGGCGGTTTTTTAGACTTCTTAAAAAATATTATTCTGCTACTAGATCAGATATTATTTCAGTTAACTTCTCACTACCGTCTTCAATTATGAGCTCATCTTCTTGAGTCTCAGAAGTTGGCTGACAAAGTTTTAGAGAAGCACGATAACCGTCCCAGGTAGCTTTGTGACTAGCTTTCTGCTGTTCTTGGATCTTTTTAAAGGAGGCGCTAAAATCCTTGACGCAGGCATCCATAACAGCAAACTGGCCCTCGGTCAGTAAAAGAGCTGCTTTTTGACAAGTGCCACGACTAGTTATAGCTTCCGCTAAAGCACTAGAGTTGTCAGAGATATTTTTTGTTAAAGCAGCATCTTTAACATCGATAGCAGTTGCTACACAGCTAGCTGTTTCTGCCTTTACGGCCACTCTCTTTCTAGTATTAACGGAGGTAGTCTCAGTTTTCTTAACACCCCACAAGGCATTACCAACCTTTTTTATATTTTCGTATAAGGGGATAAGTTGCGGTGCGCCAATCTTTTCTAAAACGCCATTTACTTTATCATCACTAGTCTTAACGGTCGTACTATTTTGTCCACTTTCTGTAGCAGACGAAAGAGTCTGCCCGGTTTGGTCTTTGATTCTTATTCCAAACAAAGTACTTCCCTCTTTTTTCATAACTCTAAAATATTGCAGCTGATCAGGTGAAGAAATCTTTTCCAATTTATTAATACCAACAGAAGCGGTTGTTGTGGCTTTTACCTGGGTCTGATTCTGGAGCTTGACGCCATATAAAACACCATTTTCATTCTTCATTACCCGGTACTGCTTTATCTATTCTGGCGAAGAAATCTTCTCCAACTCTTCTTCTGCTCTAGCTATACTCACTAATGATAAGCTAGCGATAAAAGAAAAAACTACCAACCACACAATAGTCTTTTTCATATTATTAGTTTAATTAATTGTTATTAAATGCTTAAATATTATACCATAAAATGAAAAATGCGGATAATTTCTATTTAATACTAATTAATAAATTATTTTAGTAAGGTTAAAACAGAAAGGTACCCCGAACACTAGACATAATGTTTTTATAAAATTTTCTTAGAATCATTAACCCAAAAAAAACAGAGCCTTAAACTCTGTTTTTACCTAACTGCGGAGATGGTGGGACGATGTTGGAACTTTTATTTGTTAACCACAATAAAAAACAAAGCGAAGTCTCCTATTCTTCATGTCTGCGGACTACTTAGAGTCGAAACTGTTATTATCTTTACCATCAGAAGTGTTTTGTTCTTTCTCAAACTTCCTCTTCGTGTAATAATCAACTGCAACACCAATAACTAAGCCAAGAGAAATGCCAAGCCCTATATTGTCAACCACAGCACCAAATACTACCCCCAATGCAATGCCAATTCCAATCCATTGACCTTGTTTATACTTCTCTGATTCTTTCTTAGGTTTTCTCATCTTCGTTTTGATAGACATAATCTTTATTTAATATGATCTTCATGCTAACACGCTGTTGCGGAGATGGTGGGACACAGTTGGAACGTCGATTAATCGTTTAGATGCCAACTATTCTCCGCCCCTTGAATTATCTCCGGGGCTGTATCTTATCCGGCATCTTAAATACCTTAATATCTCACGCCAAGTTTCTTTATTTTTTTAAAACATCTTTACTTCACTATATCGCCAGTATTGACTAAAGATATTCTCAAAGCAAAGATATTAGCCGAGGACGCGATTAGCCTTAACCGACTGCGTATTTACCCCAATTGTTTTGAGTTTAACATAAATGAATTTTATTTAAAAAAATGACCTCGGAGTGTTTAAAGCAAAATGCAATAAACAAACCAAGGCCAAAAACATATGAATAAAAATTACGAAACGACGAGAACGGAACTATCGCTATGATTGTCACCCATGCAAGGGCTGTCATAATAAAATTCCAGGGAGGGATAATCATCGTCCGAGATAATAATATCAGGATCTTCAATCGAATAATCCGCTAGGTCATTCATTTCAATGATGAAATAAAGACCCATAGCCTCCAATTCTTTATCAGAGAATTTATCTCTGATAAGGCAGATTACTTCTGGGTTCGGTTCTTCGAAATTGCGATGGGCTATTTTGTAATTCTTTAAGGAAATTTTCCCCCTCAGTAGTATCAAGTTATAAGTAATACCGGAGGTAGGAATAAAACCTTTTGAACGAAGTAGCGTTTTGGCATAATCGCCAACTAGCAATCCTTTCTTTTCCAGACGAGAAATCCATTCCTCGCCGCTTGCCCCATCTGAAGTGACGGAGAAACTAATGTTGTCTTTTTCAGTCCATTGATGAATAGCTGTTATACGAACGTCCTCGTTAGGGACACTTACCCCATGTTTCATAATTTGTTTAAACATGATGTTCAGTTTGCCTACAACGTTCTGGATAGTAGACAGATACTTTTTCATGATTATAACTCCTTGCGCTAATTTGCGTCTTTTTATTTTCCTCAACTCCGAGGCGGAACTATAACCAATTATGGTTATAGCCAGGAAAGGCCGATTAAATTCCGCCTCTTTTGGCTATAACCACTCACAAGCTGTATGTCAAAGAACAATATAATAATAGCATATTAACTATATTTTGTCAACTAAGATAAAGTTGAGAGGGTCCGAACTTTCTATTATTTTATTAATATTAGATAAAAATTTACTATATTTTTATAAATAGTTACCCCCCCCTAAAATTCGAACTACTTTGGAACTCAAAATAATAGCTTAAATTAAAAAAAGCAGCTAATTAAAACTGCTTTTTTACAAATGCGGGGAGTTCGGGACTATATCAGAACTGAAATGAGGCAAAATGCCAACAAAATTTAAAATTATTATTTTAATCTGTATAAACTCAAGCCATTAAGCACAACAACTAATGTCACCCCTACATCTGCAAATATGGCCAATGATAAATTACTTAGCCCCGCAATCGCCAATATCAAAAAAATTGATTTTGTGCCGAGAGCGAAATAAGTATTAAATTTAATTTTACCGACCGTTCTTCGACTCAACGAAATCAAAAAAGGAATAAGCTTTAAGTCATCATTCATTAGCGCAATATCCGCACTTTCAATTGCAATATCAGAACCAAGCGAACCCATGGCAATTCCCACGCTAGCGCTAGCTAATGATGGGGCATCATTTACACCATCGCCAACGACAGCGAGTTTTATATTTTTTTTCTCTTTATTGGCCACAATATTAGCTTTATCTTCCGGCAACTTCTCCGAGTATACTTCAGTAATTCCTAATGTCTTAGAAATAAATTGAGCGGCACCATTATTATCACCTGTCACCATATAACTACGAACATTTAAAGTTTTTAATTTATCAATGGTGTATTTTGAATCGGTTTTAATTTTGTCGGATAAAGCAATTAAACCCTTTATTCTTTTAGAGTCTCCGAGAAATACAACCGTCTTACCCTGCTGTTCTAAACGATTTTTTTCCTTAATCATAATATCCTCGATTTTTACATCATCAACCTGATTTTCAATCAAATCAATCTTGCCTAAACAATGTTTAATGTCAGTGCAAACCAAACAATCACCGACGATACCCTGGCCATGAAGGGATTTAAAATTTTTAAAACTATGAATTGATATTTCTTTATTGTTAGCCTCTCTAACAATACTTTGTGAAAGTGGATGTTCGGAAAATCCACCCAAGCCAGCAGAACAACTCAATACTTCTTCTTCGGTGAAACCATTAAATGGAATTACATCAGTCACCTCCGGCTTGCCAATAGTAAGCGTTTTGGTTTTATCAAAACCAATTTCAGTAACTAGCGCCAGGTTTTCAATAACTTTTCCTCCCTTGATTAAAGCCCCTCTTTGGCTAGCATTGCCTAAAGCGGAAAAAATAGAAATCGGTGTCGAAATCACTAAGGCGCATGGACAAGAAATAAGTAAAATGGTTAATGACTGTATCAGCCAGAACTGAGCTAAGCCATGAAAAAATACCACCGGTATAATAAATAGCAAAACTGCTAAAACGGAAACGGCGGGCGTATAATAACGAGCAAACTTTTCAATAAATTTTTGCGAATCAGCTTTTTTCTTTACAGCTTCACCGGTTAACTGCACAATTTTATTTAAAGTTGAATCTTTAGCTTCTTTCAACACTTTAACCTCTAAATACCCCCCGTCATTAATTGAACCAGCATAAACCATACCGCCAATCATTTTACTTTTAGGCAACGGCTCCCCGGTAATCATCGACTCATCAACCAGGCTGTCGCCCAGTACTATCTCGCCATCAAGTCCGATCTTGTCACCGGGCCTAATAATTATAATATCTCCCGCTTTGATATCTTCGATCGCTATTTTTTTATTACCATTTTTTAACTCCGCTGTTTTTGGTGAATTATTTATGAGGTTTTCTAACGCCATCTGACTACGTTTAACGCCATATTCTTCAAGCGCCTCACCTAAACCAAACAAAACCACAATTACGGCCGCTTCTTCAAATTTTTGAAGGACAATAGCGCCAATAATAGCGATTGTCATTAATAAGTTAATATCGGAAAAATTAAGTTTAAATAAGCTTTTAAAACCGCTAATAAAAATATCGCGACCAAAGATAAGAATTATACCGATGAATAAAGGTAATTTTATCCATAAACTTAAATCAATAGAAAGTAGCGACAAAACTTCTAAGGGAATAATAAAAATCAAGGCTGCAACTATCCACCAAATTTTACCATGTTCAGATTTTGCTTCCTTTTTGCGTTCGCTTGCACAACTGCAGTTATCACAACTATTCATATATTTAAAATATAATAAACTTATTTAGCATGCTTTTGTACACCCGGTATGGTTTTGGCCCAACCAGCCCCTCGCCATTGATAAATACGGTTGGCGTCCCATATAAATGAGTTTTTCGCAGTTGGACAATTTGATCATTGACCAACTTTTTGGTTTCAGGCTCTTGAGTACAGTCATTAATTTTTTTCACGTCGAAATCAAAATTTCTTAATATGGTATTTATATACTCCGACTGATAAATTTCAACCTTATCGACTGTAAATAGATAATCATTAAAAGCCCAAAATTTATCTCCATAGTCTTTATAAACGCAATAGCCTATTTCTGATAAGAAATTGGTGTTTTCTTTGGCCGGATAATGAGCAAAGATATAATTAGTCTTTTTTTCTTTAACTAATTTCTGAATATCGGAATATGCTTTCCTGGTGTAATCACATTCATAACAACCAATTAACACAACCGTGTCTTTTGAGCCGACATTCTTTGTCGGGAATGTTGATAAATCAACATTTTCTAAAGTAACATTTTTTTCTGTTTTTTCTTCAATTCCGCACTGCTGATTAATATCTGTTACTTTATTATTTTCACCCTTTGGATCAAAGGCGCAAAATCCCGATTGATTTAGTCCGTTGCAACTACCATAGATATAATAATTATAACCTCCCTTAACTACCCAGAAAGTGCTTCCAATCATTAGAACGAAAAAAATCCAAGAAAAAATCTCAAAATGCTTATTGGCAATTCTGGCAATAAAAACGGATTTACTTAACAGCCTGCCAATAATCCGACTTTTCATTTTTTCTTTAAACCCTGTATTACAGGGGCGGAATGTGACCCGCCTGAATACGCAATCCAATGCTTCTTTGGCTAACGCCCGATGTGTAGCGCTGAATATTCCCAGAATGGAAAATACTATTAGTGAAATTATACAAATCATATTGTTGTTACATAATCTTCATTATTTTATCAAAACTTTCTACAAAAATTTTAGCCTCATCCATTGTGTTATAAAAATATAAAGATATTCTGGCAGAGTTAAATATTTTTTTATCATTGAACCAGGAATGCACACAATGTTGTCCCGACCTAATCATAACATTAGCCATATTATCTAGCATTAAAGAAATCCGATGCATATCAACGCCTTCAATGTAAAAAGATATAATACTGGTTCTTAGCGCTGGATCTAGGGGACCAATAATTTTAATTTGTGGCCATCTAGCTAGCTCATTGGTAATATAACTATTAATCTTTAATTCCTGCTCTTTAATATTATCATAACCGATTGATTCTAAATATTTAACAGCCTCACCTAAACCGATAATTCCCGCATAGTCCTGTAAACCTGCCTCAAATTTTTCTGGAGCTTTTAGCATCTCATAACCGTCGTAAATTGAAGATTCAACAGTCGCCCCGCCGACTAAAAATGGTTCTAATTTTTCCAACAATTCATATTTGCCATAAAAAATACCAGTACCGGTAGGACCGAGTATTTTATGGCCGGAAAACGCGATAAAATCGACATCTAATTTTTTTACATCTATTTTTTGATGTGCTACACTTTGCGCAACATCTAAAAAAACCAGAGTACCATTTTCGTGGGCGATTCGAATAACTTCTTTGGCGGGGATTGTAGTGCCATCGAGATTTGAAGTATAAACCATTGATACTAATTTTGCGCCCTTAACTAGTTCCTTATATTTCTCAATATCAAACAAACCGCCAACCTTAGATTTAACAACCATATGTCTGATTCCTTTTTTTCTTACCATCGATAACCAGGGGACTAAATTGGAGTTGTGCTCCTTGTCTGTCGTTAACACTAAATCACCACTTCTTAAGTTCAATGAGTTCGCTAACAAATTAATTCCTTCGGTTGTATTTCTAGTAAAAATGACTTCTCGCTCGTCAGCGTTAATAAATTTAGCCACAGTCCTCCTGGCTTCTTTTATCTTTTTCGTAACAATTTCACCTAACTGGTGGTGACTTCTGCCTGCACAGGCCGGATAATTATAATAATATTCATTCATCGCCTCTATCACCGGCTTGGGCTTTAGGCTCATACAGGCACTGTCAAAATAAACAATCGGTTTGTTTTTAATTCGTTTATTCAATAAAGGGAAATCATTTTTTATTTTTTCTAAATCCATATTAATTAGACTTAAGGTGCTTAGTGTTTACCACAACCGCAACTTCCGCCTTTGGCCGCTCCGCAACTAGAGCCACCGCAACTGCCGTTGCAACCGCCATTCGGCAAATTATTAGCCTCGTTTACTGATGTAGATCCAATTGGTCTTGTGCCATTTTCAGTTATTACGAATTTACCCCAAACCATTTTCATTCCGCATGAAAATTTGATTTCATCTACACCATCGGGAGCTGAAAATTCAATAATATTTTTGCCGACCTCAAGGTTTTTTCTTATTCCCAAAGATTCAATCATAATCTCATTAGTACAGCCAGTCATTTGTTTAACATTTATATTCCAACGCACGGACGCTCCTCTCCTGATATAAAACACATTGGGGTTATAGCCGTCATAAGTTAAGTCCATTACTACCTCTTGAAAATCATTCTGATTTGTCGATACGCTGTTATCAGATTCGACTGAATTCACAAACTTAGCCAAGCTGAATCCACTAAACGCAAAAAATGATAGGGCAAATATTATTAAAGCTACCGAAATGTAAACAATTTTTAATTTGCTAATGCCAGCTTTTTTAATTATTTTTTTTAATTTATTAAGCATATTCCAATATTTAATAGTTTTAAATAAACTATATATTCAACCAATCGGAGACAATTTTTCAACTGTCCCCAATTGATTAATCTTATAATTATTGACCACAACCGGCAGCGGCAGATCCAGATGATGCCACGCCCGCACCAAATCCAGGCGCCGGAGACTCGCCCGACAATTCAGTTAAACACTCCTTGGGCTGATTATTGAAAGCAGAACAAATTGATTTCAACAAACTCTTACTATCTCGGCCACTATTGCTTTGAGACCCATTGATAACCAGGGTCGGAGAACCGCCAACGCCATATTTTTCATTATCTGCCTTAAAAATTTCAAACCCAGCGAAACTACCTTTATAACTTACTTTGTTATTGAAATTTTCAAGCACCTTAAATTCTTTGTCTGTTTTGGTTATACAAGTTTCCAGTTTATTCTTATCTATTTTGGAATTGCCAAGACAGCTTTCAACACCACTATCGCCATCTTTGGTGAAGCAACCTAAATATGACAAGTATTTATCAGACTGTTCCTTTTGAATACAGTACTGACTCAATTCTTCCTTTAATTCCTTCTCGCCATGCATCGCATAGTCATTAAACTTTATTTTGAAATCAATTTTATCACCCAACGTTTTGGCCACCGGAATAATACCTTTTTCCATTTGTAATCCGTACGGGCAATGACTCATAACAAAAAGTTCAACCACCGGCTTATCAGATTTTTTTTCGACAGTATCGACTACCGGGTTTGAATCTGTAGCTTTATTTTTTGTGTCACCCTCAGTAGTTTTGTTTCCGGCAATATCCATGACTTGCGGAAAAAATCTCTTACCATCCTTGGATATATATGAGGGTATCTTCTGTCCATTATAATCAACTTCCAATTTGTACATATTGCCTTCCCGTCCGACAACGCTGACCGTCGCCTTGCCTTGTTGTATTAATTCTGAGTTTACATAGTCCGTTGCCTTCGCCTCAATTTCTTTCTCTAAAAGCCAAGTTGATTTTTCTTTCTGAGCATTTACCGAGTAAACTGCAAATCCCACAATAACAGATAATATAACACCGGCTAATAAGCCAAATGATACTTGTTTATTTACAAATTTTTTAGTCATAATTAATTTATTATTATTTAGTAAGTTAAAAAACTACCAAAATAAAAAGGTAGCCTATAAGCTAAATATTAATAAATTTTTGGATGCAATACGCCCTTGGCGAAGAGATTAATCAATCTATTATGCACAAAGGCATAATTTTTTATGATCGATTTAAATTGTAAATTTAATTGTAAGAACTGTCGTTTACAATTTAATAAAATAATAAATACAAAAAATAGAGTCAATAATTGTGCTAATTGCTGGTTGTCTTTTACAACCGCTAACAAAAAATTAGACCTCTCCCGCAAATGGTTGCCAACGTCTTCATTCATGCAGTTTCCATCACTACATACCTGGTTTTGGGGCGCGAAAAAACAACCATCAGGCAAACAAATTTGCTGATTGCTTATAATAACAAAAAGAGCTGCTATTACGGATAAAATTGTAATAATATATAACTTTTTCATTATCTCTTTGTTGTCTGAAAATTTAAACTTAAACTTATCTGTATTTTCATATAAATTCTAGCATTTTTTATATAAAATACCAAGAGTTACCATAATCGAAGATTTATAAAAACTATAGTTTTTTGTAATTAAAAATAGAGCCTAAATAAGCTCTATTCCTAAGTACTTCGTGCTAGCACAATGTTGCTAGTAATTTAGACTAATATCCTGGCCGAAATAAGACAAAATGCCAATAAAATAACTATTTTTGCTCAAACTCATTAAGCAGATCTTGATATTTTAACTGCAGCTCTTTATTAATTGTTTTTTCGCTTAATTTTGGAATCTTATTATTTCTTAATATTCCAGAACATAAGTCAAAATAGAAACCGTCTTTTGTCGCCACAAATATACAGGACGGACTCCATCTCTGAATCTGCTTTTCGGCAATTTTTTTAATTTCCTCAATATTTAATTCTTTTCTATACTTTACCTCTACTAAATAGACTTTTTCTTTTTTTGCGGATATTAATGTATAGTCTGGGGCATTCCTAATGTTATCAATCGCTTTTTGCGCACCTTCAAAATTATTACGTTGTGGAAATATTTCTGGCAATATGTTTTCGTAACCAAAAGGGATAACCGTATATTCGCCCTGCTCTCTAAACATTTGTTCGAATATAATCTGGGCTATTTTACCTTTTATTAAATTTTTAGAAAAAAAGGCGTTGTCCATATTATTTAACTATTTTTAAAATATTTTTTTCATAATAATTATAGGCTAAATAGGCTAACTGATACAGATCACGCCTTATAATTATTAATTCTTCCTCGGAATAATCATCGGCGTGTACCCCTAAATTCTTTTTTATACTTTCTATACTCATCATAACAAATATATATTATGAATGCTCCGCAAAATCTATTATACTTTTGGTTAATTTTAAAAGTGATTCTGATTTTGTCCCTGCATCCCAGCTTAACTGCAGTGCCCTGGCTATTGCTAACGGATTTTTATTAAGACCTCCAGGTTGGCCGTAATACACTTCCGATTCACTTTTCTTTTCCGTCCAAACAGTCCCTAATTCATTTATCATTTCTTCGGTTATACATGTTTTCCAAATTAAAAAATTTTCCCCAAATATAGTTTCCGTTGGAGAACCATTAACATCTTTTATACCTAATAATTTCTGTATTTTTTCATTATCACTCTTATGCATTGCGACTTTATCTGGGTCTTGTTCATCCATATCAGCATCAAACACGGCGAATACTGGAATATTCAATAAATTTGCCATTGCTATCGGTTTAATTAAATTGCTTTTACCGCCAACTGGAATTATATGACATCCGTACTTTCTAAAATTGGGCAAATCATTATTTAACATCAGGTAGGTAGATATATACGCCACATCTTCTATGCCTTCAACCAATACTAAAATTTTACAAAAAAACATTTCATTAATCACTGGGTTTAGAGAAGGATATAATTTTGCCAACATCCCCTCCTCTTTTATCGCTTTCTCACCAACATTTTCAAGCTCTTTCGCGAGATCGGAATATTTTATTTGTGAAATATAAGATGTACTTGGTGTATTTTTTTCTCGCACGACTCTTACTGACTCAAAATCATCTCCAGGAATGAATATGGGGCTATGAGAGCAAGTTATAATCTGAGATTTTTTTGTTGCCAAATCATGTAATGTTTCCGCTAAATATCGGGCTTGAGGAGGATGTTGATATATTTCAGGCTCTTCGATTGCCATAATTAATGTCGGTGCCGATTCATCGGGCAGCGTCGTAAGTTCTTGAAGAAGCGCAAGCATATATGAACGTTGCAATCCCAGCCCAAATCTATGTAATTCCCCTTCAAAACCTCTTTCGCCTACTTTTATATAAGCCCACGGCTCCTCAACTTTTACTGATTTCTCTGAATCTTGTTTCCAAAGAACTCTGGCAGATATTCCAGGGTGAGACCAAGACTCTAATCTTTCTTTTAAAGAAGTAGAGATGTCATTTAAAGAACCTTGTTCCGCGTCTAAAATATTTTGATAATCGGTTTGGAATCTTTGTCTTAAAGTATCTATTTTTTCGGTAAAATTTATTTTGGAGCGGACTGTTCGCGCTAATAATTGTCCCAAAGCTGAATTTTTTGATTCTTCGCATTCTTCAGTTATATCTTTTGATGCCGAGACAAATACCCATTGAATATGAGGCGCTAATTTATTAACACCCTTGCTTACTCCATAAAACTGGTCTTCACTGGGAATCAAAGTGCATCCTTCTGAGTGGGAAGATTCATATTCCTTCAGCGATTCCGCCATTAATGCTTTAGTCGCAGCATTTGGCAAATCTGTATATTTAGCCTTTAACTCTCCATAGATTGTTTTTAATTCATCTACCTTCCCTCCATTTTTATCCGCTTCAAAGTATCGTCTAAATTCTTCAAACCCTAAACGACTTCCCATTTGTTTGACTTCCGCGCAATCGCAAGAAGCGTCATAAGCCGCTACTGATGACACTATAAGCTTGTCTTGCCTGACATAATCGGCTAAATCTTTTTTTGCTTCCGCGGAAAGATCAATAAAAGTGACGGTTATTTTTATCGGCTCTGAGATGTTGCTATGATGAAAATCGTCTTTTGATAGTTTAGTAAGATCTGTTTTTGAATCTTTCAATTGTCGAAAAAATACATTTAAGGCATTCAACACGGTAGATTTTCCAGAACCGTTGGCACCGACAAAACAAGTATAGTCATCAAACAATATAGTTTCATCTTTAAAACTTCTAAAATTTTCTATTCTTACTGATTCTATTTTCATAATTTATCACCAAACTATGGTTCTATTTAATATTTTCTAGTCTTTTAAGAGCAATCTCGATATAATTTTTATCTCTTTCAATACCAATCCACCTTCTGCCCATTTTTTTGGCCACATACGATGTTGTGCCACTACCAAGAAAAGGGTCTAAAACAATATTATCTTTATTGGAAGATGCGGCTATAATCCTTTTTAGCATTTCTTCGGGTTTTTGGGTAGGGTGCAAAGCCCTACCATTTTTTCCTCTTATCCTCTCATTGCCCTGGACTAGTGGCAAAGACCAAACATCTCTCATTTGTTTTAAAGAGCCATCTTTCTGCTTGTCTGGATTTATGTTTTTTAATTCGTCATAATTAAATATCCATTTTTTACCTTTAACAGCCCAAACGATAAATTCTGTTGAGTGAGTAAAAACCCTTCTCGTCATGTTTGGCATGGCATTTGTCTTTTGCCATGTAATAATATTATTTATTTTAAAACCTAATTGTTTTAATACAATCATTACCTCTGCTATATTATGGTAGGTGCAAGAAATATAAATTGAACCATTGTCTTTTAGAACTTTATAACATGCGCCAATCCACTTTCTAGTAAATTGCAAATATTCTGGGGCTGTCATTTTGTCCCACTCCTCATTAACCATATACCAATCTCCTCCCGTCTTATTGTTTTCCCATTTCAAGCCATTCCCGGACAAGTTATATGGAGGGTCGGCAAATATTAAATCAATTGATTTTTTATCAATTTTTTCTAGTATTAATTTAGTACAATCACCTTTATATATAATATTTGTCTTCATAATTAAGCGGTTAGTTCATGTTGCCAAGTTAAAATAACGCTTGGTATTTTTTGCATCCATTCATTAACATCTCTTGATTCGTTTGATGATAACAATATATTGTTATACAATTTTGCTATTTCTGAATGAGGCAAACTTTGTCCTTTATTTTTTATTACAACTAGAGTTTTTAATAATTCTAAAAAATTATTAATTGATAATGGAATTATTTTTTGTTTTTTACCTTCATATTCGTATTTCACCGAGAACCAGAATGTATTGAGAGTATCTCTATGTAGTGACGGCGCAACAAATAAACAATATGCATCTTTATTGCTATTTTTATCTTCAAAATCTCTAAGATGACGCATAATTGGTTGGCCTTCATTGTACCATTGGTCTCTTCCTGTAAGCATCGTGACCTCGCATATAGCATTAAATGAGTTATAATAACATTCAATATCTGGTTTGCCGGCAGGAGCGGTAAATGTTGGTTCATTATCGTCGCCTACGGGATAGTTTGGTTGAATCTTCAAAGCGTCGTTAAGAGCATGTAAAGATAAGGCGGTATACTTTTCAAGAGCGATCGGCTTATCTTTTTCTTTATATATATTATTTAAAGCTTCGATATATTTATTAACATTATCAACATTTTGAGAAATATTATGGTTTTCTTTCTCTTGCAGAGACCTTCTGTACAATCTAAATTCTTCAATTAATTTTTTTAAACTATTATCATCAAATGATTGATAATCAGGAATATCCTTTTCTTCTAAATTTAACATTTGTTCCTTGCTCCTTACATCGGAAACAACATCATTAATAATTTCAACTAATTTGCTCTTTGTTTCCCAGGGTAATTTTGGTTCTGCAAAATCGGTTATATATTTCGCATATTGTTCCTTTGAATCAAACAAGAGGCAACTACCATTATAAAATGACAATAAATTTTTTATTTCTATGTGCCTTCTTGGCTCTAAATCAATATAAAAACCACCACCTCTTATATAAATATATCTTGTTAACCTAAAATATCGTATTGCGTTATCGCCGTAATCTTTTAGGTTGCTCAATAATTTATTAACTTCCGTTCTGTCGCTAATTCCAAGAAACTTTTCAGAAAATTTATTTTTATAATCTTCAAATATTTCTTTTTGTTCTCTCTTATTTTTACCTTCCAATCTGTTTCTTAAGTTAATTATGTCATTTGAATAATTTTCTATTTCGCCATAATTAACTAAAGTCGGAGCGAATAATGAAAATTCTTGTTTGCTTATACCCTTGGGCTCTTTCCCCGCCTCTTCTGATTTTCGATTAACGGAATTTATTAAATGAAGTACTCCTACAAATGGTTTTATATTATAACCATCATTGATGCTATAATCATCCGATTCTGGATTTGGGATTTGCCATTTAAGCAAAAATCTAAAAAATACCTCTCCTAAATCTATCTCATTATTTAAAAATGCTTTGCCAAAATTAGTTATAATCACGGAGCCGGATGATTTCTTGGCAACAGCTAACCCCATTTTTGTTATTGGAGCCACAGATGTCCTTCCTCGTAGGCCAGGGCTTCGCTTTAATTCGCTAGATTTATCTTTCATAAATCCAAAAATTTCTACAGCCTGATCAAATGTCATTTTATCATTTACTGTTTCATAATATCCTTCTAGGTTTGCAGGCAAATGGATTGGCTTATATAGTCTATTTTGTATTAACAAAGTTTGATATTTAATTTGTCCTTCTTCGTCAAAATTTTCTCCTTCCATTTCCTTCAGGACATTTAAAAAGGACAGGATTCTGTCCGGATTTCGAACGGTCGTTGATAATGACCAAGCTTTTTTCATAAATTAATCATTAACTTTGCAATAAAATATTCTCTCAGAATTCCCGTCAATCTCACTCTTCCCCGTAGTAAAGGCTCTGTATTTATATTCATATACCTCTGTGGCTCCTTTTTTCTTTAAAGTTTTTAATATTTCTTTGTCCGTAATTCTGGCATTAGACCGACCATTTTTTGAATCACCGGTATTATTATAGGAAATAAGAATATGTTTACACTTTGCATTAGCAATTAAATTATCAAATTCTTCGGCCGCTGTTTTCAGACAATAACGACTTTTAAGTCCCGTCCTATCCATTTTTTTTGCCTTACCAAAAACTGGAGGTTTTTCCCAATTAACAAGATTTTCAAGTAAATGATATGCATCGCAATACTGTCTTGAATTATAGGGCGGATCAATGTATAAAATATCGCATGCAATTTTTTTTATCAAACTATTGGCGTCCTCCTTATGTATTTCATTATTAATATTATTTTCAAAATTTATTTCCGGTATTAATAATTTTATAGGTTTTACATTATCAAGCACTTTTCTAAAAGCATCATAGTGTCCAACCGTGTTGGCCGCTTTATCACAAGCATATATTAATGACGCCAATAAAACATTTTTTTCTTCCAAATTTTCTGAAATTTTTTCTATCCTTTCTCGAATAGCTCCTATTTTTCTTGCATTTTCAATAGTAAAGTAGGTTCCACCATAATTAACAGAAAAATAATTATCTTCAGTGGCTTTTATTTGATTTAGGCTATTTATCTTATCTATTAAATTATCAATGTCTATGTTCTTTGAATTAAGAAACGCTGAAATAGCGACAAAATTACTATTTAATATGTCATTGCTAATTATTTTTAAATTTTTATTATTAAAATATGCCCCCACCACACCCGTACCAGCAAAAATATCACAAAAACTATCAAATACACCACATTTTTCTTTAATTATATACTCAATTAGACTTAATAATTTATACTTATTTCCGAGAAATCTCCGATTCTGTATTGAAAAAAAATCAGAGGAACTCAAAAGGTACCTATAAATAGCATTTTTCTTTTCTTTATTACAAAAAAACAGCCTTTGAAGCTCTAGTTCGTCGATTTTTGTTTGTTTATATAATTTTGTGTCTAACTCCTGTGTATCCATAAGTAATATCTACTGTTTATAATATACTATTTTATACCACAAAAATCAATTAAAAATTGTTATATTCGGATTACTTGCCTTTCGGGTTTCGTTCGGGTATACTACAAATATATCAATTAAATAAACTTATGTCTACATTAACCAAAAAACAATCAGAAATAAGGGACTTTATAGCAAAATATAACCAAAGAAATGGTTGTTCCCCGTCTTTAACGGAGATAAAAGATGAATTTGGCATATCGGCGATTTCCACGATTCATGAACATATTTCCAGCTTAGTAAAAAAAGGTGCTCTAAAACGAACTAAAGGGGTTATAAGGGGCTTGGAGCTGATGACAACTAAAATAGAAGGTCTAATAACCGTTCCTCTTGTCGGGACAATAACTGCCGGCCGGCCGATAGAAGCTATCGAGATACCCGACGAAGTCATTGAAATATCCAAAGACCGAAGATTCCAAGAGGGTGAACTTTATGCGCTTAAAGTTAAAGGTAATTCCATGATTGGGGACGGCATATTCGACGGAGATATTGCTATCATTAAAAGACAAGAGTGGGCTGATAACGGAGATACCGCCGTGGCGATCATCGACGATAACGAGGCCACGTTAAAAAAATTTTATAAAGAGAAAGGACGAATAAGACTACAGCCGGCCAATCCTACTTTTCAACCGATATTTCGCAAACACGTGGAAATAAGAGGAATAGCAGTCAAAATAATTCGAGACCTAGCAAGATATTAAAATAATATGATGTATTTAAGTAAAAAATTGATAGACAAAGGCAAGGCTTATTTCTCTAAGCGCTTTCAACGAGAAGTTAATGAAGAAGAAACTGAACAATATTTAATATCATTAGCTCATTTGTACGATCTATTTGCAAGTGAGGAGAAAAAGTCTTAAATACTTTAGCTTTAAACATTTTTATTTTTTCTTTAGAAAAAGTTTATTTTTTATTTATCTTTTTTCTTTATTTTTTATTTAGAAAAAATTTAGCTTTTCTTTATCCCGAAAATGTTAAAATATATATAAAAGTTAATAGATATTTTTATGAATTTAACATCGGAAAAAATTAAAGAGACTTTAACACAATTAACGGAGCTTTTTCATCTTGAAAAAAACATTTTTCAAAAATTTGTCGTTATTCACAAATATATTGATTTTCTAAATAAAACCCCCTTGACTAAAGAGGCGCTACAAACAATCTTCGACGATAGTGCCGCGACTATGGGCGATATTTATGAGAACCTACCGAACAAGGAGGCTAGAAACAAGGTGCGCGGTAAGAAATTTTGGATGTATTACTCTGACCTTGAAATGATTCACGATATAATGGGTGAATTTAAAACTGGAAAAACATCCGAAAGAATAGAATTTGATAATCTTTGTCGAGATTTTTCCGAGCCATACTCTGAAGAAATTTTAGAACTAGCTTTTAAGGTAGTTAATTGCCACGTTTTTAATCGACTTGATCAAGAGGCTTTTTTTAATGAACATAAAAAAGATGGAAAAACGTGGTTTGATGAAAAAAGGAGTATTTTATATATTAAAGGAGAAAAAGTACTTATTAACCATCAAAACAAAATAACAAATGCTCATAAAATATTGAACCATATCTTTATAACCAACAAGGATAATCTTGATGACAACTTTTTCTATTCTGAAATAGCCTCCGATGAATTTGAGGATGTAGAGTATAAACAAGAAAAAGAAGGTTGGCGCAAATATTTTATTGCTTGTCGCGAAATAAACTTAAAGATTGAAAAACAGACTAAAGATAAAGTAGCTAATTTTCTAATTTTTAACTACGGTAAAACGGCTAAAGTAAAAATTAATGAAATATATCTTTAGATTTAAGAAAATTGGCATCGTTCTCCTTTATCTAGGCCTAACAGAGCTACGTGCATAAAAAAATTTTTCCAACTTTCCTCCTGATTTTCCCAATTTATAGCGCCATAGGCTGCGCCTATTTTATCTTTTCCGCGGTATTTTTCACATCGTCTTGATTTAGATTCATTTTCAATTATCATTTTCAAAAAATATCGACAATCATAACGGCTACGATATTTCATGACTAAATGTTTCTTCTCGGTAATAACCAAACTTGATAAATCTGGTTCATATAGAACAGACCCCAAAACTGTTTTTTCATCTCTTACCGCATATCGACCAATTAAAACATTTAGCGGGAAAATGGCTAATTCCGGACTACTTTCTAATTTTAATTTTTTAGGAATAAAACCAACAAAATTTAATTGTTTCTGATCTAAATTTTCTTTTTCGGTTTCCATACGATTATAATTAATAAATAAAAAGACTCTTCCCCGAGAAAGGAAAGAGTTTTTATTTTGAAAATATAAAATCGACCTTTATCTTTCCCTTGTCGGGCTAGAATTAGCACCTTCCGGATGGTTTGCTCCGGGGCTGCTGGCAGGTCATCGGGCTAGTTCCCTCGCTACACTCTTGATAACTAACTATTTAATTGTATTTATATTATAGCATATTTTTAATTTTTTAATATTTTAATAAATAATACCCTGTTAATAACTAAAAACAAAAAAAAGACTTTTTAAAAGTTAAAAAAATAACCCTTATAAACAAAGGGACAAACACCGAAAAATAGACGTAAATATGCACGTTCATTTACGTTCATTGCACTTTCATACAATAGTCTCATAACGATTATGAGGCTTTTTTTATTAAGCCCCAAAACCGCTATCGCCCAGTAAAGGTCGAGGCGCAAAAACTAATTAATAAACAAAATTAACATCTGCAATTATGTTTTACATCAAAGGAACAATAAAAGACGACAAGATAGAAAACTTCACCCGCAAAGACGGAACACCCGGCCAAAAGCGGTTGCTTTACGTCGAGCCGTTAAACAGCATTTATCCGATAACCGTTAATGTGCCTCTAAACAAGGACTACGGCAAAATCGGCGCCAAGGTGGAAGTCGAGGTAAAAGTTTATCCCTTCTCTTTCGTCAATAAAGAGCGTCAAAGAGCCTTTCTTTCGGTTTACGTACCGGAAGGCGAGACCGATAAAAAATAGATAATCATATGGATATTATAATCGCCACCACAACCGCGACTTCGACGATTTACCGCCTAACCGACGAGGCCTTAAATCTCCTTAACTTCAACTATCAGTTTTGGACTTTCGTTGTCTGCGTTGCCTTGGGATTCGCCGTGATATTTTTAATTCTTAACATTTTCGACTAATATGCACGCCGCGATTATAACTTTCTTTGAGTCTCTCGGGAACATTATCGTTCCCGTCCTGGCAATCGCCTTGATCGCCAAATTATTAATAAGAATTAGCAGATAATAAATTATGTGCTCCGCTGAAATATTAATCTCAAACTCTTGCTACTTGGATAACTGGGTCAATATAACGCACTCTTTATCCGCGGGCTTGGTTATGGGCGCGTTTCTCGGAGTAACGGTCGGCATAATTCTATTATTTCTTAAAAAATAATTTTAACTGTAATTTTTATGATGAATTTCATTAAGAAAATTAAAGTGGGGTTAATGGCTTTGCTGGGTATTATCGGCTTCAGTGCCGCTAACGCTTATGCGGCCGTGGATGCGGACATCGCTTCCACAACCAGCGGAATGGCGGTAACCGTTAAGGAAAACTTAATGGGCGTCCTAATTTCCAACTTGCCGACGATAGTCATTGTCGGTGTAGCCGTCTTAGCGATCGGCTTCATTTGGAGATTATTCCGCAGATTCGCTAAATAGCCCTCAGGTTGCCCGATAATAAAAATCGGGCAACTTACAGGGAGATTAAGATATCGGTGAAAGCCGGTGATGAGGGACAAAAATGCGTTTTAAGAGTTCTAAACTTTTAAGTCGGCAAACAAATACCCTTTCTCCTTTTAATAACATTTAACCTTTGACCGATATGAAAAAGTTAAATTTTAAAAAATACTCATTTGGATTATTTTTTATACTCTCATTATTTGGAATATTTTTTAATTCGCCTCAAACCGTTAAGGCGGCGAATGGAATTTATTTAGACAGCACCGGATACACCTATCGCCAAAATTCGGACGACGGACAAGGCAACTTCACTTTTTCTAATACTACCAGCTCGTCTTGCGCCAATAGTTTTTTAATGGCTATTGTTTCGACTTGGGCAGACGGCAATGGTTGGGACAATGCTTCTTACGGCGGCGTTCCCATGACCGACAGCGGAATCGGGAGCCAGGCCTATGTTGGTTCGTCAAGACATATGCGTTGGCAGACTTTTGTTTTAAAAAGTCCGCTTTCCGGCACAAGAAATTTTCACATAAGAAATACCCGCGGTGCTTATTCTGATCCGGCGACCATAGTTTTAAAAACATTTTGTAATGTTGATCAAACTACGCCTTTGGATTTCGTGCGAGGCGGTCTTGGTAATTACAATGGCAACGGAATCGGCAGCGGCTATTTCAATATCACTAATGATAATAGTTTAGTTTTTTTTAATTATATTCTGGCGACCGGCGGAACAGTCACGGGAACAGCTGGATACGCCTCATCGTCTTTACTCGCTTACAATGCTTTCGGTGAACAAATTTATAATTTCTTTACGGCGACAGTAGGTAGCAAAACTCAATACGATTATTACTATGTCGGCGGAACCGATACTGACTGGGCTCGTTCTTTAGATTTGTTTGTTTTAAATTCGGCCGCTCCGACTTCTAATATTTCCATAACTTCTCACACTATTAATCAAGCCAGCGGCGATGTTAGCATTAACGGAATTTGCGACACAATCGGAACCGGACAAAATCAATTGGATATTTTCGCCAACTCGCAAGGCGATCCGAAACTATTTGTCGTCGATTGTCTAAACAACGGCTTCTCGGCGATTTATCCGGGAATGGATTACGGAACTTCAACAATTTACGTTATCGACGCTTTAAATAACGCCTCTTTAAATCGGGCAAGTTTTACGGAAACAAGAAATCGCCCACCTTCAAATATTGAAATAATGTATCCTGAGGCCAGTTTTTCCAAGCGCGGCACAACGCAAGAATTCGTCGGCTACTGCGAACCGTTTTACAGCGGCGGTTTGGCCAAGGAAAATGCCGTTCCCAATACTTTGACAATCCAATCCGGCAGTTCTATGCCACCAGTAGCGCCGTCTTGCACCTGCACGCCGAATGACGAAGATTTCACTTGGGGAACATTTTCTTGTTGGTATACCGCCAGGTCATACGGCACGACGAACGTTTGTATAATCGACACCAAAGACTACAACAATATCGATTGTCTGCAAATGGACTTCACCGATTATAACGGGGCGACTCTAGTTTTTTATCCCTATTTTCAATGGTCTTTCGATTCGGGAGCGGGAGCCAAATTTCAACAATCGTCAATGAATATTTACGATACCCAAGGAATAAATCAAAGCGCCGTGCCGCTTTATTTTACTTTCTCAGAAGACGTTTATAACGCTTCATCGACTTATATTTTTAAACTGGAAGATTACACCGTCAGCACCACGTCGCCGCAAGTAATTTCTTCTTCGTCGGTTGCCGATCTGAATCTCAATCAGTTTCGACAAATAGGTTTCGAACGCGACTTATCTATTTTAAACAAAAGAAATTTATACGCTTCAATATCTAACGCCACGGGAACTCTAAAAATTTATCAAGGAGTTAATTTGTTCATGTATTATCATCCGATGTTTTTCCCCACGCCGCCGATAGATTTCGGAAGTATATTTCCGAGAATGAAAAGCACTCTTGAAGGAAAATTTATCTTTCATCAATTTTTCCAAGCTTACGATATCTTACTGGCCAATTTTACTCACGTCATCCCCGAAGTCGTTCCGCAATTTCCGATGAAGTTTATGTCGGGCGACAATAAATTTGATATTGTCGTTCCGGCACTAGACTTTGAAAGCGCACCGGTAAAATATTTTGCCACACACTTAAGGCCGATGGGCGACGGTCTTCTGTGGCTGGGTTTTATTATTTACGTATTCTTTAGAATCTTAGGCGCTTTTAGCCCTAACGATAAAGATTAATTATATGACCGGATATCCATTCGATTGGGCGATAAACGCCTTCATAAAATTCTGCGGCGAGTTCTTCGATTCAATGCTCGCTTTCATTTTTTCCTTTCTGCCGTCAAACGATACTTTCGCCGGCTGGATGAACATCGACGTCGATAAAATAGATTATGCCACCAAAAGAATCGCCGACACGATCAGTTATTTTAACATCGTGTTTCCGTTCGATACTTTATTTCTGATTTTATCATTTATGCTTGTCTTCGAAACGGTTCTCTTATTCTTCCGAATAACTCTTCTTGTCATCGGCCTCTTACGAGGCGGACATTAAACATATGATAAACGTTGTTGTCGGCAAGCCCGGCTCGGGAAAAACTTATTACCTGGTTAAAAAGGCTCATAAATTTCTGCGGCAAGGCCGGGATGTTTATTCTAATTTTTTTATAGACTTTAAATCATATGACGAAGAAACAAGAAAGAAATTTTTTAATCGTTGGTTGGGCAAGTTTTATAATCTTCCTTTTATTAGGAATGTTCGCCTTCGATTCTTTAATAAAAAAGATAGAAAGTACGGGAAACTCTATTTCTGGAACGAACTCGAAGACTTGCTCGAAATAAGAGGCGGCGAAATCTTAATCGACGAATGCCAGATATATTTTAATTCTCGTTCTTGGAAAAAACTTCCTTTCAGGCTCCAATATAAATTTCAACAACACCGAAAACATATCAAAAAAAACAACGACGGTTCTTATATGGCCTTGAATATTTGGGGAGCCGTTCAAAACGTCAAACGTATTGATACCGTCGTGCGAGAACTTGTTAATAATATTTACGCCTTGAAAAAGGTCGGGCCTCTGTTTAGAGCCTGCTTATACGACATTGAAGACATCGATAAAGAAAAGCGCAAACCCTATAAAGTAAGTTTATATTTATTCAATAAACGTCTGGCCGGTTGTTATGACACTTTCCAAGAAATAATCGGCTTTAAAGATAAAGCCTAAAAGTTCTTTGGTAATTAAATTGCGGCACAAAAAAAGGAGTCAATCTCGTTAGAGATCAACTCCTGAATTTGTTAAGCTCGAGACTCAACTTGTTTCTCGTAGAAAAGATAAATAGTTTTAAGTCTCTTTTCTATTACCGCCCCCGTCTTTTTGTCTTTCTTTTCAATGACAATGAAAGACCGAATGGCTTTTTCATCCTTGCGGACGACGCAACCGTTCTTGAACCATTGCTTAAAAGTTAAGCAATTCTCAAACGGGTTATAACGTTTAGCTTCGTCTTCACCCCAACGCTCGGCGATTTGTTTTCTGACGAGCTCGGAAGTATTCTTTGACCCCGTCCAATTTGATTTGACTGATATAGTCATAAAATTAAATTGGCGACTGATTTTAAATACTGGAAGAAACGTCGCCTTAAATTGTCTTTCAGCGACGAATAAGACAGCGGCTGATTGCTTGCGGCGGTCAAAGTGGAGGCTAAAAGCACTACCTTGATAGGCGATAAGCTGACGCTACAATGAGAAGCACAGACAGACAATTTTGCTTTCGGGACAGTTAGTATTTGTTCCAAAAATTAGCTTTTGACCGGCCGCCTTATTATTTTTTTATTTATCGGCGAGTTCTGCTAACGAGCCGATAAATAAAAATAGAAGCGGCCGGTAAATGAGATTTTAGACAAGACGGCCGTTCCCTATATTAATTAACTTGACCATACGCACACACCTAGCCGTCATCACGAATATTAAACAAAAATATGATATACAAAAACATTAAACAAGAATTCGAATATATTCTTTGGTTAAGAACGAGAATACAAAAGATTACTTTTGGTATTAGCCGGAGAGTGAAGACGGACTCAACTACTGATTTTCCATTACTGACCCGCAAACTTAAATCATATAAAGAAGAATTCAGATTCGTGACAAACGAACTCAATTCTCTCCTTACCAATGACAGCTTACTCACAAAAACTGATAATATCGGGCAAGAAAGCGGAGCTCTACCAATACGAGACGCCTATTGTGATTGGCAAGAGGAAGAAACCAAGAAAGCCCGCCAAAAGGCGAACCAGACAGGAAGTGGCGGCCGAAGTCAAAAACAGCGCCGACTCGGAATTTAAAATGGAAATAATGCGCGATTCCTCTTTAAGAAGAACCCGGGCAAGAATTGTCCGCTTAGTCGATTCCAATCCCGACTTGAAAGCTTTCGTCACTTTGACTTTTAACCACGATGTTCCGGGATTAAGAGAGGCCAATCCTATATTCAATAAGTTTATTAAAAGACTAAAAAGAAAAAGACCGAATTTAAAATATATCGCCGTGCCGGAATTTCAATCAGACACCGATTTTTACGGAAGAAAAAAAATTAACGGTGGTTCCGTTCATTATCATTTACTGGTTAATTTTGAAATGGCTTCCGGCGAATTAGAGGCACTATGGAAACACGGTTTTATAAAAATAAACCGCGTCAAACATATTAACCATTTAGGACTATATATTTCAAAATACGTCGGCAAGAATCTGTTTGATATTCGATATTTCGGAATGCGCAAGATCATGGCTTCCCGAAATCTGGAGCAACCGATTATAATCACCGTCTTTAAAGAAATTAAAGAATTTATCACTAACGCTATCGGTAATATTCCGCCGCTGTTTGAAAAAAGTTATCGCTCCGATTGGTTCGGGCAAATCCGCTACCGGCTATACGGCTAAAAATACCTTTGATTAAAACATAGTCGCAAGGACTGTGTATGAACATAAAAAAAGAGCACGTTGATAAATTTATCAGCGTCTACGAAAAAACGTTCCATGAAAAAGTCGCTTATAAAGAAGCGTTCGAGCAATGTCTGCAGTTAGTTCTTTTACTTAGCACCGTTTATCACTCAATGACCCCCGAAGATTTTAAGCGCGTCCAAGAAAGACGCCGTAAAACTGGCGATTTATAGGGTCTTGAAATAATAAACGGCTGTGATATTATATAGGTAGCATCCAATTAAATAATACCCGCCAAAGGATTTTTTATACTCTTCCCCAAAAAGGGACAGTTCTGCTGACGAGTATTGCCTTTGGCGATATTTAGTTGGATGCTCAGGACTGCCCCTTTTTGTTATGAAAAAACCAAAAATCACAAAATCAAATTTGGAGGG
>Ga0172380_10002527_pt1 | contig 27704 bp, 12 predicted proteins | sample Leawe162metaG_FD_119747 | JGI IMG/M metagenome (GOLD analysis project Ga0172380, IMG submission 119747) | Leachate microbial communities from a municipal landfill in Southern Ontario, Canada - Leachate well 162 metaG | ecosystem: Engineered > Solid waste > Landfill > Unclassified | place... | reverse complement strand
GAGGGCGAAGCTCCGTCTGAGCCGTAATAAATGGGCTCACACGGAGGTTCGCCCTCCCATCGTTGGCGTTACGCGCGGATCAGGGGAAGGGTCATAGTGTTGCATCGGACGGATGGGCGGGATAGGCTGGGAGATTCGTGAAAACCTTGCCGACACCTGTGGGTCCGGGGCGCGTGCAGCGGCGCATCGAACACGTTTTGCGCGCGGTTTCGTCCGCCAGATCGGCGGCGCGGCACTTCTTCCGGAGGCTGCAGAGGAAGCCCCGCACGGTCACGGAGGCACCGAACCTGCTCCCCACGCTGATCAAGGTTCTGGCCGCATTCGCCAGAGCCGACGGCGAGTTGCTCGAGGAGGAAATCGATTCCGGCCTCGGCTTCCTCCGCTACGATTACCCGGACGCCGTCTATTCCGAGCTGCGCAAACTCTTCCGGGACGCGCTGCACGAAAAGCAGGACCTCAACGAGATGGCGCAGAAGCTCGCCGGCCAGCTCGGCGACGAGCGGAAAATCCTTCTCGGCGTCCAGCTCTACGACCTGATCGCCAAAGCCGGGCTCAAGCAGGACCAGGTCATCGCCTACTATTCGTTCATGTCCCGGCTCGGGATGGCGGCCCAGGCCATCGACATCGTTTACCAGCTCAACTCGGACGACCAGTCCGAAGTGGCGGTCTACCAGGCGGGAGCCTCGCCGCTGGAGATGGTGAGTTTCGGCCACCCCGACCACGCCGACGTGGCCCTGGCGGATTTCGCGCCCGAAGAAAAGCTCAACGCTTACCGCTACGGGGATCTCGTGATTTTGAAGAACCTCAGCGGGAGGAATCTCGTGGTGCAGGGGCGGGCGCTCAAACCCGGCGACTTCGCCCGCCTCTACAACGGCCAGCGCGTCCTCATCGACGACCAGGTTCTCGCCTACTCGGACATCGTCTTTTATTTCAACGCGAAAAAGAACGTCACGCTGCCGGAGATCTCCGTGGCGGTGAGCGGGTCCGACGAGGTGCGGCTGGAAAAGAACCGCTCGAGGGATTCGTGCCTCCAGGTGACGTTCGGCCTGCGGGTCAGGGTGCGGGCACTGAGAAATGTCGATGCGGTGCTCCGGGGGGTCCGCCTCAACCAGGGGGTCGAGGTGTCGGCCACGCTCGAGGACAAGATCATTTTCCATGACGACAGCGAGCTCGACCTCGGGGATTTGAGAAGGCGGGCAAGATCGTATGGCGGGCGCTTCCAGCTCAAGACGTCCAAGAACGAATACCTGGTCTCGAACAATCCGGGGCTGCTCCAGGAGGACGACATCCTCCTCGCTCCCGGCTCCGGCGGGGACGTGCTCCTGAAAATCGCCTGCGACTACGACCGGAGGGAAGGCCGCCTCGAGGTGCTCCAGTCCGACCGCCCGATCCTCGTTCGAGGGGTCCCGGTGAGGAATTCCGCGCCGCTGGCCGACGGGGACACCATCCGCGTGGACGTCGGCCAGATCCTGCGCTGCAACTTCACCGAACGCCTGATCGAAGAGGAACGCAATGTCATCCGCTCGCTCGAGGTGCGCGACCTCGTCTGCCGGTTCCCGAACGGGACCATCGCGATCGACGGGATCGCCTTTTCCGTCCAGCGCGGCGAAATGGTCTGCGTGATGGGGGCGAGCGGGTGCGGGAAAAGCACGCTCATGAGGGCGCTCTCCGGGCAGTTCCCGCCGCACCAGGGCGATGTCCTTCTCAACAACCGCTCCCTTTACGCCAACTACGATGCGCTGCGGAAATATGTCACCTACATCCCCCAATACGACGCGTTCGACGAGCACCTCACCATCGAGGAAAACCTGAGCTTCGCTGCGGCGATCCGCGCCCCCCACCTCTCCCGGCGGGAACGCCTCCGCCGGATCGACGGGAAACTCGCCGAACTCGGCCTCAACGAACGGCGGAACTGCGTGGTGGGAAGCACGCACAAAAAGACCCTCAGCGGCGGCGAACGCAAGCGCCTGAACATCGGCCTCGACATGGTGAGCTCGGCGGATGTCTTCCTTTTCGACGAGCCGACGAGCGGGCTTTCCTCGAAGGATTCCGAACACGTCATCGAAATCATCCGGGGGATGTCGCACAACAAAATCGTGCTGGTGACGATCCACCAGCCGACGTCGAAAATTTTCCAGATGTTCCACAAGGCCGTCCTTCTGGACCGCGGGGGGAAGCTGGTATTTTTCGGCACCCCGCAGGAGATGCTGAAATATTTCGCCGAGGCCGAGCACCAGCAGCATTTCGGGACCGAGCTGGGGGCCTGCGAGGCCTGCGGCACGACCCGCCCGGAATTTATTTTCGACGTGCTGGAGACTCCGCTCCGCGACCTCGGCGGCGACATCATTTTCGAGGAAAACAACCGGGGGCAACTGATTCCCGCGAGAAGGTTTTCGCCGGACTACTGGCGCGACAAATACGAGGCCTACCGGCTGATGAAAGACGTGCAGCAGCCTTCCGCGCCCCGCGAGGCCGCGCCGCCGCCGCAGGCTCCCGCGCGGCGCCGCGAGCCAATCCGCCCGCGGGAGGAGTGGCACCAGTTCGTCATCCTGCTCAAGCGGGCCTTCATCAGCAAGCTGCGCAACCCCGCGAATCTTCTGACGACGATCCTCGAGGCGCCGCTGCTGGCGCTGCTCACCGGCATGGTGCTGCGCTACTCGGAGAGCGACGTCTACGATTTCGCGTCGGCGTTCCACGTCCCGACCTACCTCTTCCTTTCCCTGGTGGTGGCGATGTTCCTCGGCCTTACGAACAGCGTGGACGACATCATCCGCGACCGCCCGGTCCTCATGCGGGAGCGGAACCTCGATGTGCGCCTGATCTACTACGTGCTGGCGAAAGCGCTCACGCTGGCGGCCTTCGCCGTCGTCCAGTGCGCGCTCTTCGCCTGGATCGGCAACTGGCTGCTGGCGCTCCGGGGCGGCTTCTGGATCGTGTTTGCCGCGATGTTCCTGACCGCCGGCAGCGGCGTCGCCATCGGGCTTGTCATCTCCTCGCTGGTGGCCGAAAGCAAGACCGGCATCCTGATCATCCCTGCAGTCCTGATCCCGCAGATCATCCTCAGCGGCGCGCTGATCAAATACGAGGAAATGAACCGGAACCTCGACTTCGTCTACACGATCCAACAATGGACGAGCAATCATCCGGACAGCGCGATGCCCGCCCGCAGCGACCTGCAGGTGCCGCTCATCTGCGAGTTCATGCCGACCCGGTGGTCCTACGAGGCGCTCGTCTTCGCGCAGGCGAAGCTGAACCCCCTCACCCGCCGCCAGGAAGCGATCCAGGCCCAGATCAACCGTCTCGTGACGGAGAAACACCCGACTCCCGCGCAGGAGGACCGGCTCGAGGATCTCAAGGATGCGCTTGCCGTGCTCTCGGGGCTCGAGGCCTCGGATGCGGGAACTCTCGATGCCCAGTTCGCGAAGATCGATGCGATCCTCGTCGGCGGCCCGTTCGACCGCGCGGCCTTCAAAGGGTCCGGAAGCGGTGTCACCGCCGAGCAGCTCTACGTCAACCAGAAGGTCACGGACCTGATTTCCAAGGCGGAGATGGAGCAGAGCGACTACCGGGAAAACCGCCACCTGAACGTCTTCTTCGGGCCGACGAAGGAATACCTGGGCCTCCGCTCCGGGCTCCTTTTGTTCAATTCCCTCGCCCTCGTCGGCTCGACGCTCGGGCTCTTTTTCGTGCTCTATCTGATCTTGCGGGGCCAGATCAGGCACCGTGTGGCATGAGTGAGGCGATGGCGTTCGAACTGGCTTCGCGCTACCGGCCGGAAGGCGATCAGGGCCGCGCGATCGGGGCCCTGACCCGGTCCCTGCTCGCGGGGAACCGGCACCAGACGCTGCTCGGGGTCACAGGTTCGGGAAAAACCTTCACAGTGGCCAACGTCATCCGCGATGTCGGCCGCCCGACACTGGTCATGTCCCACAACAAAACCCTCGCCGCGCAGCTCTACAGCGAGTTCAAGCAGTTCTTCCCGCGGAACGCCGTCGAGTATTTTGTCAGCTATTTCGACTACTACCAGCCCGAGGCCTACCTCCCGCGCTCGGACACCTTCATCGAAAAGGATTCCTCGATCAACGAGGAGATCGAGCGCCTCCGGCTGTCGGCGGTCAGCTCGCTCCTGACGCGCCGCGACACGATTGTCGTCGCCAGCGTCTCCTGCATCTACGGCCTGGCCTCCCCGGAGGACTTCCTGCAGATGCTGGTCACGATCCGGCCCGGGCAACCGATGGCGCGCGAGGCGTTGCTCTCGAAGCTGGTGGACATGCTCTACGAGCGGAACGACACCGCCTTCACCCGCGGGAAATTCCGCGTGCGGGGCGACGTGGTCGAAGTGCATCCGGCCCAGAGCGAGGACGAGGCGGTGCGGGTCGAGTTCTTCGGCGACGAGATCGAGAGGATCAGCCAGTTCGACCCGCTCACGGGCCACGTCTCCGCGACGCTCACGACGTTCACGCTTTTTCCCGCCAAACAGTTCGTCACCCCGCACGACAAGCTCAACCGTGCGATGGGCGACATTCGGAAGGAAATGGAGGAGCGCGTGGTCGCATTCGAGCGGGAGAGCAAATTCATCGAGGCCCAGCGGATCAAAATGCGCACCGAGTTCGACCTCGAGATGATGCAGGAAATGGGGTATTGCAGCGGCATCGAGAATTACTCCCGCCACCTCACGGGACGCCCGCCGGGGTCCCGGCCATACACCCTCATGGACTTTTTGCCGGAGGGCACCCTGCTCGTGATCGACGAATCGCACGCCACGGTCCCGCAGATCGGCGGGATGTTTGCGGGCGACCGCTCGCGCAAGTCCGTGCTGGTGAACTACGGGTTCCGGCTGCCGAGCGCGCTCGACAACCGCCCGCTCAATTTCGAAGAGTTCATGCAGGTGACAGGGCAGATCATCTACGTGAGCGCAACACCGGGGCCGTTTGAAATCCGCAACAGCGTCGCGGGAAATTCCGGCTGGATCGCCAACCCGGACAAAAAACTCGGCGAGCTCCGCCCTCCGCCTTTTCAAGGAAAACGACGCGGGGATCAGGATGATGGGCCGGAGCCGCCGCCCGATGTCCACACGCCCGGGATGCCGTTGATCGTGGAGCAGATCATCCGGCCCACGGGACTTCTGGACCCGAAGATCACCGTCCGCCCGTTGAAGGGACAGATCGACGCCACGATCGATCTCTGCCGGGCCAGGATCGAGAACGGAGAACGGGTTCTCGTGACGACATTGACCAAGCGGACGGCGGAAGATCTGGCGGACTACCTCCGCGAGATCGGCCTCAAGGTCCGCTATCTCCACAGCGACATCGACACGATCGAGCGCGTGGAAATCCTGCGCGGCCTGCGGGCCGGGGAATGCGATGTGCTCGTCGGCATCAACCTTCTCCGCGAAGGCCTCGATCTTCCCGAGGTCTCGCTGGTCTGCATTCTCGACGCCGACAAGGAGGGCTACCTCCGCAGCCAGACGAGCCTGATCCAAACAGCCGGGCGGGCCGCCCGCCACATCAATGGCGAAGTCGTCCTCTTTGCGGACACCGTCACCGGAAGCATGCGGGCCCTGCTGGACGTGTGCGACTACCGGCGCAGCCGCCAGGAGGCATACAACAAAAAACACGGCATCACGCCGAAGAGCGTCAAGCGCGCCGTCCAGGAAAGCCTCCACGTGATCATCAAGGGCCGGGAGGTCGAACAAAGCATCGTCCGCGAGGATGCCGCGAGCTTCGACCTGCACGAGCTGGTGCGCGAACTCGGGCGCGACATGGCCGCCGCCGCCGCAAATCTCGAATACGAACGCGCCGCCCTCCTCCGCGACCAGATCGCAGAACTGAAAAACGGAACCGGGAAGACCGCCCCCCGCAGCCGGGGCTCCTACCCCAGGCCCTCCCGCCGCAAACGCGGGTGACGGGGGTGTTCCAAAACCGATCTACCGCCCGACATACTCGCCGAAGATCAGGGTGTAGCCATCCGGATCAACGAGCGAAAATTCCTTCATATTCGAGGAGGATGTCTTCAGTTCGGCGGCGAGCTTCACGCCTGTGGCCCGGACCTGTTTGTAATACTCGTCAATGCGGACCATCCGGATGTAGAACGACGGCTTGTATCCCTTGATGACGTTTTTGTCGTAAACGAAACCGATCTGCACGTTGTCCCGTCCGACCGCCACGTAGTTGCCGCTTTGCAGGATGAGCTCGAAGCCGAGCTTTTTCGCGTAAAATTCGACCGCCTGCTTCAGGCTGGCGACCGAGAGCGTCGGGATCAAATCCACGAGCTCCGGACCGGCTTCCAGGTGGATCAACCCGTCAGGCCCAGGCTGGATATTCGTCTGGGTTTTGGCTTTGGGCGTCACGAAAACATCCGTCGGGGAGCCGGGCGCGGAATTCGTCTGGGCGCGGGAATTTTGAACGGCCAGGACCGCTGCCATCGCGACAATCACAAGGAGGAACCTCATGGCGCGATTTTATAACGACACCGGCGCGGACGCCAACAAATCCTCGCCCCTCCGGCACCGGCGTCGGCACCGTCCCAACTTTCGGGCGGGAGGAGATGCGGAGGGCCCGAAAAAAAACTCGAAAAAACTGTTGACGGAAATGGCGGAGCCCACTAAATGCATAATAACGACGTAAATAGTCGTTATTCAAAATTCGATGACCCGTCCACGGGAGTTGGAGGCAGGAAACAACACAACAAAGGAAAATCGAATGAGAATAAAATCGAAGACAATAATGGCAGCACTGCTCGCGATCGCGGGTCTGGTGCTGGGAACACCGCCCGCGAGGGCGGTATTGACCGCTGTTGACGGGGATGTGCTGCTCGGGTTCCGCGAGACGGTTTCGCCGCAAAACGCTTTCGTCGTCAACCTCGGCCAATACACGCAATTCACGAATGCCGCGCCGGGTGCCACGCTCACGTTTGGGAGCCTGTCCACTTTCGGGGTGGATCTTGAGGCCACGTTCGGGGCTGGTTGGAACACGCGTTCCGATCTGTATTGGGGCGTTTTCGGCAATTACTCGGGTAATTTGGTATCCATCTACGCCTCCCGGGCGCGGACGGTTGCCGGGACCCCGGCGACGGCATGGGGGAACCCGTCGCAGACCGTGCGGAACAACACATCGGGCGGAATTGACACCGTCAAGGTCGGGTTCGTCAACACGCTGCTCACGACGGAATCCGGGAACACGACGAACGCGGGATTCCAGATCGGGACAGGATCTGGGAGATATTACGCCGGAGTGAACACGAGCCCCGACTTCAGCACTTCGAGCCCGTTTAACGGGGCCGGAATCGAGGGTGCTTTCAGCGGGACGAAAGTGTTGGATCTCTTCGCGCTGAGCAGCAGTCCAACCGTTCGGTTGGGAACCTTCACGATCAACGAGACCTCGGGCCAAGTGACGTTCACCGCCGTCCCGGAACCGTCGACCTACATGCTCTTCGCGTTTGCGGGAGCGGTCTTCATGGCCTTCATCCGCCGCCGCAGGGCGCTTCAAAATTAAACCGAACAACACCAAATTACAGAAAGCAAACCTATGAAACTCATAAAAACACTCGCAATTGCCGCCGTGACGCTGGCCGCGGCATCGCTCGCCTCAGCAGACATTTACATCGTCGGCTCAAACGGGGACCGGAGCGCGACCCAGAAGGGGATCCTCAACAAGCTGGCGGCCAACGGAAGCTGGTTCTTCCGCGGGGACAAGGGCTCGACCGACAACGCGAACCCAACGACGAACAAAAACGCGCTGAACTCCAATTTTGGGGTTTGGACGGGCACGTTCAACAGCCAGTCGGTGAAGATCAAGGTGTCGTTTATCGGGGCGGCGGGCGCGGTTTACGCCCTGGCAGGCAACAACCAGGTGCGGTTCGTGGCGAACAATGGAACCGGCAGCGGAACCCTGCTGAGCCCTTATGATCCTGCGGCGGTCTTGAACACGGATTACATCCTCGCGAACGCGAGTTTCGGATTCTCGACCAACTTCCAGGAGACGACGCCCTACAACGGCGGGTCCTACGATACGCTGGTGACCGAGACGGTCGGCGTTTCGCCGATTGTCTTCGTGGCCAGCCCGGGCTTCCCCGGCGACAACCTGTCCACGCAGTTGGCGCAGAACCTGTATAGCGGCGGCTCGCTGCCCGCATCCCTCTTTACCGGGAATGCGGCGGACTTGAACAAGATCGTCTATGCGATCGGGCGCAACACCGATGCTGGCCAGCGTTATGCGTCCTATTCGGAATTCGGATTGGGCACTGCTGCGGCCGTCAAGGTTTGGAAGCCCGCCCTCAGCGGGCAGATCACCGACCCGAGCACCAGCATCAAGTATGGGGGGACGGTGACTTCTCACCAGTTGTGGCCGATCGAGACAGTCAGCGGGGTGGACAGTGCTGTTCGTGGAAACGGCGGTTACGATTCCGGCGGGAATCTGGCACCGCAGCTCACGGTGACAGGGTTTGACGCAAATCCCAGAAAGGGACGCGATACCGGGTCACCGACTCCGAACGCTGAGCCGTATCCGGGTGCGACAGCCGCCTACTACATCGGTTACGTCACGTCGGGCGACTACAACACCCGTATCCTGCCATTCAGCCCGAGTTCGGTCCTGCTGAAATACAACGGTGTCGCCTATAGCGCCGACGCGGTCCGCAACGGGTATTACACCGCCTGGGTCTACAACCGGATTCTGGCGCGGTCCGACAATGTCGGCCTGGAAGATGCGACCACCTCGCTGTTCCACGACCAGCTCCGCGACGAAATCCTCAACACGACAGCGACCGAGAATGGCGGCATTCTCTTGGGCACGCTGAATGTCGAACGGTTTGCCGACGGCGGGCTCGTCACGCCGAAATAACCCAATCATCCAAAGGAAGCACAGAACCAGCCCCGGCGGGGAACACCACCCCCCGCCGGGTTTTTGGCATCAGGAAATCTCCATGCGCATCGTTGGGACATCGTGCGATCGGCGGGCCGTTCTTCTTGCCATCTCGGGCGGGATTTTGTTCGGTGGGGCTGTGGTTTTGCTCTTTACCGGAGGCTTGGGCGGGGCGGCATCACGGGATCGCGAAGCCCCGCACTTCCGGCACGATCCGGAGCGAACTCAAAAGCCAGGCGACTTGTCGGGTTTCCGTGCGGGCGATGCCCGGGCTTTTGCGGCACCGCCGGAGAAGGGGCAGCCTCGAATTCAGGAAAGCGGGCCGGGCCCTGCTGCTCCCACTGTTTCCGGCGGTGTTTCATCCCGCCCGGCATCATGGTCCGGAAATCGGAATAATACCGTTCCCGCACCGGCGGAGAAACCGTCCGCCCGCTGGTCCCCCGCTCCCGCAACCACATCTTCACCCCCGGTTCCGGACGCGGACATTCCCGCGTCCGCAGGTTCATCCGTTCCTGCGGAAAATCCGGTCTCCGGCAGAAATTTTTCCGGGGTGCCGGGCGTTGCCGGATCCGCCTTTGGAGCTGCGGCCAACCCCGTCGCTCAAAACACGACCAAAGCCATGGATCCATCGGCCGCAGGAAATTCCCTGACAAGCGGCGGCCAGCAGGTGTCCGTCGAAAGCATTCAACAGACGCCGGACGGCACCAACCTTGATCTCGCCATCTCTCCCGCCGCGATAAGCTCGGCAAATCTGTCACAAGGTGTTCGCGGATTCACGCACGAGCAGGAGTTGTTCCGCATGAAATGGGGCTGGGAGAATTACGATCTCGCTCAACGAGCGGCGAGGGAGGTTTCGCCGTCTCCCTGATCACCCATCATCCTCCCCGCCACCGTAGCCGAGGACTTCCACGGTAATCACGGATGGCATCTCAGGCTCCGGGGGCCGTTCGGTTGTGTTTGACACAGATTGGGCTGCGGTGCTGGCGGCTGCGGCGGCGGTCGAGCCGGATGTCAGCCCTCCGATGTTGGGAGTCGCGACCGTGGGAGCGGAAGGCACCCCGGTTTTTGTGCCGCCGACGCTGATGTTGTCGGCATTGAGGACGCGGGAGGCGGCAATGTTGAGATTGCCGGTGGCCCGGATGCCCGCATCGCCGGCGTCCACAGTTCCGACAGGAGCAATCAAGTCGACATCGCCCGGCGCGACATTTTTCACAGTTGCCAGGACGCCGATGCCGCCGCCGGTTGCAAGTCCCGCAAGATCGGCCTGAAGGGCGGCGCTCTGAGGGTCGAGGAGAACCCGCGTGGGCGGGGCGGAGCGGACGGTTTTCGAGGAGGCCCCGGCCGCGATGTCGCCTTTGGAGGACCAGATCAAGATATCGCCTCCACGAAGAGTGAAGATGCGTCCGATGCCGATGTCGACACTCCGGTCCGTGAAGATGGAAATCGCACCTCCGGTTTCCGTGATAATGCCCGGTGGTGTTTCGCTTTCCACGACACTCGTGCCAGACATGGTCAGCCCGCCTCCCGGCGCGAAGACGCTAATGCCGCCTCCATTTTTCGTCCGGATGTCGCGCGAGCGGGTGAGGATGTCTCCCTTCGCTTGCGCATCTGGGAAAAGCGTGTCAATCGCCGCATACCCCGGTGCATAGGCCGCGAACTTCAGGTGATTCGGATTCGTCGGGTCACTGTGGTCCCGTCCGGCGTCGCGCAGTATGGTGTAGAATTGTTCGAGGGCGGCCACTTCCCGCAACAGGCTGGCAGACTGCGGAGAAGAGCTTTCTGCGCCGGGAAGCCCTGTGATGAACGCTGTGAAATCGAGGCTGTTTGCCGAAAGGGCACCGACAGCGCCGAGTCCGGCACCAATGATCAAATCCGCCCCCTCAAAAGGAAGATACGGGTTGCGGGCGTTTCCAACGCTGGTGATTCCGGTTCCGGTCCCATCGGATTTGCTCAGCAGGGCGATCGTGGAGGTGCTGGTGATCCATGGATTGACAAGGCCGCCCTTCGAGTCCCTTACCTCGCGTGCCTTGATCCGCGCCTGTTTTTGGGACGTCGCATCCACATAGGCGACCTTCAATCCGTCATCGGATGTGATTTTCCATTTCAAGTTTGTCGCCGTTCCGGTTCCCAGATCCAGGGTTCCCCCGGCAAGGACCTCGAGCGATCCTCCCCCCGAGATCTGGATGTCGCCGGGGTGCCCTGAGAACGTGCTGCCGCTGTTCAGAACATTCCCCGCCAGCCTTGCCGAGACCCTGAGAAGCGATCTGTCGTTGAAGGGCGTGAGATCTCGCCCGCTCGAGATCACGCTCGCGTCGCCGGGATCGGCGTTCTGAAGATACAGGGCGATATCGGAAACATCCCGCCAGGCGATCACTCGCGCGAACTTTGGCGAGAACAATGTGAACCCGGAGATGTCGCCGCCGCCCGCGTAAATCCGGACCGGCGAGGCATCCGCCGCATGCAGGATGGACGACGCGTGGCGCGCATTCTTTTTCTGCAGGGTGGTTTCGTCGCTGTCCGTCGCGCGGGATGTCGCCCCGGATTCCGCGAACAGCATCTTGAAGGAGTCGAGGAATGTCGTCCCCGTCTTCTGCAGGTCGCCCGTTTTCGACCCGGCAATCGCGCGGTAGGAAATGGATGACCGGATCGACGGGACCGCCGACGGGTCCGCATCGGAGAGAGTGATGACAGAGGCCCCCCAGGTCGTCGTGGCGGCACCATCGACAGTGACTTTGCCGTTTGGCTGAAGGCCGTTGACCGAGCCCGAGGCCAGCAACTCCAGTGTCCCGCCTGCGGAGGGAGCCAGGAGGATGTCTCCCTGAAGATTGATGTCCGAAGAAAACGAGGCGAGCTTCAGCGTGGCTGGCTGGAGCGAAGTCGATCCGAACAGGTATTCTCCGGAGGAACCAAAAGCCGTGAGCAGGGAGGCATTGAACGGGTCTTTCTCGTTCAGGCGCAGCCAGGGCTGGGTGTTTGATGCGGCCGTCGAATTCAGGAGCAGCACCTTTTCATACCAGTTGAGGAGAAGAGGCCTTCCGCTGCCGACGCCGGCGCTGTCGCCCGTGCCGGAGGTCGGGAAAGCCGCCGAGGTCCGCCAGGTGACCGAGCCGCCGATCGAATTCGCGTCGACCGTCGCATCTGCGGAATAGGTCGAGAAGTAGGATTTGTAGTAGTAGGCATTGCCGATGCCGCCGGGCAGCAGGAACGGGTTGGCGGCGGGGCCGAGCAGGATGTTTCCGCGCGCGGTGACATCAAAACCGCCCTTGCCGAGAAACAGGGTTGTCGGGAGCCATGTTTTCGGGTCGGAATTCGTTGCGGCCCCTCTTGTCGCGTTGGTGGTGATCCCGCGGCCGGCGGCCAGCGTCCCCCTGCCGCGCTCGACGTAATAAACCCCGCCGTTGATGTCCCCTCCGGCGCGCACGAAAACGTCTCCTCCCCCCAGCTCGACCAGTTTGGCGGTGGCTGCCGCCCCTTTCATAATGCGGGCGTTGGTCGGAGCCGCCGCGTCCACGTTGTTGATGTTCCCTCCGGCGATCAGGCTGATGTTCCCGCCACCGAGGGTGCCGATGCCTTCGAAGAAATTGCTGAAGTCCACCCACCAGGTCGTCGAGTCGATCCGGGTGACATCGGGGTCGTCGGAGTATCCCGCCCCGAATGCCTGCGATTCCCCGTCGATGTGGCTGCGCCTGTAGAGCCAGCTTGTCGGCAGCTCCTTTGTCGAGTCCGCGACAAGCGTCGTGTTTGTGGCGGAAACCTGGGTGAGGCGCGAAGCATCCCGCCGCGCGGAAACGTCCACGTCCCCGCCGGCCTGCGTATATTGTGCCGCATACGTCTGCTGTCGCTTCCCGAGCGCGCCTCCGGCGACGTCCCCCAGAAGCTGTGGCACGTCAAACTCGCCGCCGATGGTCGCATCGGCAACCTTCACCCCGGCTGTGTAGATGCTGGCAAACGGGTTGAGGAGACGGACATCGACGCCCGCCGAAACCCGGATGTCGCCTGTTCCCGTGCGGATGACCTGGTAGTTGCTGAGCGTGGCGGTCCCGATGAGGGCCGCTGTCTGCGCATTGCCGCCTCCGGCCGCCGAAGGGGTGGCGATGTTCTTGCCGAGACGAAGGGAGCCGCGACCGCCCTGCAAGGAAGCCAGTTCAGCCGCCGCCTGGACCCGCGATGCCTCCGCTGCAGACAAATCCGCTCCCGATGCCAGATCGAACGACCACGATTGCGCGTTGGCCGGGAGGGAAGGATTCGAATCCATGACCCCGGCCAGCCACATCGAGGAAAATCCGTTCGCGGCCAAGTTGGAGGCCACGGGAGAAAACCCGTCGCTGAGGGTGTTGTAGAAAACCAGATCTCCAGCGGCGCGCAGGGTCAGGGCACCGGGGGATTTGTTCGCTCCAAAACGGTAGCCGCTCAGGTCCCAGTCGGACGCGGATGCGGACGAGATCGAGCCGAGCACGAGATTGCCCGTGGAGGGAGCCAACCCGGTTGACCCGGCCGTGGTGAAGCTCCCCGAGGCGAGTGCGACCTGGATGGCTCCGCCCGTGCCGGACGAAAAGGTGAGCGTCCCAGCCGCATTCAGCGCGATGGTGCTGCCCTCGGCGACCTGCGTGTTGGTGTTGGCCGCGAGCACCGTGACCGCGCCTGTCGGCGATGTGATTGTTCCCGCGACACTGGAGCGGATGCGGTTGGTTGTATTTGTTCCGGATGTCCCGTTGGGCAACGTCACCTTCGTCCCGGCGGCAAGCGAGATCGAGCCAGATCCCGCCGTGTTCAATGTCACCACGCTCCCCACGGCGGACACGGTCCCGGATGCCCCCGCCGCCGACTGTGTGTAGCTGGCACCGGGGCTCAGGGTGACCGGCATGACCCCGCCGCTTCCTCCCACGAAGGCGATTGTGCCCTGTCCGACAAAATGGACCGTGCTGCCCGCCGGCAAGCTGGTCGGCGTGTTGGCGGCCAGCGCAGTCACCGCTCCGGTGGCCGACGTGATGGTCGCGGCGGTATTGGTGCGGATCAGGTTGTTTCCCGGCGTTCCGCCGGGGAATGTCACCCCGCCCCCGCCGCCGGATTCCGGGTTCACGACAAGCGAGCTGCCGGGGGCGGTGAACGAGAAATTCAGCGGGCTGGCCACAGCACGGTTGATGACCTCCGCGCCGGGCAGAAAGACAACCCTCGGGGCGAGGGACGGGGTTCCAGCGAGGATGGCAGACGACATCGCGGCGTAGGTCGGCGAGTTCGTTCCTGCGGTGCCGACAAATGTTTCTCCGTCGGTTTTGATCCTCTGTTGGACCGCCGGAGTGATGGCTCCTCCGGAGCCTGTCAGGTCATAAAGCCGGTAGCCCTCGACCATGATCGCCGAAGCGCCCCGGATGGTTCCGAGAATCGGGTCGACCAGGACGTTCGAGCCTGCCGCATTCTGCGGCGCACGGATGGAAAGCGTCCCGCCGAACTGCCCGTCGTCCGGGGCGGCATCCACTCCGAGGTCGAGAAGCGACCCTGCCGCGATGATCACCCGGCCCGGTCCCATACCGCCGTTGCGCTGTGTGCCCGCAGAAAGATTGATCGCCCCTCCTTTCCCGGCGTTGTTGAACTCAGCCCCGTGCACGGACAGGATAGCCGACGAAGCAAGCTCGACGTCGCCGTTGGCCGCCAGGGAAATCGAGCCGCCCGTTGCACCGGAGGCACGGATCGTCCCGGCAACAGTGATTTTTCCCTGGTCGGAGGAGAGGCTGAAATTCCTTGTCACCGTGACCCCGTCCACCACCACATCTCCCGAGCCGGGCACGAGAGAATCACCGCGGACGCGGAAGGACTGCGACCCGGTGAACGAAGCGAGTTTCGAGGCGTGGAGCGACAGGGCGGGCATCGTTTTTACGTCCAGCGAAAAGGAACCGCCGGAAGCCGCGCCCGCAGCCGACAGGGAACCGTCCAAAACAAACGCCCCGCCTGGTGCGGAGACTGCGAGCAGCCCGGCTTTTGCGCCCGGTGCCGAGACATCCACGCCGCCTGCCGAGTCCAGGATCACATTGCCTTTGTCGGCAGTCAGGCGCACTTCGCCCGCGTCGTAATCCTTCGTCACGTCGTGGAAGGCTTGTGATCCGCCCGAGACATCGAGCTTCCCGGAGACCAGGACGTCGCCGTTCGCCGCGCTGACGGAGATCGCGCCACCCGGCAGAACGATGTCGCTGGAAATCGCAACCCCCTGTCCTCCGCTCAGATTGAGCGTCGCACCGGGTCCGCCTGGATTCGGAAGACCTCCCGGCTTCGGGATGTTTTCGACAACCAGCGAGGGCAGTCCGGCAGGACCCAGCCCGGATGGATCTGCGGCAAGCGTTCGGACCGAACCGGCGGTGCCGACCAGCAACGGTGTCCGGAGAACCATCCGGTTCTGGGTTGTCAAACCTCCCTCCCCGACGCTCGAAATCGCCCCTGTGGCGGAAAGGATGACATCTGAAAACCCGCTGACATAAACCTGTCCCGATCCGAGCGTGATGGTCTTGCCCCGGAACGTGAGCGAGCCGTCGGCAGCCCCGTTCCAGACCCGCCCCGGAGCACCTTTTCCGTTGTTGAGGAAAATGCTGTCCGCAGAAAATCCGACGCTGTCGCCGCTGCGGTTGAGAATGTCTCCGGCGCTGACCGTCAGCCTGACCAGCCGACCGCCGCCCAGACTGCCGCTCCCATAAATATCCAGGGACGAATAGCTGCTCAGCGCGATGGATTTGGCGTTCTGCAGATTCAGGAGCGTCGCGTCTCCGATCACGAGCCCTGAGTCGGCTTGCCGGGTGCCGACGCCCCCGAAATCGAGGCTGATTCTTCCGCTGCTGATGTCGTAAGCATCCGCGACGAGCGACGCCGTCGGGCTGAAGCGCATCGCGCTGGTCGAATCCAGAACAAGCGACGCTGCGGAAACCTTGGCTCCATCGCCGATCGTGAGCGACGGGGTCGAGGTGAAAGCCAGCGTCGCGCGGCTCTGGGTCGTGTCCGGGCTGCTCGTGACCCGAAGGAGCACCCCGTCATCGATGTTCACGGGGATGCCGTCAGTTGTTCCGCCGTTCGTAAGGCTGATCGAGCCCGCCGCATTCAGGCTGAGCGTGCTGCCGGCTGAAACGGCGAACGGGGTGTTGGCGGAGATGGTGGCGGTGGTCCCGCTGGCGTTCGTGATCGTTCCTCCGACAGTCGATGAGATCGTTCCTCCGGCGGTGCCGCCGGGGAAAGAAATGGCACCCCCGCCCTTCGAGACGGCAAGCGGCCGGTCGGCCGCGATCGTTCTGCCCCCGACCAAAGCCAGGTTTTCCGGAGACGAAACGACGCCGGATTGCGAGATCTCTGCACCGGAGGCAAGCGCCAGGCTGTCGCTGGCCACGAGGATCACCTCCGGCCCGGAAAGCGGTGCGCCGACATTGTCGAGCGTGATCGATTTCGCCTGGACGTTCACGGTGGTGGCATTGCTCGATTTGGTGCGATCCCGGACTCCCCCGATCAGCAGGCTCTCGGATTCCCACGAGGTGAGACGAGCCGCATTCAACGAAACGGTGCCGGACGGCAGCACGGCGTCCGTTCCCGTGATGACAATATCCAGCGGCGTGTTGATATCGATGTATGCTCCATCCCCCCCCGAAACGGATTTCGAGCGGACCATGCCCGACAGGTTCATCGAGGCCGTGGACTGGAACAGCACGTAGCCGGAGTCCTTGGGCAGGATCTGCGGGGTTTGGTGGAGGTCCGAGGCGCGTTCGGCCAGGAAGGAATTCGCCGACAGGGTTTCGTATTGGGCGCGGTCCGCAAGCGTCTTCCCCGACACCACTTCGAACTTCGTCGACAGGGGCGATCCGGTTTTGTCGGTGTTCAGGCTGTTGAAACGGTATCCCGCGACGATGCTTGCCCCTTCGGCGGTTTCCACCGTCGCCCGTGTGAATCCGGCTTTCGGTGTCACGAGGATCGCGCCGGACATCACCGCGTATCGGGCGGGCAGCAAAGTGTAATATCCGGCGGCCAGCGACTTGCTGCCCGAGAGATAGACTTTGTCGCCGACCTGGAGCGAGGGGTTGGCGTAGCCGGATCCGGAATTCGAGATGAGGTTGCCGTCCGAGTCGGAGCCGTTGAACGACGCATAAGGCATGTAGCCCGAATCGTAGCCGGGGAGAATCGCGAAGCTTTCCCCCGACGAGAGGATGTCCTTCGATCCTCCTTTGCCCTCGATCCAGCGGTAGGCGAGCAGATCTCCGCCGCCCCTCACATCGACAACCGCGCCACCCTGAAAATCCAGGTTCTGCGCCGAGATCCGCACGGATTTTGAAGGCAGTCCGGACGACGTGATGTCGGTTCCGGACGGGCTGATCCAGTTCGACCCGTCGAGGCTGACCCCGTAGGGGATGATTGTCCCATCGCCGGATTTGGGATCCACGGCAGAAACGGAGGTAATGCCGGATGATCCGAAGGCAAGTTGGCGGGTGACAGACACCGTCTCACCGGTGAGAGGGTTCCGGGGTGCTGTTCCGGTTCCATCCCAGCCGATGGAGATCGACCCGAACGGTGCCCGGAGCGTCCCGGACTGGGTGATGTTGGAAGCGTAGATCCGGAGCGTTCCACCTGCGGAAAGCGGGATTTTCTTCGTGCCGGAGCTCTCGATCGTCACGCTGCCGGACTCCGTGGCACCATCGGCGGAATAGTCGGACGCGATGATGGTGAAGGTGCCCGCAGTGGCGGGGTAAATTTGCGCGGCGCGAAGGGTGAGATCGCCCGCGACACTCAAGGTGCCATAGCCGCGGATGTCTCCGCCTCCCGCAGCGAGTGTCGTTTTGCCGATATTCCGCAGGGTCAGGTTCCCGACATCGATCAGTCTTGACGAAATGTTCAGGCGCCCGGTGCCATAGCTCGCTTTGACGGCATTCGCATCGGTCGGATCGGCGACCGTCTGCGTCTGCTGGGGCGGGGCATACGCGCTTCCAATCATGACATGCGGGGCGGAAAGGTTGACCGCACCATCCGCGATAATGATCCCTTTGTCTCCCAGCTTGATGGTGTTTCTCGCCGGGATATCGACCGGGCCGACAAAGCTGAGGACGCCGGAAAGTGCGAGCGAATCGAATCCGCCACCGATGAACTTGTCTGCGGCAAAGAAGCCGCTCCCGGAGATCTTCAGCGGCTTTGCGCCAACCTCCGCGAGAGCCACCTCGGCAAACACCCCGCTTCCAATCGCGGTCCGGTCGTCTGGAACATCCGGCGCAATCGCCTTCCCGCCTTGCGCGATCACCAGGCCCACGGCATCGGCTGGGAGCTCGTCATCCGTCGCCTGGAAAGGTGCGGCAGACACCGTCAACGTGCCTCCGTCGGCCGATGCGCCACCTGCGAATCCCTTCAGCGTCGCGTCGGACAGAAGCTGCGGTCCGGCGTCGAAGTTGATCGACCCGCCGTCGGTATCGACAACTTTCGGGGCCGTGCGGAGAGACTCGCGCGGGGCATTGAGACCGCTTCTTGCGCCGATGGTTTGGGAGGATGCGATTCCGGCCGCCGACGGGAGGACATCCAATGTCGCCGAAGCTCCTGAGACATCGAGCACGGCCCCCTTGGCGGCGACGATGTTCCCGGCGACCGTGATCGTCCCGCCGCCGAGAACCCTGCCTGCTTTCCTGCCATAGCTGTCCGGGTAATGAATCGTCGTTCCTTTGGTGGAAAGGGTGGAGCGGCTCCCGATATAAACCGTCGTGAGCGGAACGGGATCGGCGGCGGGGAGGGGGCCCGTGTCGTCTGCGGCCGCAATCTCCGGGAACACGCTTGAAGAATATTTGGAATACTTCGATCCGGTGATGGTGATTGTTCCTCCGGGGGCCGAGATGGAGCCGAGGACGGCGACCGTGTGGCCTTTGAGCGAGACAGCGGCTTCGGGGTCGGTCCGGATCGCGGAGCCCTCGCCCATGACGAGGTCCCCGCGCGTGACAAGGGTTCCGCCGAAGTCATTCACGCCAGCAGCTTCGAAGGAGACGCTGGTGGGCGCTCTCTCGCCCACCTGCCTGGTGACGATCCTCACCGAGGCAAGGCCCTTGAACGCGCCGCCCTCGAGATCGAACGAGGAGGAGATTGGCTCAATCACGGTGTTCGGAAGGATCTCGATTGCCGGCAGGACGTTGGCGTCCGCAAGTGATTCGGCGGTTGAAAGCGCCACGGCAGGCGGCAGCACGTCGTCGGCCGATTGCGCGTCGTCGCCCGCCTTTCGGCCAAGTCCGGTAATCGAGTAGTTCGTAAAGCCACCGGTTTGAAAGAACGAGGGCCGGATCACGAACACGTCCCCGCCGTCCTGGTTTCCGCCGACTTGGATGCGGGTCGCCCGGATGCTGAGCGATCCGCCTCTGGCTTCCAACGCGGCTCCCCCGGCGTAGCCGCGGAACCGGGTGTCCCCGGGATAAATGCTGTTTCCGTTCGAATCGAGTCCGGCGAGCCGTCCGCCGGAATACGCCTTGAGGGTGCCGTTTAGAACCAGCTTGCCGCCGACTACGGATTTTGTCTCCGGGTCCTGTCCGGCCAGGACCGAAATGCTGCCCCCGTTCCCGAATTTGCGCTTGCCGGGTGCCGTGATCGTCACGCCGCCAGAGGCGTCGATCACGCTGCCCGAGGCGAGCCGGACATTGAAACCGGAGAGGCTGACGGAGCCGGCGTTGATGGAGATCGGGGTGGGTTCGCCGGCTTGGGACGTTGGCCGATCGTCCACGAAGGTTCCTGCCACGCTGATCAAAGCTCGGGGACCGAGCGAAACGGTTCCCCGTCCGGTGTTGGGCTTTGGCGTCTTGGGAGTCTCAGTGAGACTGAGGAGGCTGGATTTGTAGGGGGAGATATTCAGCGCCTTGAGAGACACGGATCCCCCGGGCGAGACGATCCGGCCCTGGATATCCACATTGGAGCCTGTCAATGAGATGAGTCCGGCCGGGGGGGTGGTCAGCGTCACGTCATCCGGCACGACGATTCCGCCATCTTCATTGTTCACCGCCAACGAGCCGAAGCCACCGTCCGCCAGCACGCCGGGCGGGAGATGAAAGTCTTCCACATGCCCGGAATCCAATGCCGCCGCCACCCCGTCGCTGTCCGTCGAAAACGGGGCGATCCCGGTCACCGCCGATCCGTCAATGCTCACGCGCGGAGGAGTCGGATACGCGGTCAGCGTCACTGATCTCTGGAGGAGGGGATCGCTCGCGCGGAACTCCTGGGCGCGGAACGACAACGTGAGTGATCCCGCCTTGGGCAAATCGCCCGATGATCCCGAAGACCGCAGCTGCCGCCCGCCTGCAAGGGTTGCTCCGGAAAGTTTTCCGGCAAGGGCCATCGCGGGGGCGGTGATGGAAAGAGCGCCCGCATCCGCCCCATGAATGTAGGAACTTTGCGTGTATTCCCCAGTGGGGGCGAGGGAGATCCGATAGGTTTTTGCCACGCCCCATTTCGCGCTTGTCTTCGAAGTTGTGCCGGTAAAGACGCCGTCATACACGCGGTCCGGCGTGGCGTCGGCGATGTCCACCAGCCGACCGTTCTGCCACAGGCGTGTCGTCCTGACTTTTCCACCCTCGTATCGGACCCAGCCTGCGGAGACGTCGATCGTCGAACCTTCCCTCGCGATGACGGATTCCCCGGCGGAAATGGAGATGCTTCCTCCTGCGGTCGTCAGCTGGCTTACGGTCCTCTCCACGAGCCCGACGTAGCCCGAGACATCTCCCAGGGGAGTTCCCACCCAAGGGGATCCGTTGTAAGAGCCGCTTTTCCTCGTATCGACCGTGATCTTCACCCCGCGAACCGCGCCGGTCCGCTGCAGGGGGGAGTCAGCGAGTTCGGTTCCACGCAATTCCACAGTCAGGATTTTTTGCGACAACGGGGCCGAAACACCTGTGGTTCCCGAGACGTCAAGGAGGGTGTTCTTGTCGACATAGACTTGGCCACCGGTCGAGACGAAACCCGAGGTCGGGACGCTCGCGCTGTCAACGTATCCCCAATTGCCGGCACGGACATCCATCTCGGCGTTCGGCGCGAGAATTGCCGATCCTTGCCCGAGATAAACATTGCGGCCTGTCACGTTGACCTGGGAGCGCAGGGCCAGTTCGGTGCCGGTTTTTGTTTCGGCGCTTGCCGTCTCGGGAAGGATCCGCATGAGGCTGTTCGCCGCGAAAGTGACGTTGCCGGTCGATTTTTTCAGAAACGGCTTCTCGTTCGAGGTTGTGGCATCGGTCGTGGGATTGGGCACGGCATCGTAGCTGGCATCCAGGTCGATCCGGCCGTTGAGGGAAACCGAGGTTGACGACTCGATTACACCGAGCTGGTTGATGGATTTTCCCGCGATCCAGATATTCCCCAGCTGGCCTTCGATGAGCCCGCTGTTCGTGGCCGTCCCCCCGTTTCCGACCGAGCCGACATAAACGTCCAACCCCCGCAACGTCGGATCATCAAACCCCATTTCGTCCTTTTCATGCCCGATCACGCCAACCTGCCTCCCGGCTGCAAGGATCGTCTGGCCGGATGGTGAAGACAGGGTCCCGGCGTTGGTGACATTTCTGCCGACAAGCATGATGCGCCCACCATTGCCTTCGGCGGTTACCGGACTGGAAATCGTCGCTCCTGCCTCCACCTTGACGTCTCCCACCACATCCTCTTGGGGTGCCTCGAAGAGGAACTGGATGTCCCCCGCCGTCTGGGTCAGAAGCCCGTTTGCCTGCAGCTTCTCGTTGATCGGGAGGGAGGACGCCACCAGGGTGCGGGCGTTCACCTGGCTGCCGACCCCGAAGAGGATGCCGTTCTGGTTGATGATGTAAACTTGGCCGTCGGCTTTGATCTGGCCGCGGATCTCGGATGGTTTCCCAGCAGGATCGAAAACCTTGTTGAAGGCGATCCACTTGCCCGAATCCGCCCCGCCGGACGTCTGGTCGAAGTCCACCGTCGTGCCTGCCGCGACATCGAATGTTTCCCAGTGAAGCACCGCCTGCTTTTTTGTCTGCCTGATGCTGACCACGTTGCCGGACTGGACAGGCGTCGAAGCCCCCGCCCACTTCGCGTTCGATCCGGTGAGGACTTTCAGCCCCCCGACAGACAATCCGTACGGAACGGTCCCCGCGTTCCCGGCCGCACGGGCGGACTCCTGAAGCGCACGCATGGAGCTCACGATCCTGGTCGTCCGCGCCAGCCGGTCCGCAGCTTTCGTTTTGGCCAACTCCGCCGCTTGGGCCCCCGAGCTTGCCTGGGGATCCGCAGGCTTGCGCCCCGAACCGACGGAGGTCCCTCCCCGGAGGATGTCGCCCGCGAAGAGCCCCCTGCAGGAACCGGGCAGGAAGAGCGCCGACACGAAAAACACCCTGAGAAAAACCGCATTCATATAACGACTATATATATCGTTATTTTGATGCGGATCAATTGGAAATTAACTCATTGTAATTCCAACAATGACGCGCAGAAAAATAATGATTGAAAAAAAATAAATAACGGTTTAAATGATCGTTATTCGTTAAATGACATGCCCGCTCAACCCACGACGCTCACCGGCAATGAAGCCTCCGGCACCGGCCATCAATACAACAGCTGGATGAAGCTGGTGGCGCAGCATGTGGAGGATTTGAGGTTCGGCTCCGTGGTCATCACCGTCCATGAGGGGAGGGTGGTCCAGGTCGAGGTGAGCACGAAAGTGCGTTTCGAAAAGGTCGAAAAGGTCCAGTGACCTTGGAGAAACACAGACGCGAAAACGCGATGAAATCCGTGAAACAAGGGAAGGAACCAGTGAGCCGGGAGGCGATCTCCGCTTTTTCGCAGGCTTTTCCGCCTGACGTCGGACCGGCCGGGAACCGCTTTGTTACGAAATTGTAACATTGAAGACGTTGCACAGGGAAACCGCAAAACCTACCACCAGTGAGAACGATGCCGCCATTATCGATAAGACCGGCCCATCCCGCTTGCGGGAGTTGGGGAGGGTTCCCTGTTGTCGCAGGGCGGGTCCTTCTTTGTCTGGCTTCCGCCCTCTCCGGCGCGGTGGCGCAACCGGTTTCCGATGATCCCCCGCCGACCCGGGCCATCGAGAAGCAGATCGATGCCTCCACGCCGGAGGCGCTGTTCATCAGGGAGTATCGGGTGATCGGATCGAAAACCCTGCCGAGAGGCGAAGTCGAGAAGGCGGTTTACACCTACCTCGGGCCGGGTCGGTCCGAGCAGGATGTCGAGCAGGCGAGAGCCGCTCTGGAGAAGGCCTACCACGATCTGGGTTTCCAGACGGTTTCGGTGAACGTGCCACCCCAGCGGCCGACGCACGGGATCGTGGTCTTGCAGGTGACCGAGGTTACGGTCGGGCGTCTCCGCGTGAAGGGATCCCGGTTTTACAGCGTCGAGCAGATCAAAAAAATGGCCCCGTCGCTGGAGGAGGGGACGGTTCCAAATTTCAACGACGTCCAGCGCGACATCATCGGCCTGAACCAGATTGCCGACCGCCAGGTGACGCCCTCGCTGAAACCGGGTGCGATCCCCGGGACGGTGGACATCGAACTCACGGTGAAAGACAAGCTGCCCCTGCACGGGAGCATCGAGTTGAACAACCGGTATAGCGCGAACACCACCCCGCTCCGGCTGGATCTTGCGGCCCGTTACGACAACCTCTGGCAGCTCGGGCACACCATCGGATTGGGCTTTCAAATCGCGCCGCAGAGGCCGAGCGACGCGCTCGTTTATTCGGCCTACTACATCGCCCGCATGCCCTCCATCGACTGGCTGGGACTGATGTTGCAGGCGACCCGCCAGAACAGCCAAGTGGCGACATTGGGGGGCACCAACTCGCTCGGCAACGGCGAGATCTACGGTGGCCGATTTCTTGTCAACCTGCCCGCCCGCAAAGGGTTTTTCCACTCGCTCAGCGTGGGGATGGACTACAAAAACTTCATCCAGGACCTGACGGTCGGAGACTCGATCGTCTCTTCCCCGGTTTCCTACTGGCCGTTCAGCATCAGCTACAACGCCACCTCGGTCGGAAAGAATTACGAGACGGAATTGAGCGCCGGCGTCACGTTCAGCTTCCGCGGGACGAGCGCCCAGGAGCAGGTGGAATTCGACAACCGGCGCTACAACGCGGACGCCAACTTCTTCTACTTCCGCGGGAGCCTGGCCCACACCCAGAAGCTCCCCTACGATTTCCAGATCTTCGCGGGGGTCCAGGGACAGGCTTCGCCAAACCCGCTGCTGGACACCGAGCAGTTCAGCCTCGGCGGCCTGAGCACGGTGCGGGGCTACCTGGAATCCGTCGTCGTCGGGGACAACGCGCTTTGCGGGAGTTTGGAGTTCCGCAGCCCGTCCCTCCTCCGTTGGCTGGGCGAAGGGCATGAATGGCGGGTCTTTGTCTTTCTCGACGGAGGGGTTGCCACCCTCAACGACCCGCTGCCCGAGCAGACCTCCGAGTTCAAACTGTGGAGCTACGGGATCGGCAGCACGATCAAGATCTTCGATCACGTGAACGGCGAATTCATCGTCGGGGTTCCGCAAATCACCCAGGCACCCTCCGAGGCGCACCAGCCGCTCTTCACCTTCCGCCTCTGGGCCGAGCTTTAACATGAACACCCTGCCGCTTAAAAAAACCGCCTTCGCCGTCTTCCTCGCCCTCATGGGCAGCCTCACCCCGGGGCATGCCTGGTGGAACAAAGAATGGACCGCCCGCAAGCCGATCACCGTCGACACCGGAAAAACCGGGACCGAAATTTCCGAACCGGTCGGCACCGCGCTCGTCCTCCTGCGCCTGCATCAGGGCAATTTCAATTTTGGCGCCGCGAAGGAAAATGGAGGCGACCTGCGCTTCGTGGCGGAGGACGACAAGACCGTCCTCGAACACCAGGTGGAAAAGTGGGACAGCCTGATGAACGAGGCATTTGTCTGGGTCAAGATCCCCGACATCAAGGCCGGGGCCCAGGCGAAATTCTGGCTCTACTCCGGCGTCGAGGGGGAGAAGATCGAGGATGGCGCGGACCCCAAGGCGACATATGACGCGGAGACGGTCCTGGTCTACCACTTCATCGCGGCCACCCCGGCCGATGCCACAAAAAACGGAAACAACGCGGCCTCCGGGGGCACGGCATCCGAGGGTGCCTTGATCGGTCCCGGAATGAGGCTGCTGGGAAATACCGCGATCAAAATCCCGTCAAGCGCCACGTTCCAGCAGGCCGCCGACCAGCCGCTGACCATTTCCGCATGGGTCAAATCCACGACCCTCACCGACAAAGGGATCCTGTTCGACTGGACGGACGCGGGAAACCGTTTCCAGATCGGCCTCGAGGCGGGGGTTCCCTACATCGAGATCAGGGACGGCTCCGGCACGCGGAAGTCCGCACCCGGAGCCCCCGTGGCGGTCGGCGTGTGGAAACACCTGGCGGCCGTCGCCACGAACGCCACGACCACGCTCTATGTGGACGGAAAAGAATACGGGAAAATCGACGCGCCCGTCCCGGCCCTCGCCACCGGCGCGACTCTCGGGGCCGACAATGACGGGAAAAATGGCGTCGTCGGGGAAATGGACGAGTTCGAAGTCTCAAAAGTCGCCCGCGGGTCCGGCTGGGTCCAGTTCGCCTACCTCAGCCAGACCGGGAACGATGCCAGCACAAAACTGGTCGTCGCCGGGGAGGAGGAGGGCAGCGGGGGCGGCGGCCACAACGCGGCCCTCGAGCACGTCATGCTCTTCGGCGATATCGCGAAGAACATGATGTTCGACGGCTGGATGGTCGTCTTCTTCTGCTCGATCATGGCCGTCGTCAGCTGGTCGGTGGCGCTGAAAAAATTCTTTTACCTGAACAAAATCCAGAAAGGGAGCCAGGAGTTCATCCGGCAATGGAAGCAGGTGGCCAGCGATCTGACCGCGCTGGACCACTCCGATGCCGCGAGCGTGAGCAGCCTTGGCGGAACCGCAAGCGCGAAAATCCAGAAGCTGATGAAGCAGTCCCCGCTCTACCACATTTACCACATCGGCTCGGAGGAAATCCGCCACCGCATCGAGGATAAAAAGAAACGCTTCAACGGGCTCTCCGTGCGCTCCATCCAGGCGATCAAGGCCAGCCTGGATTCCGGACTCACCCACGAGATGCACCGCATGAACAGCGGGCTGATCTACCTGACGATCAGCATCGCCGGCGGGCCGTATGTCGGGCTGCTCGGCACGGTCATGGGCGTCATGATCACATTCGCGGTCATCGCCAAGAGCGGGAACGTCGAGGTGAACTCCATCGCTCCCGGTATCGCAAGCGCGCTCCTCGCGACGGTCGCGGGCCTCCTCGTCGCCATCCCCGCCCTCTTTCTCTACAGCTACATCAACTCGAGGATCAAGGACGCCGTTTCCAACATGAACCTCTTCATCGACGAGTTCATCACCAAGATGGCGGAATTTTACCCGCCCTCGGACGAACTCGGCGTCCCCGTGCGCAGGATGGAAGTCAAGGAGGACGCATGACGGCCGGCGATGACAACAAGGCCTTCGACGACATCAACGTCACGCCGATGGTCGACCTCTACCTCGTCCTCCTGCTGATTTTTATCATCATGACGACTGCGGGCGTGCAGGGCACCAAGGTGGACCTGCCCAAAGGCAGCAAGGCCCCGGCGATCGGCGGCCCGAAAAGCAAGGCGGTCACGATCAATAACGAGGGCAAGGTGTTTCTCGACACCGTTCCCGTCACCCTCGCGGAGCTCGAGGTCAAGCTGGCGGAATACAAGGCGAAGAACCCGGACTTTCCGGTCGTCGTGCGCGGGGACCGCGCCACCCAATACCAGATGGTCATGGACGCGCTCGACGTCATCGGCAGGGTCGGCGTCACCCAGATCGGCCTCGCAACCCAGGGACCGAAATAGACCATGCTCAACGACGACGAAGAAGAGGAAGATCTCACGTTCTTCCAGAAGCACAGGGGCAAGCTGATCGTGGCTGGCGTCGCCGTCCTCGCCGCAATCGCTTATGTCGTCGTTTCGCCGAAGGAGGCACCGAAGAAAAAGTCCTCGGTGAACATGGTGAATATCATCCCCCCGCTCCCCCCTCCTCCACCCCCGCCACCGCCGCCACCGCCGAAAGAGCAGCCTCCGGAACAGGAAGTCGTGAAGGAGGAAAAGTTTGTGCCCGAGGACGCCCCAAAACCCGAGCCCGTCGCGCAAGCTCCCGACGAGGCCCCGATGGGGACGAACCTCCAGGGGGATGGCCCGAACGCCTTCGGCCTGGGCGTGGGAGGGGGCGGCGGCATCATCGGCGGCAAGGGGACCGGCAAAGGCGGCGGTGGCGGCTCGAAATACGGGTCCTATGCCGGCCAGGTGCAGTCGCGCGTCGTGGACGCTTTGCGCAACCACAAAAAAACCCGCTCGGCCTCTCTCGACGTGAAGGTCCGCATCTGGCTGGATCCCACCGGACGTGTCACCCGCACCACCATCTCGGGAACCTCCGGAAAACCGGACGTCGACGCCGCGATCCGCGACGAAATTTTGACCGGACTGCAATTGCAGAATCCCCCGCCGGAAGGCATGCCGATGCCGATCGTCATGCGTCTCTCAGCAACCCGGCCAAATTGATTTCATGAGTTTTCCGCCCTTCATCCGCAGCCATCCTCCCGCCACCTCGCGACGCCGGGGGCCGCACCGCGTGTCCCGCGTTCTGCTGGTCCTTCCGTCCTTCTTCCTTCTCGCTTCGTCTTCCGGGGCCGACTACAAGGTTGCGCAGGTCGGCAAGAAAAACCGGATCATCTTCGATTATCCCCAACCCACACCGAGCCCATCGCCTTCGAAGTCGCCCGACTCCAGCCTTCCGACACCCACGCCCTCGGCCTCACCTTCCGCGAGCCCAGCTCCGACTGGTTCATCGGGTGAAAGCAAGCCGGCCTG
>Ga0172380_10002526_pt1 | contig 27706 bp, 24 predicted proteins | sample Leawe162metaG_FD_119747 | JGI IMG/M metagenome (GOLD analysis project Ga0172380, IMG submission 119747) | Leachate microbial communities from a municipal landfill in Southern Ontario, Canada - Leachate well 162 metaG | ecosystem: Engineered > Solid waste > Landfill > Unclassified | place... | reverse complement strand
TGGTATTAGATTGAGTAGCTCATTTAACTGCATAAAGCAATTTAGTAGAGGCAACTACTTTCTTAGAACCACATTTTCCCCAACAAAATCAAGCTCTGTACAGTGTTTCGAACACTAATGGTTTGCAACGCGTGCGCCTAATGTTTGTTTGCATGAAGTATTCAATTTTTCAGACTTATGTGCTTGGTGTTCCACCATCAAATATACAAAATTTCAAAACACACATGTTGCAAAGGGAGAAAGCACATTCTCCCTCTTTTTATGTATCCTGATTTTCCAACACTTTCCTCATCAATAAACTAGAGGAATTTAATAAATTGTAAACCTAATTAAAAAGTATGCGTATAAAATTACTGTATGTAGTAATGCTGGCAACACAGATGTTGGTTGGGGCAAAATATGTAAAGGCGCAAAATGGCACCATGCTGGTAAATGTGGATTTAACCTCATTAAACAAAAACACCATTGCGGTAGAGGTATTCCCTCCCGCAATTCATACCACATCTGCCACTTTTGTTATACCCAAAATTATTCCGGGCACATACATGAAGGTGAATTACATCCGCAACTACAGTAATGTGGTTGGTTATGATAAGCTGGGCAACAAATTAAAAGTTAAGCAGATAAAAAACACTTTTGTAATCGATAATGCAGCCGCTTTGCACCGTATAACCTATCAGGTCAAACACAGTTTTTCGGGTAAACGTTTTTGGGATAATATTCTGGCTTGCGGAGGCACCATTTTTTCCGATAGTGGCTTTTTGCTTAACTACCAGGTGGTAACAGGCTATTTTTTAAGTCACGTCAACACACCCATACAAATTACAGTTAAACACCCAGCACATTTAATAGCATCTACCCCACAAAAAAATATCAGCCGTAGCAGAATGGTGGATGTGTTTGCCGTTGATAATTACGAGCAACTTGTTGACCAACCTGCGATGTACCACGTGCCCGATACCGCTTCGTTTATGGTTGGTGGAACGCGCATTAATATTGCTGTGCACAATAAAAATAACTTACACTCAGCAGATAGTTTAAAACCACAGCTAAATAAAATTATGGACTCCCTGCTGTTATTTATGGGTAAATTTAGCATGAAGGAATACCATATTCTATTCTTTACTGTAGATGATGCCAAACTGGGCTGGATAACAAAAGCTATGCTGAATGCGGCTTTAGAACATAAACAATCGTATGTGTTAACCGGTGTTGAACCTAAAGATTTTCAGTCCTTAACTCCGTTTCTAAATTACATTACCGCACATGAGTTCTTACACACTTGGGCTCCTTTGCATATTCACAGCCAAAAAATTGAACCTTATCCTTTTGATAAACCTGAAAATTTATCCGCACACCTGTGGCTGCATGAGGGAGTTACCGACTACCTGGCTGCTCAGTTTTGTTCAAACTACAACTTTAAGCACAGAAACAATTTAGCTAACCATCTGAGTGGTGCACAAAAACAAAAGCCACGAAGTTTTGCCAGTAGCAGCAGACACATTGCCGAATCGAATATCTTTAATTTTATAAGCAAAGTGAAGCAAATAGGTAATGCCTATTCACGAGGTCAAGTCGTGGGTTTTTGTTTGGATATGGAGCTGATAAAAATTTCAAATGGGGAACAGAACCTACACGGTCTGATGCATAAAATGTCAAATACCTATACCTATGGGAAGCCCTTTTCTGAAGATAGTCTGTTTTATACCTTAGCTCAATTTAGCCAACCTGAAATTGCTACATTTCTAAACAACTACATCAACGGCAAAACGCTTCCTCCATACCAGCATTACTTTGATTTATTAGGTTGGGCCTATTTCGGAAAAAATCAAAAAATTAATTCTTTTGGCATACTAAAACTAAAGTACGACAGAAAAACTAATCATGTATATGTATACAAAAATGCCAAAAACAGTTTGGGCTTGCAGGCTGGCGACAGTATTGCTGCATTGCCCTACAGCAAAATATATTACGAACTTTATTGGCCCTCCAGTGCAAATGATTCGCTTACTTTTATGGTGAATCGCAACGGCACTTCAATTCAACTAAGCGGGTTGCCTGTTTACAAACAAAAAAACAAATATGCCAGAATAAAACAATTGAAAAACCCTACTGCACAACAAATGCAATACCGCATTTGGTACAATCGAAAACGTTTGGTCGAAGCAAATTAATCTGATATTTACTTGGAATGTTTCATGAAAGAAGGGAGGGTGAATACCCTCCCTGACAAGTACTGGATAATTTATATCAAGCTATCATTTATCACAAATCATATAAGTGGCTTTTCCTTTTTACTCGAATAGATTAATATTTCGCCACCATAATTTTCAATATACAAAAATCTTCCTTTTTCCAACTTAACAGACTTATTAAATATTGTTGTCCCTTTATTGACTATTCTTACACTTATAGAATCCCTGAAATTGACCGGGACCAAAGCAACAACACATTGACCTGACATATTTGCCCCACCTACAGATCCTAGAAATAATCTTGCACTTCCATTTCTGACCTCAATAACATCATAATACTTAGTTTCTAGTAGTGTTAGCTGGACGTGCTTTTTTGAACACGAATAAAAAAGTCCTATAGCTAGAGGTACAGCTATAACCTTAATAAGCAATCTAAAATTCATTTATATGATTTTTGTGCTGCCAGTCTCTACAACTAACAACAAATTAATTCTTTAAACAACCTTCCTGCAATATACTACGTTTCATTAAATATGCTGAGCAAGTGTCGTTTCTCAAAAACTTGTGTTCAGGTTTGTGTAATTGCGTTCAGGTAATTAATTTCACCCAAAAAATAGCGCATTGAAAATTATAGGCATTACAGGCACATTGGGTGCAGGCAAAGGCACCATTGTGGAGTACCTCACTACTCACCACCAATTTAAACATTTCTCGGTGCGCGGGTACCTCACCAACATTATTAAGGCACAGGGTAAGGAAGTGAACCGCGATTCATTAACCCATACCGCCAATGCACTCAGGGCGCAAAACAGCCCCAGTTTTATTGCAGAGGAGTTGTTTAAAGAAGCGCAGGCCAGCGGCACCAACTGTATTATTGAAAGTATACGTACGGTAGGTGAAGTAAATGCCTTAAAGGCCAAGGGTAATTTTATTCTGCTATCTGTTGATGCTGACAGACAGGTGCGGTATGACCGTATTTTAAAAAGAGGATCAGAAACCGACCATGTTTCCTTTGAAACTTTTAGTGAAAATGAAGACCGCGAAATGACCTCTACCGACCCCAACAAACAAAACCTGAGTGCCTGCATGCAACTGGCTGATTACAGCCTTTTAAATAACGGAACTTTCGATGAACTTTACCGGCAAATTGATGCGGTAATTAAACACTGACGCCATGAGCACAACTACAGGAGAACACTACGTTCGCCCCACCTGGGACGAATATTTTATGGAAGTAATGGATGCCATAAGCAAGCGGGCAACCTGTGGCCGTGGCCGAAGCGGCTGTGTAATAGCCCGGGGCAATCAACTGCTGGTTACCGGCTATGTGGGCTCACCCATTGGTTTGCCTCACTGCGATGAGGTGGGCCACCAGATGAAAAAAGTGATTCATGAAGACGACAGCATTACAGAACACTGCGTACGTACCGTTCATGCTGAGCAAAATGCCATCTGTCAGGCCGCTAAAAACGGTGTGTCGCTGGATGGGTCAACGCTCTATTGCCGCATGACTCCTTGTCGTGTTTGCGCCATGCTCATCATCAATTGCGGTATTAAGCGGGTGGTATGCGAGCGCAAATATCACGCAGGGGGCGAAAGCGAAGAAATGCTCAAACAAGCCGGTGTTCAACTGGAGTTTTTTCATGAAGAGATTCAGAAATACTGATTCCCAACGGTAAGTAGATTTTTTAACCCGGCATACCTGCACAAACGGACTTACTCATCAGGCTTTATTGCTGCTCAACCCTTGCTGCATCAGCACTTTTCTATAATTTTCACCCTTTATTCACACAGGGCTTTTTCATTGAGTCAAATCGCTTACCTTTGCCCAATTTATATTTAAAGGTCATCCTTAATTGTTTTATCCGTGCCAAAAGACAACAGCATAAAATCAGTATTAATTATCGGAAGCGGTCCCATCATTATCGGACAAGCCTGTGAGTTTGACTATTCGGGCAGTCAGGCTGCGCGTTCGCTCAAAGAAGAGGGCATTGAGGTTACGCTCATAAACAGCAACCCCGCTACCATTATGACGGACAAGGTAACTGCAGAACACATTTACCTGCTGCCACTTACTACCGATTCAATTGTACAAATTCTCGAAGAACGCCACATAGATGCTGTGCTGCCTACCATGGGCGGGCAAACAGCCTTGAACTTAGCCATTGAGGCGGAGGAGCTGGGCATCTGGAAAAAATACGGAGTACGTATGATTGGTGTGGATGTACATGCCATAGAAACTACCGAGGATCGTGAAAAATTCCGCCAGTTAATGGTGGAAATAGGCATTCCCGTAGCACCTTCTAAAACAGCCAACTCCTTTTTGGAAGGAAAAGAAATTGCACAGGAAATAGGTTTCCCGTTGGTAATTCGCCCTTCCTTCACTTTGGGTGGATATGGAGGTGGTTTTGTGTGGAAAAAAGAAGAGTTTGAAGCCGCGTTAATGCGCGGATTACAAGCCTCTCCCACACACGAAGTACTGGTAGAAAAAGCAGTGCTGGGTTGGAAAGAATATGAACTGGAACTGCTGCGCGATGGTAATGACAACGTGTGCATTATCTGTTCTATCGAGAACTTTGACCCTATGGGCGTGCACACAGGCGATTCCATAACCGTTGCACCGGCCATGACTTTGAGTGACACGTGTTTTCAAACCATGCGCGACATGGCCATACACATGATGCGCTCCATAGGCAATTTTGCCGGTGGGTGTAACGTGCAGTTTGCGGTAAACCCCGAAAACGAAGAACTGATTGCTATAGAAATTAACCCGCGCGTTTCGCGCTCATCAGCACTGGCATCAAAAGCCACCGGATATCCTATTGCTAAAATTGCCTCTAAACTGGCCATTGGTTACAACCTTGATGAGTTAAAAAATCCGGTTACCAAAACCACGTCAGCCTATTTTGAACCGGCACTGGACTACGTAATCGTAAAAATTCCACGTTGGAACTTTGATAAATTTAAAGGGGCCGATAAACAACTGGGCTTACAGATGAAATCTGTAGGAGAGGTTATGGGAATTGGTCGCACGTTTATCGAGGCCTTACAGAAAGCTTGCCAGTCGTTGGAAATCGGGCGCTTGGGCATGGGTGCTGATGGGTATCAACTGCGCAACCTGGAAGAGATTGCGCACAGTTTACAGTTTCCATCGTGGGACAGGTTATTCCACATCAAGGATGCCTTTAACATGGGCGTGCCCATTTCCAGTGTAGAAAAACTTACGCGTATTGACCGTTGGTTCCTTACCCAAATACAAGACCTTGTGCGTCTGGAAACAGAACTCAAACGTTTCAGTTTGAATAATATTCCTCATGACTTATTTGTAGAACTAAAAGAAAAAGGATTCTCTGATGCCCAAATTGCCTGGGTACTGGGCAACAATACCTCAGAAGATGAGGTTTATGAGCGCAGAAAATCCATGGGCATTCGCAGAGTATATAAAATTGTAGATACCTGTGCCGCTGAGTTCCCTTCGCCTACCAACTATTTCTACTCAACGTTTGATGGAGAAAATGAGTCAATAGCTACCGACCGCAAAAAAATTATCGTATTGGGTTCAGGACCTAACCGCATTGGACAGGGAATTGAATTCGACTACAGTTGTGTGCACGGATTGCTTGCTGCCAAAGAATGCGGTTACGAAGCTATCATGATTAACTGCAACCCTGAAACGGTTTCTACAGATTTTGATATGGCCGATAAACTTTACTTCGAGCCTGTATTCTGGGAACACATTTGGGAAATTATTGAATTAGAAAAACCTGAAGGCGTAATTGTACAATTGGGCGGACAAACCGCATTAAAATTATCAAAACGTCTGCATGAAAAAGGCATAAAAATAATCGGCACCTCCTATGCTGATATGGACCTTGCTGAAGACCGCGGCTTGTTCTCTGACTTACTTAAAGAACTTGACATTCCTTACCCGATGTATGGAGTAGCTGAAACTGCTGAAGAAGCCATTGTAGTGGCGAAGAATGTGGGTTACCCCGTGCTGGTTCGTCCGTCATACGTATTAGGTGGACAGGGGATGAAAATTGTGATCAACGATGAAGAGCTCGAATCAGCCGTTATCAGTTTGTTGGGCGACTTGCCCGGCAACCGTGTGCTGATTGACCATTTTCTTGACCGTGCCGAAGAAGCTGAAGTAGATTGCATAAGTGACGGAGAAAACGTACACATTGTAGGCATGATGGAACACATTGAACCAGCCGGTATACATAGCGGTGATTCTTGTGCGGTATTACCTCCTTTCAGCCTGAGTGAAAATGTTAAAAAGGCTATGGCGGAGTACGCAGTGAAGCTCGCAAAAAATATGCGTGTAAAAGGTTTACTCAACATACAGTACGCTATAAAAGATGAAAAAGTATACGTAATTGAAGCGAACCCGCGTGCCTCACGCACTGTGCCTTTTATAGCCAAAGCATACGATGTTCCTTACGTAAACATTGCTACTAAAGTGATGCTGGGAACCCATAAACTAACAGATTTCAAGATTGAAGAAAAACTTCAGGGATATGCTATAAAAGAACCGGTGTTCTCCTTCAATAAGTTTATCGGGGTAAATAAAGAGCTGGGGCCTGAAATGAAATCAACCGGAGAAGCTATTCGTTTTATTAAAGACCTTAACGATCCGTTCTTCCGTCATTTGTACAAGGAGAAATCCATGTACTTAAGTAAATAAGTATGGTAAAGTTTCTGCTGACTACTATAGCGGTAGTCATACTGTTCAGAATACTGATGCGATTGCTGTTCGGCAACTTTATGGTGAAAGTGGAAAAACACTACTACCACAACCACCCAAAGCCGGAAGAAAAAAAAGAAGGGGCAGTAAGAATTGAAAATACAGATGTGGTAAAACGTCAGCGTTATAAAAATGACGAAGGTGATTATACCGATTACGAAGAAGTAAAAGATTAATCCATGAAATTCATTCGTCAGTTTCTTGCATCAGCATTGGGTACAGAAAAGTACCTGCAACTTATCAGCACCACGTATATCCGGATGGTGAATGCAGGGATGTACCGTGAGAAGTATCCCGAATTATTTTACCTCGACACCATCATTCAACCCGATTTCGTTTGTATTGATTTGGGGGCCAATGTGGGGTATTACTCTACCCGAATGGCTCACCTCACCAATGGGAAAATATATGCTGTAGAGCCGGTGGCATTATTCAGAAATATTCTGGAGAAAAACCTCAGCAGATTCAACTGCCCGAATGTTGAAATACTTCCCTTTGCATTAGGTAGTGAAGAGAAGAAAATAAAAATGGGAACGCCTGTTGTAGAGGGTGTATTTCGCCACGGCTTAACCAAGGTGATTGATGCTAACGATAGTTCCATTGAGCATACCTATGAGGTAGACATGAAAGTGCCCGACCAACTCTTTAGTAACCTGCAACGGTTAGATTATGTAAAATGTGATGTGGAAGGGTATGAAATACACATATTCCCGCATTTTCTAAAAACATTGGAGCGGTTCAAACCTGTAATTCAAATAGAAATTTCCTCTGCCGAAAACAGGCAAATTATAGCTGATGCTCTGAAAGCATTTGGATACAAAGCCTACGGTTTAAATGGGGCTAACCTGGTACCACTGGATGATGCCAGCTTATTGAACTACAATAAAGGGGATTTCTACTTTAAAACCGATAAGTAATAACTACTACCAATCGTCCTCGTCCACTTGAACCGGATCACGCATATCGCGCTTCAGGTCTTTTATAAGTTTGTTAATGTCACTATCTGCACCGCGTAAAATAGAATCGGCTGATTTTGGGTTGGTAGTTGTGGTGTTGTAGTACTCAAAATACGTTTTGGTAGGTTCAGTTTTATCCCCGTCAAAAAGTTTATTTACATTGTAGAGGTTGGTGATGGTGTACTTGTATCTGCCCTCTTTAATCCATATTGTAATGGTAAACATATGGTATCCCAAATTCTTTTTGGAATACTTGCTCCCATATACATATGCGTCAATGTACCCTTTTATGACAAGTTTATTGTCCTTTTTATCTACTTCAAAAATCTCTTTTGATTTCTCTCCGTTTTTAGTAAAATTTTTCACTGCCCAACGCTTAGCACGTATATATAAAGAATCAGCCTGAGATTCAGGTTGCTCAACAATCTCTGTATAGGTGATTAAACTGGTAACGGAATCTATGGGCAGCACTAATCTCACAAATGGCTTGGGTGCAGCAGGCTTTTTCTCCCCGTCTTTTAACGGAGCATTCGGGTCGGCAGGCTGTTCTTCGGCAGGCTGAACATCATTAAAAATATCCTGACTTTCTTCATTGTTCTGAGCTACGCCTGAGAGAGACAGTGCTAGTGTGAACACTAATACTGAAAAGAGTTTTTTCATGCAGGTTCGTTTTATTGGCTTCACTATTCTAATATTGTGGTGAAATACTTTTTGACAACAGTTCAAAAATAAGTTTTTGAACAATACTAAAACATAAAATTATTAAAAGTTTATCACATAATGACTGAAAGACAGCGGAAAACTATACACATACCACATTATCAACTATTAGTATTCACTTGCCTGCTGCTTCTGTCAGGCTGTATTAACCAACCCAAGCCCGGCCATCCTGCTGTACTTCAGCCCGATTTCCATTCCTTTGCCAACTACGAACAGAACCGGCTCAAGCATCTTGACCTTTTACTTACTGTCGATTTTACAACCCAACAACTCAAAGGTAATGCCAAATGGCAAATTGAGCGCTTATCCCTTTGCGATACCTTAGTTTTAGACACCAGAGATATCTCTATTGAAAACGTACTCATCAACGATAACGAGCAGGCTGTTTTTCATGTGAAAGAACACGAAGCTCCTTGGGGAAATGCCTTATACATTGTTTTACCTGAACATGCTCAATCGGTTACAATTTCTTACCACACAAATGCAGGGGCTGCGGCACTCCAGTGGTTAGAACCCCAGCAAACGCTCGATAAAACATCTGGATTTTTATACACACAATCCCAGGCCATATTGGCCAGAAGCTGGATTCCTTGTCAGGATGCACCGGCTGTAAGATTTACCTATACTGCTAAAGTTCATGTGCCCAAAGGCATGATGGCCGTAATGAGTGCTGCACACGATACTGTAGTTAACCAAAACGGGGTATATGCTTTTGAAATGGACAAGCCTATACCCGCTTACCTGATGGCACTGTGTGTGGGTGATTTGCACTTCCGCTCACTCGGCTCGGGATGCGGAGTAATGGCAGAAGGAGGAATAATTGAATCAGCCAGCAAAGAATTTTCTGATCTTTCGAAAATGATTGCTTCATCAGAGAAATTATATGGCCCGTATCGTTGGGGCAGATACGATGTGGTAGTCCTTCCGCCCAGTTTCCCTTTCGGAGGCATGGAAAATCCCTGCGTTACTTTTGCCACACCTACCATTATTTCTGGTGACCGTTCTTTAGTATCACTATTGGCACATGAGCTGGCACATAGCTGGAGTGGTAACTTGGCCACCAACCATACCTGGAACGACTTCTGGCTCAATGAAGGTTTTACTGTGTATTTCGAAAACCGCATTATGGAGGACCTTTACGGAAAAGCATTCAGTAAAATGCATGAATACACCGGCTATTGGGAGTTACTTCGCACGTTGGATGAATTCGGGCCAGAAAACGAGATGACCTCGCTGAAACTGAATCTGAAGGGAATAGATCCGGATGATGCCGTTTCAGATATTGCTTATGAAAAGGGACGATTCTTTTTAACCCATCTGGAAAAAATTACCGGAAGAGAAAAATGGGATAGTTTTCTCAGAAACTATTTCGACTCATTTGCATTTAAAACGATTACCACAGAACAGTTTATTGAAACACTCAACAATCAGTTGCTTACTACTGCTGAACTAAAAAAACAGGCCAATGTACAAGAATGGATTTACGGAAAAGGTTTGCCTGCTTCGTTTGAACCACCTGTTTCTGAAGACATAAACAACGCCAGGGAGGCTGCCAAAAAATTCGAAAAAGGAAGCAGCGCTTCGGGATTAAACACAAAAAACTGGCACACTTACCAATGGGTGCAGTTTTTACGCAGCTTACCCAGAAAGCTGACCGCAATTCAAATGAACGAACTTCAAAAAACCTTCTTCTTCAATTCATCCAACAGCGAAATACGTTGCGAGTGGCTGTTGTTGGTTGTACACAATCAATACGAACCCGCCTATCCTGTATTAAAAAAATTTCTTATTGATGTGGGAAGACGAAAATTTATTAAACCTTTGTACACCAATATGGCCTCACAGCCACAGATGAAAAAAATGGCCCAAAATATTTATGCTGAAGCCAGAAAAGGATACCACACTGTTGCCACTACTACCATTGATAAAATTTTAAACACCAACAAGTAACTGATGAAATATTTAAACAACATTCTTTTTTTCGCAACCGTAACCGTTGCTCTAACTGCATGTAACTCTCCTGAGGTAAAGCAAGCCGACAAAGAGAACAGCCACATGAAACTTTTCAAACACTGCCGTGAAACCGGTGACTTACAAACTGCTGCTGTAGCGCTTAACGAAATGTTGCTGGAAGACACGGTCTATTCTGATTGGTATGATACATTAGCTGTACTTTATTACAACATCAACAACTTTCAACCAGCTTCGTGGTATGCCGGAAAAGTACTGGAGAAAAAGCCAAAAGACCTGCGCATGATGGAACTGGTAGCTATGTCAGAGCAACAGCTGGGGCGGCCTGAGAAAGTTTTAAAAGCATACAGTGCTTTGTTTAAAGCCACAAATGATTTCCAATACCTGTATCAATCAGCAGCTGTGGAATTCAGTATGGGTAACATTGACAACTGTAAGAATCTGGTTGATTCCATACTGCACAGTGCGACTATCGAAAAAGATTCCATTGAAATTCAGATTGAGAATGACTACAGTCAACAAGTTCCTTTAAGAGCTGCGGTTTATAATCTGCAAGCATTCCTTACAGCACGTGAGGGAAATTTACCCGGTGCTAAAAAAGATTTTGAAAATGCATTGCGCATATATCCTGATTTTGTTCTGGCACAACGTAACCTGCAAGACTTAATGAGCGGAGGAAGGAGATAACTCCCCCTCTCTTTACATTTGCTTAACTCAAACTTCATGGTGGTTTAACACGTTTGCAGTTTGTATATCGCACATTTGCGATACACATCGCAACTATGGCATTTAATAAGAAAAATCACTTTCACGCAGAAGAAATTTTCCTTTCTGACTTTGCACGTACGTTGGCTCACCCTGCCCGTATTGCCATATTACGCAAACTGGCTGAGAACAATAAATGCATAGTTGGGGATTTGGTGAACGATTTGCCACTGGCCCAATCAACTGTTTCGCAGCACCTCAAAGAGCTTAAAAAAGCCGGGCTGATTAAAGGACATGTGTTCGGCACAAAATCATCCTATTGCATTGACCCGGAAAGTTTGAAAGCTTTTTCGGAAGCGCTGAATGAATTTACAGAAGAGCTGCTGGAAAATCTTTCAGATAGAAAAGAATGTTAACGGGTAAGCATTTGCTGTAAGAGCGGGATATTGTCGGTTTGAATAAAATCAACCCACTTGTTAATGGCCGCAACATGGTCCTCATTCGTTTTTACATTAAACGTAGTTACAAATAATTTATGTTGATGCGCTTGTAACACTTGTTGCTTGTGTAAATGTTTATTTTCTACCACAATCCCATTGAATCCGTTTTCAAGACAAAGCTGAATCATTCCGTTGGCATTGTTTCCGTCCATCATCAGTTTCAACTTGCTGTCTTTTTTACGAAGCAATTTCAAAAAGTCCAAATCAGTGGATTCTACAAATACCCACTCACGTGCGTTATACTGATTTATGATGCGCAGCACTTCATCACTCAATAGTTCAATGTATTGTTTCTGCTCCACAGGTGTTGCACATTGAGGCACAGTTCGCATATCAAAAAATACAATCGGCTTTACGCCTCTGGTATAAAAGGATTCCATTAATGTACTTAACCGAGCCAGCTTTTCATCATGCAACACATTGCCCGTAAAGTGGTTTTTGTAACTGCACTTACGTATCTGCGCTGCGGGCATGTTGTACATACAACCCCAGCAGTTGGTTGATTCTTCGAGTAAATGATCGTGGTACATAAACAATACCTTATCACTGCTCATCTGAATATCGGCTTCCACACCATCAGCCCCGTAAGCCTCCACTGTTTTGCGTAAACTTGTGATGGAATTATGTGGCAACTCATTGTTGAGGGACTGAAAACCTATCCCGCCATGCCCGATAACCCCTATTCTATTGTTGTTAAGATTTTGAACTGGCTCAAGTTTATCTTTTACACAGGCTTGTGCCAAAAATGCAACAGCTGCAAACAGTAAAGCGTTAATTTTATAGTTCATACAATACTCCTATTTTAACCATTCCGTTATAGCCCTTGTAATTATGTTGCTTTGACATAATAAGATCATGATAATTCTCCTTATACCTGCCAATACCTATCGAACCGGTTGCATTTAAACCTTTCAATATTTTTCGTTGTACCCCAAAAGACAAGGACAGTTCACTTATAGAATTTCTCTTTTTAGTACTTATGCCTGTGGGATTATATGGTTTAAGCAGAAAAGCCTGATAGTCGATAGCCGCAAAAGATTTCACGTTTTCTCCGGTAAGGTAATAGTACCGGTAACCCAATTGCCAGCCTCCCACCGGTTTGCTGGGAACATAGGTGTAGTTAAGCGATATTTTGGGTCCTGCATAAATCTGGTGATTACCTGATTCAATGCCCGCCTGCCATATAGAATTAAATCCTGTATAGCTAAGAGACACTTCTTTACTCAAAATAAACTCTACTGAATTGTTGGTTTGTGCCAAGGCAATCATAGTCCATAAAAACGCGCAGATCAATAATAAAATTTGTTTCATCGTTACCGGTTATTGAAGTAGCCGGAGTGATGCTGTATTTTTCTTTTTTTAGGTGGCACAAAGGTAATGCTGGCCCTAACACGCGGGGAAGCTGAACTGCTGAACGGAATATTTATGCAGGTGAAATGTTGAAACTCACACAGCGAAACTACTTATTTTTGCTTCAAAGCATGTAGCATATGAAAGCAGTACTTACCATTTTACTTCTTGTTGTTTCCAACTCATTTATGACATTGGCCTGGTATGGTCACCTGCGGTTTAAAGAATGGAAATGGTTTGAACAAAGCGGATTAATTGCACTCATTTTCATCAGTTGGGGAATAGCACTGTTTGAATACATGTTTCAGGTGCCTGCCAACCGTATAGGGTTTAAAGAGAACGGAGGTCCTTTCACACTTTTACAGCTTAAAGTTATTCAGGAGGTAATTACACTGGTAGTATTTGTATTGTTCTCTGCCATTGCTTTCAAAACTGAAACTTTTAAAACGAACCACCTCATTGGGTTTGTTTTCATCGTACTGGCCGTGTACTTTATTTTCAAAAAATAAAAATCGTCTCCTGTTGTCCATATTCCCTGCTATTTTAGTAGTTTGCCCCTGTAATTTACTGCCGTGAAATTTGCTTCCATAGATATTGGCTCCAATGCCGTCCGTTTACTTATTTCAAGTTGGACACCTGATAACATTAATGAACCCTTTAAGCGGGTGGAATTTGTACGCGTTCCGTTACGATTGGGTGATGATGCTTTTCGGGATAAAAAAATCAGTAAAGAGAAAAAACAACTGCTCTACAAAGCAATGGAAGCTTTCCGCTTATTAATGGATGTTCATGGTGTAGATGATTATATGGCCTGTGCCACATCTGCCATGCGCGAAGCCAAAAACGGGAAAAAAATTGCCCAAAAAATTGCGGAAGAACTGGATATTGAAATTGACATCATAACAGGGAAACGGGAATCGGAACTCATACTGCGTTCAGTAAAAGATTATTTTCCTGAAACCGGCAACTACCTGACCATTGACGTAGGTGGAGGCAGCACTGAAATGACCATTATTGAAGACCATGAACCTATGTTCTCCGCCTCCTTTGATATTGGTACGGTGCGCATGATAGACAGCTCCATCAAAGAAAAAACCTGGGACGAGGCCGAAAAATGGATAAAAGAACATACCTCACATTTGAAAACTGTAACGGCTATAGGCACCAGTGGCACCATGAACAAACTTTTCAGAATGGGCCAGGAACCGGGAGAAGAGTTTATCTCTTACACCAACCTGCTGGAGTTGCATAAAATGCTGAAAAAGTATACCGTGGCAGAGCGAATTGAGAAATTAAAATTAAACCCCGATCGTGCCGATGTAATTGAGCCATCTGCCTTTATTTACCTGAAAATCATGAAGTGGGCAGGATGTGAAAAAATCCATTCCCCCAGTGCCGGCCTAAAAGACGGCATGCTTATGGAGTTGGCCTCCCGATACGACAAAGTACTAAAAGTAGCCTTAGAATCTGATAATTAAGCTTCTAACAGTATTCTAAGAAATAAATTTAAGAGTAAAGTCTTGTTTTTTAAACGAATGCCCTATATTTGCAGTCCTTTTTAAGAAATATACTGAAATGGCAAATCATAAATCAGCTAAAAAACGCATCAGAGGTAACGCAGTAAAACGTTTAAGAAACCGTTACCAGGCAAAGACCACCCGTACTATTGTAAAAAAATTACGCAGTACCGATAACAAGAAAGAAGCCAGCGAATTGCTGCAAAAGGTTTTCTCTATGCTGGATAAACTGGCTAAGAAAAATATTATACATAAAAACAAAGCGTCTAACCAGAAGTCAAAACTGGCTCGCTTAGTAAAAGCATTAGGTTAAGCTTAGGCTTAGCTATTTTTTTTACCCTTTCGGCATTGCCGGAAGGGTTTTTTATTTTATAGCCGGTGTATTCATCCGTTTTCAAAAAAATAGTATCTTGCCCTTATGTCTGATCCATCTGTTAATGTACCTATTAAATCCTGGGCCGAGGATGATCGTCCCAGAGAAAAACTCATCCACAAAGGTAAAAGTGCCCTGAGTAATGCAGAATTACTTGCCATTCTAATCAGCACCGGAACAAAAGAAGCTTCGGCAGTAGAATTGGGGAAACGCATCCTGAAACTGGCCACTGACAACCTGAATGAACTAGGGAAGCTCAGCGTAAAGGACCTGATGAAGGTGAAGGGCATTGGAGAAGCCAAAGCCATCAGCATTGCTGCCGCACTTGAACTGGGTGCCAGACGAAAACATGAAGACGCCATGGTAAAACCATCCATCACTTCCTCTCGTGATGCGTTTAATATTTTACATCCTATACTTACCGATTTAAAAGTTGAAGAGTTTTGGGTACTGCTGCTCAACAGAGGAAACAAAGTCATCCACCGCTTCAGAGCCAGCGAAGGAGGTGTATCAGGTACCGTTGCCGACCCTAAAGTAATTTTTAAAATGGCTTTGGAGCACCTCGCATCTTCCCTTATCCTGAGCCATAATCATCCATCGGGCAACACTAAACCTAGTCAGGCAGATATTGATCTCACCAAAAAAATGAAGGAGGCCGGAAAACTACTCGACATTCAGGTACTCGACCACCTTATTATAACAGAAACAACTTACTACAGTTTTGCTGATGAAGGAATGATGTAAAGCTGCTTGCTTTTTAACATCTTTGCCACGTATGCAACACCACCGTATTGTAATTGCAGGCGCGGGGCCTGCCGGAACAAGTACTTCCCTGTTCTTAGCTAAGGCGGGCATTCCTCACCTGATTATTGACAAGGCCACTTTCCCACGCGATAAAGTGTGTGGTGATGCTTTAAGTGGCAAAGTGGTGGAGGTAATGAAAAAACTGGATGCTTCCATGATAGACGAAATGAGTGCTGCGTCACAAAAATTTATGGGAAGCTACGGTGTAGTGTTTGGTGCACCCAACGGCAAGGAGTTGTCCATCCCGTTCCGCTCAGTTAAAAATACCGATACAACTGCACCCGGGTTTATAAGTAAGCGCGTTGATTTCGATGATTACCTCTTTCGCCAACTCAATCGCACTTATGCTGAGGTTAGAGAAAATGCAACGTTAGAAAAAGTACAGCGCACAGGCACGCAATTGCATTTGGATATAAACTACAATGGAACTTACGAAACCATCTCTTGCGATATGCTTATTGACGCACAGGGCGACCGTAGTATATGCAACAAACAACTGGCTGGTATAAAAAAAGAAGATGCGCACTATTGTGCCGGCATTCGGGCTTACTATAAAAATGTAACCGGCTTTAATGAAGGTAATTTTATTGAACTGCATTTTCTTGAAGAGCTTTTGCCCGGGTATTTCTGGATTTTTCCATTACCCAACGGCATGGCAAATGTGGGTGCCGGCATGTTGAGTAAAACCGTAGGTCAGAAAAAGATAAACCTGCGCGAAGCCATGCTCAAAGCCATTAAAGAGAATCCGCGTATTAGAGAACGTTTTAAAGATGCTGAACTAGTCGGCAAAATTCAGGGATGGGGATTACCGCTGGGGTCAAAAAAAAGAAATATTTCGGGAGATAATTTTTTGCTTACAGGTGATGCTGGCTCTCTCATCGACCCGTTTACCGGAGAAGGTATTGGCAATGCGTTATACAGTGGCATGCTGGCCGCAGCCATGTGTGAAAAAGCCATACAGCACAATCGTTTTGATGCTGCCTTTTTAAAGGAGTATGATCACAATATTTACGATCGTTTATGGGATGAACTCCAGCTTAGTCACACCTTACAGAAATTATGCAAATACCCCTCGCTGTTCAACTTTGTGGTGAACAAAGCACACAAAAGTAAAACCCTACGTGAAACTATCTCGTGTATGTTTGATGACATTGACATGCGCAGCCAGTTCAGCAACCCGCTGTTTTACCTGAAGATGCTGCTGAATAAATAATCCTCTTTTTTGATTAAATTGCATGCAACCTACCTGTGCAATTTTACGTCACAAGGTAATAGTTCTATTTTTTATTGACCTAAAACCTGAGTGCTATGAAAACAAAAACTAACTTGATTATTGGCTCAATCGGGCTGATTTTCTACCTGAGCATGGCTACTGTATTTGCACAAACAACCATCAAAACAGACAAGTTATTCAACAATGGGTGCAAACACCAATCGCTAACTGTTACATTAAAGAATCCTCCCACGGGTGCCACGGGTTATTCCTGGAATTGGGGTGATGGTAATTCTTCATCTAGTTCAACATTACCATTTGCACAACATATTTACAGCAACTCAGGAAAATTCATTATTAGTTGTACTGTTAGTGGGGTTAATCAAACTTACTTTTCAGATACCGTATATGTGAACAATCTTCCCAAGGCAGAAATAGTTACTACGAATGGCAATAAATTTTGTAACGGACAAGCTGTTTGTTTTCAAGACAACTCAACAATCGCATTACCACTCAGCGGGCGACCTGTTGCTCCACTCATAAAAAGGTTAGTGCTTCATGGTGACGGATCAAAAGACGGAAATCCGTTAAGTGTTAAAAATTTCTGCTATACCTACCCCTCTCCCGACTACAATGTATATACCATAACTATGGTTGTTACTGATGCAACAGGTTGTATAGACACGATCAGAAAACCCAACCATATCTACATTGTTGGAAATCTTAAAGCAAAGTACTCTTTTACCGCACCTGAAGGCTGTAAACAAACTCCGATAAGATTTCATACAGATGCCTTTTTCCTTAATCAAACACGATCAGAAATTCTCTATCCCGACTCCGTAAAACGTTTTAGCTGGCTATTCGGAGATGGGACAGTTGACAGTGTGGCTTGGCAAGGAGTGCCACACCGCTATTCTACAAATGGTGTATTTTCTCCTCGTTTGTTTGTAGAAGACTTAAACGGATGCAAAGATACTTTCACCATAAACGGTGCTGTGCGAAACACCAGTTTTGCTTTTAATGTACATTCTATTGTTGATAGCGCCTGTGCCAATCCAGGTGTCATTTGCTGGAAACAAACCCCTGTTGCGGGAGCAACCAAGTTGTGGGAATTCTGGATTAGCCCGAACCCGGCATTTAACCCCTTAACAGGAAAATACACCATCCCCTTTGAAAACGGATGGAAACCTCTTTCCCCTGATCCAAAAATTTTCACAGAAGATGGTAGCTTCGAACCCTGCAGAACCATCCCGTGTGGCTTGGCCAGAGTAAGGTTGAAAATTACAGCACCCGGATGTAAAGACTCTACCTGGTTTTGGGACACTGTAGAAGTGCTTGGCCCCGATGCACATATTGAGGTAGCAGGCATAAGCGGGTCCGCTGTGGCTGATAGCATGCGCTACCAGTGCAAAGTGGTAAACACAGTTCACTTTCCCAACAACTCTTGCCATTACAAGGCATTTCATGTGCAGCGCTTGTGGAACTTCGGAGATAAATATGCCCGTCAATGTACAACTGATACAAAAAACGGAATCAATGTGAACGGCAACGACACACTTAGCTTATTGGATCCCGTTAAATACCCTCCGGGAAGTAACCGGCCTTGTAACTGTAATTTTTCAGTTGATTCACTGCCATCGCACAGCTATACCGATTGGGACACATTGGCCTTAAGGGCAGTAAACGGATTTACATTTATCCAACCCAATCAACCTCCTTACTCTACCAAAAACTTCCCTGAGTATAAAGCGAAGTTGATGTTGTACGATAGTGTAAACAAATGCGGAGATACCGATAGTATATTGTTGTTTTTCGGCCCTCCAAAGGCTGGTCCGGCCGATGCATCCATTACTCCTTCAGGTCATACCAAAGTAGTATTACCATATGTAAACTATAGTGACCCTATAACTTTAAAACGAAACGGCATAATGTGTTTTGGTGCAGCCCCCAACGGAATTATATTTGATCTGAGTGGATTGCAGCCTTCCTCTTCACGCTCCCATGTCTCCATCAACTTCGACTCAGCAGCAGGTATCTACAGTTCCAAATGGACCACACAAGCCGCTTTATTTAAGCAGTTGAACAATCAATCGCCATGGAATATCCTTGCCTCACCTAAACAGTGGCCCAACAGTATTGCAAAAAATTATTATGATCCTCCGGGGCTTGCTGATACCAATGGTTGGGTAACTATAGGTATTGTAGCAGGCAACGGTTATGGTAATAACCGATGCTACGATACAGCATACTATCATAACTTTTTAAGGTTTACCCCAGTCACACCTGCTTGGGACATTGTAGACAAATTGCCAAGCGGACAAGTGAAGAACTTTGGTATGAGACCATTTACATTACGGGGGTCTTTGCGAAAGAATTATCAAGATAGCATTTTGGCCATCGTGTGGAACTGGCAGGATGGCTGGGTTGATGTGGACAGTATACTGAGGCCGGGTTACGTTAGAAATAATCTTCCTCCCGTACCAAGTTACCAGCGGATACGATACAAAATTAATCCGCAGGGAACTGTCGTAGGTCAGTTGGATGTGTCTCACCTGCCTTCAGGAGATGTGGGTTCAGATACCTTAAGTCATACCTATGTTACCAACGGGCGCTATTATCCTAGTGTTTCACTCATCACGGTTTCGGGTTGTTTTCAATTCTCTATCAAAGAAATTGGCGTTGGCAATAACTTGCAAAGAAGTGTAAGTGATACCGTGGTGTGTACAGGAGATTCTGTATTGTTCCGTGATAGCGCTAACTATTACATTATGCCTGAACCTATCTTCCCTCCATATTATTTACGGATGGGTCGTGACCCTTATTTGGGTGGTTACAGAAAAACGCTGCCTGTTGCACCTTATGTAACCGAAGAAATTTATTGGGATATCTATAAACGAAGAGTGAACGGAACAGACTCCTTCATGCAACGTTTAACTGGTCCGTTGAAAAAACATGCTTTTGCTGAACACGGTTTATATATCATCAAAATGCTGGTGCGAGACAGTACAAACAATGTTGATACTGCACAGTTCCCAATGCGGGTAAATGTGGTAGGTGTGGATGCCGGAATATATACTGTAAAAAATCCTTTTGACTGTGATGATACCATTCAGCTTTATGATTCATCAGTGGTATTTGACGCTTTTAAAAACCTGTACGGACAAGAAACCGATCAAGTAAAACCTGAAAATCAATACGGCTATTACTGGGAGTTTGGTGACGGAAAAGCAAACAGCCCGTTAAAAAACCCTTATCATGAGTATACCAGTAATGGCACATTCCGCGTGATGCATGTAGTAACAACCATTCAGGGTTGTACTGATACTGTTTACAAAAACATCAGCATCAACGGCAAAATGCCACTGTTTGACTTTATCGGTGACTCTAGCGGTAAGGCTCCGTTTAAAGTTACTTTAGACAACAAATCAACCGGTACAAATTTCTTCTACTGGTACTTTGGTGATTATATTTTCCCTGAGATTACAGACAATGATTCCAACATGACCCATACTTACAGTGAACCGGGTGAATACTGTATTTATCTTGCCGCATCAAACGTAAATGACAACTGCAAAACAATCATTTACCCCGACAGTATGTCTCCACTTGTTGGTAAACGTTGTGTAAAGGTTTTAGTTGATAGTGTAAAATTAGATGTGCTACAACCTGATTCCAAAAAATCTATCTCAGTATACCCTAATCCTGCAACAAACGTATTAACTATTGAATCACCAACAGACATAGTACAATCCGAGATTTGTATACTGGACATACTGGGCAGAAAGTGGTGTGGAGTGAAGCCAGTAGCTGTTAAATCTAAACAATGTACCATCTCAATAGAACATCTGAAACAAGGGGCCTACCTGCTTGAACTAAAAAGTGGTGATAGTATTTATCATATAAGGTTCATTAAGAACTAAAAATAAAGAGGCTGTGCTGAAAATACAGCCTCTTTATTTTACACTTACCTGTTGCCCTATACTGAGTATAAAATCTGTTTTATTATTCAGCTTTAATAACTCATCAATGGGTACATTGTATTTGCGCGTGCCTGTGATAAATGGTAGACTACCGGTATACACTACCATTTTAAAGGCATCAAATTCAAATCTATCAACCACTGTATTTCATCAATAATTTCACTATGCTCCTTTTCATTAATTTTTCCTTTAATAAATTTCTTATTCTCTTTTATACAATTAAACTCTTTTATTAAATATAATCGCCCATTATAGTAATACAAAGGGATTAATCTAATTTGAGAGAATCTTCTTTCCGAAATAGCAAATAAATACAGCGAAGAATCAAAACCTCTATAACGAGGTATAATTATGGGGTCATGAAGATTAAATCTTTTTTTAATTTTATTGATCTCATTTGAATCTAAACCTAATTGATTTAATTCATATCTTACACTTCTATCTTGTGAAAAAAGTGGTTTACTATTAGTCGTTTTAAAAGCCATATAATGTCTGCATGACATCATCAGAAACATTACAAAAAAGAATGCCAATCTAATCATTTTTTGTTTCCTTCTCTTGTCTTCGCTTATTTACCCGAACTGGTACTCGTTTGCAACGAGTATCTTCTCTTTTTTGCGTTTATTCACTTCGTTCATGAAATCGCTGCGCTAAGTTGTAACGCTCTCTCCAGAAGTTGCCATCTTACTCAAAAGTATGAAATTGTTACCAAACCTTTACAACCCGCATTTTACCTAAAAATGTTGCTGAATAAATAATCTATTTTACTCTTACCTGTTGCCCTATACTGAGTATAAAATCTGTTTTATTATTCAGCTTTAATAACTCATCAATGGGCACGTTGTATTTGCGCGATATGGAATAGAACGTTTCTTTCGCCTGTACTGTGTGGTAAATCGGAACCTGTGGTTTTACCTCCTCTTTGGGTGCAGCTTTTTGGTTCTGAAGTATTATTAACTCCTGACCCACCCGGGCGTTTAAATCTGTTAATTGATTAAGTGCAATCAACTCATCAACCGTTATGTTGTATTTGCGTGCAATACCATACAAGGTTTCCTGTTCTTCTACCACATGAATTCCTGTTTTAATATTGCTGCTTCGTTTAAAACCGCTTTGGTGCTGATTAACGATGAGTTGCTGACCAATTTGAATGGAATCAGTGCTGAGTTTATTCAGGTCTTTGAGCACGGCTACTTTCAAATTGTACTTACGTGATATGGAATAAAGTGTTTCTTTGGGTTGAACAGTATGTAAAAATGTTTCTTCACTGTTATCAATGGTGCTATCTGCTCGTTGGGCCAGAGGCAACTCTTTTAAATCAGCGGCAACTGCATCCATGTTTTCCTGTGGTTTTTCTGAGATAGTAATTTGTTCTTCCTTAAGGTAGGAGGTGGTGGTGTCATTTTGCACCGTAGTATCGCTTGCTGTTTGCACCAACTGCTGCGTTGCCTTTTCAGCTTCTACTTCTTTTCTTACCTGAGCAGTATCAGCAGGCATAGCTTTAATCTGTTCAATTACCGGTTGTGGCTTTACAGTAATGGCTGAGTCATGCACCAGCAAATTTTTCTGCTCAGGTTCTATTTTTTTCTCCTCCGGTTTTACCTGTGTAGGTTGTTGCTGCTGAACCACCTTTACTGAATCTTTCTTTATCACAACCTCTGCAGGTATGGGGGCAGGTGGGGGCAATTGAGGTATGAGCAGCGGGCGGAACATTTCATCCTGACGGGTGCGTAAGCGGGGCATCTCTTTGCGTTTACCCTGTAGATTTAATACCTCACCCCACATTGGTTCAGTGCCAAACTCCATTTTGTTCAGTTTATACAGACTTTTGAGTTTTATGGCAAACCGTTGCGATATGCGGTACATGTTGTCGCCAAACTGTACTTCGTAAGTAGCCACCTTTCCTTTATTAAATTTAGGCTTGAGGTATAGCGTGTCACCTGATCTGGGGTTGGCCCCGCGTTTAATATCGTTGTACTTAAAAATTTGCCACACCATCATATCGTTGCGCAAGGCTATTTGGGCATAACTCTCTCCTTTGGCAGCAATAGTTACGGGCAAATTGTTCCATTCCTTAAGTGCAGCGGGTGCCGGCACAGGTTTAATCTCCTCTTTCTTCTCCGTTACCGGTGCGGGTAAAGCGGGTTGAATATTCAATTCTCCTCCATCGTATTGCTGCAGGTTGTGTTTCTCAATAAAGTTGATGAGCAGTTGCGGATAATTGGGATTGGTGGCATACCCTGCTTTCTTTAATCCTTCAGCCCAGCCTTTGTAATCAGTTGGTGCAAGGTCAAATAAAAAAGCATAGCGTGCAGATTTCACCAGAAAATCCGAATGGTCACGGTACGAATCTTCAGCTGTTGGATAAGCCCTGAAACATTCCTGCGGAGCGTCATCGTCTTCATAAAGCGTACGGCCCGTCCATTCTTTTTTGCATTTTATACCAAAGTGATTGTTGGCCTCTGTAGCTAAACGGCTGTTACCGTTACCCGATTCCAGAATGCCCTGAGCCAATGTGATACTGGCCGGTATGCGCGAGCGTTTCATTTCGGCTATGGCCACATCTTTGTATTGCTGAATGTATTGTTCGGTGGTTGTTTTGGCTACATTCTGTGCTTTGCCCCAAATGGTGAGTGCTGTGAGACAGACCATGAGGGAAATGCTTCTGATAAATTGTACTTTTGGCAAATTCATTGCAGCAAAGTTCTGAGCTCAAACCAAAAGCCGAACACAGGCAGGCAAGGTTTTTACTCACAAAACCATTTAATTTGTACAGTTAATAGTTCAATATGCAAGCATTTATCAGGCAGCTACTGCTCTTTTCATTAGCCCTCGGAACTTTCACCGGGGTAAAGGCTCAAATTCAAACCGCCAAAGCGAAATGGACCTACACGTTTAGCAAAAGCGAAGTAAAAACTGGTGAAGAGGTAGAGCTTATACTGAAAGCCGTAATCGAAAAAGACTGGTACATGTACAGCAACGATATGGATCCGAACCTGGGCCCTGTTGTAGCTTCTTTCACGTTCACTCCACATCCTTCCTACAAAACCATCGGAGCAGTAAAGGCTATCAACGCCAAACACAAGTTTGATGACGTGTGGAACGGTGAGGTATCTATTTTTAAAGAGAAGGCAGAGTTCAGACAAAAAGTAAAAATACTAGCAACTAATCCTGTAATTAAGGGTAACAGCGAATACCAAACCTGTACTGAAGTTTCGGGTATTTGTTTGCCCGGTGAAGAAGAGTTCGAGTTTAAGGGGTTAAGTGTAATCGGAGGAAATGAAAAAAATTCAGTTGTTACAACAAACGAGTCTTTAACTCATACTAATCAAAGCGATGATACTATTAATCATGAAGAGTCTCTAGAACCTAATCCTTCACCTAAACAAACCGAGACCAAGAAAGAGATCTGTGAAAAAACGAACATGTCTGTTCCAAATGATAGTTACATTAAAGATGATTTAACAGGTAACTCTGATGGCAGTTCAGAAGAATCTTTACTGGGTTTCATGATATATGCATTTCTGTTTGGGTTAGGAGCAATTTTCACTCCTTGTGTATTTCCTATGATTCCAATGACTGTTACATTCTTCACAAAAAAACAGGAAAATGGTCGCTTTAAAGCATTTATGTACGGCTTCTTTATTATTGCCATCTACACTATAATAGGCACGCTGGTTGCAATATTTATGGGACCTGACTTTGCCAACTGGCTAAGTACACATTGGTTGCCAAACTTGCTCTTTTTCTTTATCTTTCTAATCTTCGGTGCGTCTTTCCTGGGTCTATTTGAAATAACCCTCCCACATAGCTTTGTAAACAGAATTGATCGAAAATCGGCTATCGGGGGCATGGGGGGTATTTTTTTCATGGCTTTTACAATGGTGTTGATTTCATTCTCTTGTACCGGCCCATTGGTTGGGAGCGTATTAATACAAGCGTTTGGCGGAAATTACCTAAGACCTGTGGCGGGTATGTTTGCATTCTCACTGGCCTTTGCTATTCCTTTTACTTTGTTTGCAATTTTCCCTCAATGGTTAACCAATCTTCCAAAATCCGGAGGATGGCTGAATTCTGTAAAAGTTGTTTTTGGTTTCATAGAACTGGCGCTTGCATTAAAATTCCTATCAGTTGCTGACACTGTTTACCACTGGGGCTTGCTAGACAGAGATGTCTACTTAGCTCTTTGGATTGCAATATTTACCCTGATGGGCTCATACCTGTTAGGAAAATTAAAGCTATCTCATGATTCAGACTTACCTTATGTAAGTGTTCCGAGATTAATGCTTGCACTACTTGCTTTCGCCTTTTCCTTATACCTGATACCGGGAATGATTGGTGCCCCACTAAAGGCACTTTCAGGTTATATGCCGCCACAACATACATTATCAATTGATTTATATACATCGAATGACAAATCTCAAAGTATAGATGAGGAAGTAAAACATGAAAATTTTCTTCATCTACCTCACAATCTTAAAGGGTTTTATGACTACTGCCAAGCATTGAAATACAGCAAAAAAATAGGCAAACCTGTTTTTATCGATTTTACTGGACATGGTTGCGTAAACTGTCGTGAGATGGAGGCAAGTGTCTGGTCTCACCCTGAAGTATTAAAGAGATTGAAAGAGAACTATGTTGTCGTGGCATTATATGCTGATGAGTATAAACATACATTACCTGAATCTGAATGGTATACTTCTCCCTACGATAACAAGGAGAAAAAGAATATTGGTAAACAAACTCTCGATTTACAAATACGTAAATTTAACGCCAATGCTCAGCCGCTATATGTGCTGATTGATGGTGATGAGAATCTTCTGGCAAAACCCAGATCTTACGATAAAGATGTGGATGCGTTTATAAAATTCCTTGACAAAGGCTCTGAAACTTTCAAAAAAATACAGTCACTAAAAGATAAGGAATGAACTCCATCACCAACCATTTTACTGAAGCCCAAAATATACTCGCACAGTTTATTGCCGATGAGAAGAACATTAGCGCAGTTGAAAAAGCAGGTATTATAATGGCCGAGGCAGTACGAAACGGAAAAAAAATTATCAGTTGTGGTAACGGGGGGAGTATGTGTGATGCCATGCATTTTGCTGAAGAGTTAAGCGGCAAATACCGCAACGACCGAAAAGCCCTGCCGGCACTTTCAATTTCTGACCCTTCTCACCTGAGTTGTGTAGCCAATGACTACGGCTACGACATGGTGTTTTCGCGTTACATAGAGGCTATAGGCGGTGCTGGAGATGTGCTGTTGGCTATCAGCACCAGCGGCAACTCAGCCAATGTAATTAAAGCCATAGAAACAGCCAGAAGTAAAAGTATGAAGGTAATTGCCCTCACCGGAAAAGACGGTGGACAAGCCGCCACCCTTTGTGATGTTGAAATACGTGCACCACACAGTGAGTATGCCGACCGCGCACAGGAAATACACATCAAAGTGATTCACGCTTTAATAGATTATATTGAACAACATAGCTAGTCTGCCACATGCTCGTTAAAACATTCGGAAGTGCTGTTTACGGAATAAATGCGGTGACCATAACCGTTGAGGTAAGCGTGGGTCAGGGCATGAAGTATTTTCTGGTAGGCTTGCCCGACAATGCAGTGAAAGAAAGTCAGCAACGTATTGAAACAGCCATCAAGCATATTGGCTATAAAATGCCCCGCATGAAAATTGTGGTGAACATGGCTCCTGCTGACATTCGTAAAGAAGGCTCATCTTATGATTTACCTATTGCCATTGGCATTCTAGCTGCATCAGGACAAATACAGGCGGAAGAAATTGAGAAGTACTTAATAATGGGAGAGCTCTCACTGGATGGTGAAGTAAAGCCCATTAAAGGCGCATTACCTATTGCCATTCAAGCACGCAAAGAAAAATTCAAAGGACTGATTTTACCCAAACAAAATGCCCGTGAAGCTGCCATTGTAAGCGACCTGGAAGTTTATGGCGTTTCACACCTTACTGATGTTATCCAACTACTCAACGGAGAAACAACTCTTGAGCCTGTAGTAGTAGATACGCGCAAAGAGTTTGAAGAAAATCAGATAAAACTCGACAACGATTTTGCCGATGTAAAAGGCCAGGAGAATATTAAAAGGGCCATGGAAATTGCAGCAGCTGGTGGACATAATGTTATTCTCATTGGCCCGCCCGGAGCAGGAAAAACCATGTTGGCCAAGCGACTCCCCTCTATACTCCCGCCACTTACTTTACATGAAGCATTAGAAACTACCAAAATACATTCTGTAGCCGGTAAACTGTCGGGAGGTTCATCTTTGTTACATGTGCGCCCGTTTCGTTCGCCACACCATACTGTAAGTAATGTGGCCTTGGTGGGTGGTGGCAGCAACCCGCAACCCGGTGAAATTTCTCTGGCTCATAACGGGGTGTTGTTTTTGGATGAGTTGCCCGAATTTGACAAGAAGGTATTGGAAGTAATGCGTCAACCTTTGGAAGAGCGGGCCGTAACTATTTCACGTGCTAAATATAGCATTGAATACCCTGCCAGTTTTATGTTGATTGCAGCAATGAACCCTTGCTGTTGCGTTGGTAATCTGGGGAAATATGAGCAAGTGATGGGGTATAACTGAACTTGATGCTGATTTCTTCGCTTCCAATTATCACATTCTTAGTGATTTCCTCTACAATGTATCTTTTAC
>Ga0172380_10002525_pt1 | contig 27718 bp, 24 predicted proteins | sample Leawe162metaG_FD_119747 | JGI IMG/M metagenome (GOLD analysis project Ga0172380, IMG submission 119747) | Leachate microbial communities from a municipal landfill in Southern Ontario, Canada - Leachate well 162 metaG | ecosystem: Engineered > Solid waste > Landfill > Unclassified | place... | reverse complement strand
CAGCGTTGTAATTGGGCTTGCCCGCATCCGCGGGAATGGGCCCGAGGATCACGATGTCGCGCGAACCGTCCTTCGTGTCGCTCGTGAAGGCCTGGGCCAATGCCAACGGTCCTGGAATCGCTGCAGTGAACCGCGGCGCTGGATCACGAACCTGGATCAGGTTGCTGATGTTCAGTGGCGCACCGAGCGTGTCGATGAGCTCGGTTCCTGCGCCGGTCAGGATTCCTGGACTCGTGCTGCCCTCGAAATCCTCCGCGGAGACCAAGGACGCCGTCAGCTGCTCGGGGGTGAGTGACTGCAGTGCCTCCATCAGGCGGCCCGCCTGCTGAATCTTGGATGCGAATGGCCCGGCTGTTCCAAGGGCCATGAGCACCTGCGACCCCATCACCTGGGGGAAGCGTGCGAATCCGGGCGACACGGACTCCCCGAAGGTTGCCTTCACCAGGCTGCGCTTGGTGTCGATGTCCATGCGAGCCGCCAGTGGCGGCGGGGTGCACCGACCCGTGGGGGGCACGAACGAGAAGGCGATGGTCAGTGAATTCTCGCGATTGAGCTGATCGGCATCAATGCCCAAGGTGGTGTCCACATTGGTATCCGAGGTCATATTGACCGAATCGATGAGGAGGCCGTTCCAGATGTAGTCGACTCTGCCAGTGCCACCTTCGGGCAGCGGAGAGATGGTGCCGTGCAGGTCGATCTCGACTGCGGACAGCGAGCGGCCGAAGGCCGGTTGATTGATGGCGATGGTGCTCTCCATCCGTCCCACCCCGCTCATGGAGATCGGCGCGGTACCCAGTGCGGCAAGCGGCACCTTTGCCGGAGCCGGGCTCCAGTCGGGAGTGCCAACCACATTGTGCAGGGAGGCGCCATCGAATAATGAGAGAGCCGGGTCGGCCAGGGCAAATGCAGTCGCCGCCAGTGCGTCAGCGGGTCCGGTGAGCAGCAGCGATCCATCGGGCCCGATCGTCAGCGAGCCACCACCTGCCGATTGAGCCGGCTGCGACGAACGGGCGGATGCGGTGCCTGCCCGCACGGCCGTTGACAGCGCTGATGCTGGAGTCGTCGATGCGGTCACTGCGGCCACCGCAGCGGTGGCCGCAGTCGCCTTCGCCGAAGGCGATGCCGATGCCGATGAAGGCGAGGAAGAGGCAGGACCACTTTGATGCACCATGACGGTGCGGTGCAGGAAGTCATTGCTCGGTACCTCGTCGGAGGCTGTCAGGCTCACCACGGTCGGAGCCGGGAAGCGATGAGTGAGGGCCGCGACCGCATCGAGGGCTGCCTGCTGCTCCGCATCGGTCGCCTTCGTCGAGATCTGCACCTTCAGTTCGGACAGGCCAGGAGAGATGAACGTGCCGATCGTCTTGGGCGGCGTGACGGGGTACTCGTAATACATCACCCCCTTGCTCAGGGTTGCCGTCGAAGTGCTGTCGCTGAAGCAGTCGATCTGTGGCCCGAGCATCACGTACATGCCGACGATTGCGATGCCTTTGTCGACGTCACTGGACGTGAGCTTCGCGCTGACGACCCCGCCGGTTCGTGCCGGCAGGTCAGCGACTCTCCTGCCATTGATGGTCACGACAATCGTGCCAACTTCAGTGAACGTGCTCTTGACCGTCGCCGTGAACAGTGCCGGAACTGCCCCGTCCACGAGTGTCACCGAAGTCGTCCCCTGTCCACCTGCTCCGAGGATCCTGAGGTCATATGGAAGCTTGAGCGCACCAATGGCAGTCGTGCTCGAGCCAGTTGGGATATCGGCTGCCCGTGCAGCCGTGGCACCTACCAGCCCGCTCGTGAGCAATGCGATCGCAAACGCCAACGCGGCCGACAGAAGTGACAGAGTCTTGAAGCGCAGCACTACAGGCCTACATCCCTCGTTGTCGCGAATCGAGTCGCTGATTCGTCGAAGCGCTCGTATCCCGCATCTGCGAGTACGGCCTCCCTGCTGAATCCTGATCCGAACTCCATCGGTGGCGGTGCTCCGAAGGCCAGGTGCTCGAAGGCCTGCACTATGCGCTCCGCCGCGTGTCCGTCGCCAAAGGGATTCGAGGCGTGCTGCATCTCTTGGTAGGCCACGGAGTTGTCCAGCAGCGCAAGCGCCTCGCTGGCGATCAGGTGCGGATCGGTGCCGACGATGCGCAGGGTGCCGGCTAGGACTCCTTCTGGCCGTTCAGTCGTATTGCGAGTGACCAGCACAGGAGTTCCAACGCTTGGGCCCTCCTCCTGGATTCCGCCAGAATCGGTGATCGCAATGGTCGCCATCTTCAGCAGTCGCGCGAACTCCACATAGTCGATCGCATCGGTCAGCAGCACATTGCCCAGGTCGCTCAGCTTGGCCTCGATCGGGGTTCGAACGATCGGATTGGGGTGCATCGGCACGACGATCGTGACATCCGGGCGCGCCGCGGCAATGCGGAAGACTCCCTCAGCGATACCGATCAGCCCCTGTCCCCAGTTCTCGCGGCGATGAGCAGTCACCACGATGATCTGCCGACCGTCCTCGAGGGCTGCCAGCCGCGGATCCGACCACGGGACCCCGAGCGAGGCTGCCCACTGCAGGGCATCAATGCCGGTGTTGCCGGTGACCATGACCGTGCCGGGCGTGATGCCCTCGCGGATCAGGGTCTCCTTATTCGAGTGCGTCGGCGACAGATGGAAGGAGGCGATGCACGACAGCAGCGTGCGATTGAGCTCCTCGGGGAACGGGGAGTTGCGATCACCCGTACGGAGTCCGGCTTCGAGATGGAATACGGGCAGTCGGGCGTAGGTTGCCGCAAGACCGGCAGCAAGCGCCGAGGTGGTGTCGCCGTGAACCAGAGCGAAGCCCGGAAAGCGCGCCTCGCCTGACGCGAATGGCGAGGTAAGTCGAGGTCGCGTGCGCCGCTCGGGACCGGCGCGCAGGTCATCGAGCAGGGTCTCGACATTGGCCATCACCGAACGGGCGATCTCATTGATCGACATGCCGGGCCCGCCGATGTCGAAACTCGCGTCAGCCTCGATGCCGGCAAGACGCAGGATCGGTGCGACGAGGTGCTCGTGCTGTCCAGTCGTGACAACGAACGGGAGGATCCCCTTCGAGGCCTTGAGCGCCAGGACGACGGGCACCAGCTTGATCGCCTCAGGCCGCGTGCCGATCACGATCAGGGCGCGAATGGAATGCGGTAAGGCCGGTGCGCCTACCTGCCCGGGTGCCCCGTTAACCAATGTCACCTCGGGATTTTACTGTCAAGCGGGTCAAACGGCTCCGTAAACACACCGCTGCCTATTGACCAGCCTGGAGTGTTCTCAGCGCATGGACATAGTCGGCGATAGTGCGATCCTGGGCCGGGCCGGTGATCGCACTCCAGGCAATCCGTCCGTCGATGTCGATGAGATAGGACCCGCGCAGCGCGAATCCCTTGTCCTCGAGGAACAGTCCGTACTCGCGGCTGACCCGGCCGTGCGGCCAGAAATCGCTCAGCAGGTCATGCTGAATTCCGGCTCGCTCGGCGAAGTCCGCCAGCGCATACGGACTGTCACAGGAGATTCCGAGCAGAACCGCCCCGGACAAGTCGAGCTCCTCACGGATATCCCTGATCGAGCGCCACTCCTGGGTACAGACATTGGTGAACGCGAAGGGAAAGAAGTGCAGCAGGACAGAGGCCTGTCCACGGTGACTGCTGAGCGTGACCTTGCCGCCCCGATGATCGGGCAAGGTGAAGTCAGGAGCCTGCTCACCGACATCGAGGCCGACCGAATGACGGGCTTGCACGGTGCCGGCCTCCGGCAGATCAGCGCTTGGCTCGCGGTGCAACAAGACGGGTGCCCTGCCAATTCGACCCCGCGCTCACGGTGCTCGTCGGCTGATACCCCGCCGTCGGGGCAGCATCGGCGATGTCCTCAGGCTCGATATGCCCGTCTCGACCTGGTTTGGGCGTCATCAGCCAGACCACTCCATGGTCGGCAAGCTGGTGAATGACGTCGACGAGGCCGTCGACGAGATCGCCGTCCTCATCACGCCACCACATGAGGACGACGTCGACGACGTCATCAAAATCCTCATCAACGAGCTCACCGTCGATGACCGCTTCGATACCCGTACGCAGGGATTCGTCGACGTCTTCGTCGTACCCGATCTCCTGCACCGTCATTCCAGCTTCAATCCCCAGACGAACTGCGCGCTGACGCGCTTCGTCCTGATCCGCTGCGGCGGCCACCAGACTCTCCGTTCCTCGAGCACGGGTCAGGACGACCTGTGCGGCGCTAGTCCACCGGACGCGAGGCTGATTGGCAAGTGGGAGCGCCGAAGATGCGTCGAATCTCCCCCATCTTTGGCCTGGACGAGTCGGGTAGGCAAGGATGGGCCCTGGCACACCACCGTCAGTCGACAACCCGGCGATCCCGGAAGTCGACCCAGCGAAGGGTCTGAACAATTGACACCCGCACGTGACCGCGAAGCACTTCTGGCAGGCGGCCTGCCCACCCAGTATTTCGATGTCGATCCTGATGAGACCGGCGAATGGATCGACTCCTTCGACAATCTGGTGATCAACGGCGGCAACAACCGCGCGCGATACATCATGCTGTCGCTGCTGCGGCGCGCCGCCGAGCGCAATGTGGGTGTCCCCAGCCTGCGCAGCACCGACTACATCAACACGATCCCGCCGGAGAGCGAACCGCGCTTCCCTGGCGATGAGGAGATCGAGCACCGCATTCGGCAGATCATCCGCTGGAACGCTGCAATCATGGTGCACCGCGCCCAGCGCCCCGGTGTCGGAGTCGGCGGGCACATCTCGAGCTACGCGTCCAGCGCGACCTTGTACGAAGTGGGCTTCAACCACTTCTTCCGCGGCCAGGACCATGCCGGCGGCGGAGACCAGATCTTCTTCCAGGGCCACGCCTCGCCGGGCATCTACGCCCGTGCATTCCTTGAGGGACGCCTGACCGAGAAGCAGCTCGACGGCTTCCGGCAGGAGACCAATGGCCATGGCCTGCCTTCCTACCCCCATCCCCGACTGCTGCCGCATTTCTGGCAGTTCCCCACCGTCTCGATGGGCATCGGACCGCTCAACGCCATCTACCAGGCACGCTTCAACAAGTACCTCAGCCATCGCAGCATCAAGGACACATCCGATCAGAAGGTGTGGGCATTCCTCGGCGACGGCGAGATGGACGAGGTCGACGCCGTTGGCGCGCTCACACTTGCTGCACGCGAGGAGCTCGACAACCTGGTCTTCGTCGTCAACTGCAACCTGCAGCGACTCGACGGCCCTGTTCGCGGCAATGGCAAGATCATCCAGGAGCTGGAGAGCCTGTTCCGCGGTGCGGGCTGGAACGTCCTGAAGGTCGTCTGGGGTCGCAAGTGGGATGAGCTCCTTGCCGCCGATCGGGATAGCGCCCTGGTCAACCTGATGAACAAGACCGTCGACGGTGACTTCCAGACGTTCAAGGCCGAGGACGGAGCGTTCGTGCGCGAGCACTTCTTCGGGCGCGACCCACGCACGGCCAAGCTGGTCGAGAACTGGTCGGATGACGACATCTGGGGCCTGCGTCGCGGTGGGCACGACTATCGGAAGATGTACGCAGCCTATGAGGCCGCGACCCAGGTCAAGGGACAGCCGACAGTCATTTTGGCCAAGACCGTCAAGGGCTGGAGCCTGGGCTCGCACTTCGAAGCACGCAACTCCACCCACCAGATGAAGAAGCTCACGCTCGAGGATCTGCTGAACTTCCGCAATCGCATGAACATTCCGATCCCGGACAGCGCGATGGATCCGTATCTGCCGCCGTACTACCACCCAGGTCCAGACGATGAGGCCGTGCAGTACATGCATCATGCGCGAAAGCGGCTGGGTGGAGGCATCCCGTCACGACGCGTGGTCAATGAGCCGCTCGTCCTCCCGCCGATCGCAAGCTACGAGGTGGCGTTGCGCGGATCGGGCAAGCAGGAGGTCGCAACGACGATGGCGTTCGTGCGCATGCTCAAGGACCTCATGAAGGATCCGAACATCGGTCATCGGATTGTGCCGATCATCCCCGATGAGGCACGCACCTTCGGCATGGACTCCCTCTTCCCGACGGCGAAGATCTACTCGCCTCATGGACAGCAGTACATCTCCGTTGACCGCGAATTGATCCTGTCCTACAAGGAGTCCGAGACTGGGCAGATCCTTCACGAGGGCATCAATGAGGCGGGCTCAACGGCGTCCTTCACCGCGGCAGGCACGGCCTATGCCACGCACGGGCAGCCGATGATCCCGATCTACATCTTCTACTCGATGTTCGGGTTCCAGCGCACGGGTGATGGATTCTGGGCAGCCATGGACCAGATGGCACGCGGATTCGTCCTTGGCGCAACAGCAGGACGCACCACGTTGAACGGTGAAGGCCTCCAGCATCAGGACGGCCACTCGCTGCTCCTGGCCAGCACCAATCCAGGCGTCGTCGCCTACGACCCCGCCTATTCATACGAGGTCGCGCACATCTTCAAGGACGGCCTGCGCCGGATGTACGGAGTTGATCCCGAGAACGTCTACTACTACCTGACGGTCTACAACGAGCCCTATCAGCAGCCAGCCGAACCCGAGGGCGCCGATGTCGAGGGGATTCTTCGAGGGATGCACCTCATCAGCGAGGCCAATGGCGAAGGCCCGCGCGTGCAGTTGCTGGCCAGCGGCGTCTCCGTGCCCTGGGCCCTGCGCGCCCAGGAGCTGCTGCGCGATGACTGGGGCGTGCAGGCAGATGTCTGGTCGGTCACCTCGTGGAATGAGCTGCGACGCGATGGGCTCGCCGTGGACCGCTTCAATCTCCTCAATCCGGAGTCCGAGCAGCAGGTTGCCTACGTCAGCCAGCGACTGGCTGGCCGCGAGGGTCCCGTCATCGCCGTGTCCGACTGGATGCGCTCAGTGCAGGACCAGATCCGCGAATGGGTCGAGCAGCCGTTCGTCTCATTGGGCACCGACGGCTGGGGGATGTCGGATACCCGCGGTGCCCTGCGCCGTCACTTCCTGGTCGACGCCGAGTCGATAACCGTGCAGTCACTCAACATGCTCGGCAAGCAACACGACTTCGATCGCGCAAGAATTGCCGAGGCGATCGTTCGCTATCAACTTCATGATCCGTCGGCAGCTGCTGCCGGCAACACGGAAGGCTCCGGCTGACATGCCAGGTGACCCGAAGCGGTTCCTGCGCTACCTCGAGGAGGAGCGCAAGGCTGCGTTGCTCTACAAATCACTTGCCACCTCGCTCGAGGGTGATCGACGCGAAGCCCTGCTCGAACTTGCCGATATCGAGGAACGGCACGCGCGCTACTGGATTGCCAAGCTGACTGAGGCAGGCATCGATATTCCCGATGCCCCGACGTACCTGCACGCCGAAGATGAAGCACTGGTGGCGCGCGCGAATGCCATGGGAGTCAATGACGTGCTCGCCCACCTCGAAGAGGTGGAAGTTGCCGCGAACTCGCTGTATGACGGTGAGCCGGAGGCCCCGCAGTCCATGGTCGAGGACGAGGCCTCCCATGCCGAGGCCTTCCAGCGCATGCGCTCCGACCAGCCTGTCCTGCCTATCCGTGGGGGCATGAAGGCACCGGGACCGGACAACCCGGAGCCATGGCATCGCAGTGACAACTCCGGCACTGCTCGTGCCGCAGTGTTCGGCATCAGCGATGGCCTGGTCTCCAACACCGCACTGGTCATGGGCTTTGCCGGTGCCAACCCCGACAACCGCACGATCCTGTTCGCGGGTCTGGCCGGCCTGCTTGCCGGATCGTTCTCGATGGCTGCCGGTGAGTACGTGAGCGTGGCCAGCCAGCGCGATCTCTTCCGACGAGAGATCGAGAAGGAGGCTCAGGAGCTGAAGACCAAGCCCGAGGAGGAGCAGAAGGAGCTCGAGCTCATCTACCGGGCCAAGGGTGTCCCGCGCGACATCGCCGCTGCCACAGCCGCACACATCATGGAGGATCCGAAACTCGCCCTTGACACCCTCGCCCGTGAAGAGCTGGGGCTGAACCCCGATGAGCTCGGCTCACCCGTCAAGGTGGCCGTCTCCAGTTTCATCGCCTTCGCGATCGGTGCCTCGATCGCCGTGGTCCCGTTCATCGTCGCATCGGGAACACTCGCCGTCGTCCTGACTGCCGTACTGTCCACGATCGCCCTGCTCGTGGTGGGCGGGATCGTCGGGAAGCTCTCCGGACGCGGCATCATCTTCTCCGCATTCCGCCAACTGCTCTGGGGCGCTGGAGCCGCTCTCGTCACCTACGGCGTTGGCAAGGTCATCGGCGTAAACGTTTCCTGACGTGGAACCGATCCAGCTCTCGGCAATCCTGATTGACGCCACCGGCGATCTCACCACCGCGGCCACACAGCGGATGGAGGCCGAACTGCCCTGGTACCGCGAACTCGGGGCAGAAGAGCGATCGATCGTCGGCACGGTGGCGCAAGCGGGCATCAAGGCCTTCGTCGAATGGCTCCGTGAACCGCAGCGCGTCGCCGAGATCACAGCTGGCGTGTTCGGGGCGGCTCCACGCGAACTGGCACGGGTGATCTCGCTCGAGCAGACCGTCTCGCTGGTGCGCACCACGATCGCGGTGGTCGAGGAGGAGATCGAGGGCATCAACGATCCGCAGACGCGCATCTCCTTGCGCGAGGCGGTGCTGCGCTACTCGCGTGAGATCGCATTCTCGTCTGCCGTTGTCTACGCGCGCGCGGCCGAGGCGCGCGGTGCATGGGACGCGCGAGTCGAAGCCCTGGTCGTCGATGCATTCGTTCGCGGAGACCTCGACACCACCGTACTGAGTCGCGTCAGCGCATTGGGGTGGTCTGGCCAGGGGTCCGTGCTCCTGGTCGTCGGCTCACCGCCGTCAGGCGAGCCTGAGCTGGGCCTGGCGATCCTGCGGCGCACTGCGACCAATCATGGGGTCGATCTGCTCACCGGGATCCATGGTTCAGTCATGCTGGCCATTGCTGGACGGGTTGCAGACCCCGTTCGCACTGCTCGCCAGCTCGCTGTGCACTTCGGGCCAGGTCCTGTCGTCGCCAGCGATGAGCTCACGGGCCTGGATGCCGTGCCGACCGCTGCTCGCACCACCCTCCTGGCCCTCCAGGTTGCTGATGCCTGGCCACAGGCGCCAAGACCGGTCACCACCCACGATCTGCTCCCTGAGCGAGCGCTGGCCGGCGACGATGAGGCCAAGGACTCGCTGATCACCACCATCTATGAACCCCTGGCAGCCGATCCCACCCTGCTGGCCACTGTGGCGGTCTTCCTCGAGGACTCACCCTCCCTGGAGGCCACCGCTCGATCGATGTTCATCCATCCCAACACCGTGCGGTATCGGCTGCGCCGCATTGCCGAGATCACCGGCTACTCTCCGCAGGAGCCACGGGACGCCTATACCATTCGGATGGCCCTCACCTTGGGCAGAATGTCGCCTTCAAATAGTTGATTCCCGCCGGATTGTGCTGATTTCACGCCCCACATTGCATGGCAATCCCCGAATATTTGTAGGAATCCTCTAAATTTCGGTCAATGACATTGGCGGCCGCAACAACGCCCGCCACTCCTGTTTAGCGAAAGGCTGGGCCTGTGCTCGCAATCGTTGCCCCCGGACAGGGCGCTCAGACCCCCGGGATGCTGGCTCCCTGGCTCGAACTGCCTGGCGCATCCGAACTCCTTGCCTCCTTGTCCACGGCCTCGCGAGTCGACCTCCTGACCCACGGCACGACTTCCGATGCCGCCACCATCGTCGACACCGCAGTCGCCCAGCCACTCATCGTGGCGGCCGGCCTGATCTCGTGGGCTGCCCTCGGCAGCCCTTCGCCTGATGTCCTGGCGGGCCATTCGGTCGGCGAGATCACCGCGGCAGTGCTCGCAGGGGTGCTGCATCAGGACGCCGCGATGGAATTCGTGCACGTGCGCGGCGCGGGCATGGCTGCAGCGGCAGCCGGCATCGCCACGGGGATGAGTGCAGTCCTGGGCGGTGAGGCGTCCCTGGTCATCGCCAAGGCCCAGGAGCATGGACTGACTCCGGCGAATATGAATACCGTCGGCCAGATCGTGGTGGCCGGCACCCTTGACCAGCTCGAGTCCTTTGCAGCAGACCCGCCTGAAGGCTCGCGCGTGCGTTCGCTCACCGTTGCGGGCGCCTTCCACACCATCCACATGGCCCCAGCCGTGGGTGCTCTTGAAGTCCTCGCCTCTTCCCTGAAGACCAGCAATCCGTGCACCACGTTGCTGTCCAACTCCGATGGTGGGGCAATCGAAACCGGCGCTGAGGTGCTCGCCCGACTCGTCGTTCAGGTCAGCAATCCGGTTCGCTGGGATCTGTGCATGGACATGATGTCGTCAATCGGTGTCACCGGCCTGCTCGAGCTTTCCCCTGGCGGCACGCTCGTGGGCATGGCGAAGCGGGCTATGCCAGGAGTGGCACTGCTCGCGCTCAAGGGCCCCGATGATCTCGACAGTGCACAAGCCTTCATTGCAGCCCATTGCGAAGCGAGCAGCTCATGACCGGAATGATCAAGGCCCCAGAGGGCCCCAAGTACGCCCGCATCATGGGTGTCGGCTGCTACCGACCGTCGCGCGTGGTCACCAATGAGGAGATCTGCACCCGCATCGACTCAACCGATGAGTGGATTCGCGAACGGTCCGGAATCGTCGAACGTCGATATGCAGGTGAGAACGAGTCGGTGCTCGACATGGCCAGCCTTGCGGCGACCCAGGCCATTGCCAATGCCGGGATCGCTCCCGATCAGATCGGTCTGGTGATAGTGGCCAGTATCACGTACCCCTATCTCAGCCCAGCTGCGGCAACCCAGGTCGCGGTGCGCATCGGCGCAACAGGCGCCGCAGCCCTCGACATTTCGAGTGCCTGTGCGGGATTCTGCTACGGCATCAGTCTGGCAAGCGACAGCGTCCGTGGCGGCAACACGAAGTATGCCGTCGTGATCGGGGCCGACCGGCTCACTGACTGGTTTGACCACAGTGACCGAACGATGGCCTTCCTGTTCGCCGATGGATCCGGCGCAGCAGTGATCGGCCCCTCCGACGTGCCTGCGATCGGACCCACGATCTGGGGCTCGGATGGCACGCAGATCGATGCGCTGGGCATCGCTCCCTCCTTCCTCGATCAGCGTCGCGATCCCGTGAACAACGTTCCGATGCTCTACATGCAGGGGCAGGCTGTGTTCCGCTGGGCGATCGGAGAGATGGCAAGCGCAGCACAGGAGGCACTTGACGCCGCCGGTGTCACAGTCGATCAACTCGACGCATTCATCCCCCATCAGGCGAACAACCGCATCACCGATGCACTGATCAGGGCGCTCAAGATCCCAGATCACGTGCCCGTTGCACGTGACATCGTGACCATGGGCAACACCTCGGCAGCGTCCATCCCATTGGCAATGTCACGCATGATCGACGAGCGCCAAGTACAAAGCGGCGGGACCGCGCTCATCATCGGATTCGGTGCGGGCCTGGCCTACGCAGCACAAGTCATCATGCTTCCCTAGCACCAACAACCATCACACCAACAAAGTTGAAACGAAAGGAAAGTCATGAGTGAGGACATCCTGGCGGGCCTGGCCGCCATTGTGAACGAAGTAGCAGGCGTGCCAGCAGAGGACGTCCAGCTGGACAAGTCTTTTGTCGACGATCTCGACGTGGACTCACTGTCCATGGTCGAAGTTGTGATGGCATGCGAAGACAAGTGGGGCGTCAAGATCCCCGACAGCGAGGTCAAGAACCTCAAGACTGTCGGCGACGCCGTCATCTACATCAGCGCACACGTCTAGTCCTCGGTGAGGCGGGACTGTGCCTGACGCAGTCCCGCCTCATACAACATCAATCGCGCATTCGCATTTCAGGAGATCAGCAATGACACGCAAAGTTGTGGTAACCGGTATCGGCATGACCACCCCCCTCGGAGGCGATGTGGCTTCCACCTGGGAGCAGGCACTCGCGGGAATTGCCGGAACTGTTGCATTGGGACCCGAGTGGCCTGCGGACCAGCCGGCGAAGATCGCTGCGCTGATGAAGGTCGATCCCTCTGAGATTCTCCAGCGAGTCGAGACTCGTCGGATGGACAGGTCCGAGCAGTGCGCGCTCGTTGCCGCACGCGAGGCCTGGGCCGATGCAGGCAAGCCCGAGATCGATCCTGTGCGTCTTGGCACGGTCGTAGCCTCCGGCATCGGTGGCGTCAATTCGCTCATCCAGGCCTACGAGACCATTCGCGACAAGGGGGCAACACGCGTGTCGCCCCACATGGTCACGATGATCATGCCCAATGGGCCAGCAGCGATGGTCGGCCTCGAAGTCGGCGCACGCGCAGGAGTGCACACTCCAGTGAGCGCATGCGCCTCGGGCGCCGAGGCGATCTCGTACGCAGCGAAGATGATCGAAGGCAACCGCGCCGACATCGTCGTCGCTGGAGGCACTGAGGCCTGCATCAATGGCGTCACCATGGCCGGATTCGCCGCGATGCGCGCGCTCTCAACCCGCAATGACGACCCTTCAACCGCATCGCGTCCCTACGACCTTGACCGAGATGGCTTCGTCATGGGTGAAGGCGCAGGAATCCTGATCCTCGAGGAGGAGGAGCACGCCAAGGCTCGCGGTGCGAAGATCTACGGACGCTACGGCGGCGCCGGCCTGACCTCGGATGGCCACCACATTGCCCAGCCCGATCCAGATGGCACGGGAGCCGCTCGAGCAATTCGCGAAGCGATCGAGGATGCCGAGATCACGGCAGCGGACATTGCGCATGTCAATGCGCATGCCACGTCGACGGCTCAAGGAGACTTCGCGGAATCCATCGCAATCCGTCGGGCTCTCGGTGCCCAGGCTGACTCGGCCCTGGTGTCGGCTACGAAGTCGATGACTGGACATCTGCTCGGTGGTGCCGGCGCAGTCGAGTCGATCTTCGCAATCCTGGCCCTGCGTGATCGCATCGCTCCCCCCAGCGTCAACATCTTCAACTTCGATGAGACCATCGAGCTGAACGTCACTTCCAATGGCCCGGTTGCCCTCCCAAGCGGCGACATCGCCGCCCTGAACAACTCATTCGGATTTGGTGGACACGACATCGCTTTGGTGTTCACCAGTCTCTGATCCACTGCTAGCGTGCTGTGATGATGTCGCGCTCAACTCGCTCCGTGGATATCCACACTGGTCGTGACTTCGAGCGGTTGATCAACTTCAGCGATGCAGTGGTGGCTGTGGCCATCACTGTGCTCGTGCTGGCCATCGTCGACATTCGCCCGCTGCCCAGCGACCGTTCGATCTGGGACACCATCGCCGACAATTCCGGCCAGCTCATCACCTTCCTGTTCACCTTTCTGGTCGTGGGAGTGATGTGGCTGGCCCACAATCGCGTGCTCAATCAGCTTCAGGGCTTCGATAGCAGGATCTTCTGGCTCAACCTCCTCTGGCTGGCCGGAATCGCCTTCCTTCCCTGGCCCAGTGCGATGTACGGCGAGGATTTCATCGCACCGGACGGAACGCCTCTGAAGGGCGTTGGCCTGTTCTACTGGCTGACCCTGGCATTCATCAGCCTCCTGGGTTGGCTCATAGCCAGGCATGCCCAACGGGTGCCAGAACTGCTCGAGCCCAGCCGCGCACATCTCCAGCATTCACCAGGCACCATCGCGCACTATCGCGGGCTGGTCTTCGCCCTGTTCTTCGTCGTCATCGGTGTCGCCACGACGCTCGCACAGGAGATCGCGTCGTGGATGCCCCTGCTCATCATCCCGCTGACGGTGCTGTTCGGCAGAGTTGCCCGGCCCTCAGATGACGTCGTGGAGCAGCCGCACAGTTGACCCTTCGTGCGCGCAGCGAAACGGCTCGAGCTCGTCATCCCACGGTTCACCGATCAGGCGCGCAATCTCCTCGGCCAGGCCCTCGCCCGTCACGGCAGACTGGACAAGGGCAGTGCGCAGCCGTTCCTCGGCGACCATGACATCGCCATGCTCACCGATATCGGCGCGAAACAGCCCCAGCGACGGCGTAGCGGCGAAGCGCTCACCGGGACGGCGAGCACTGGCATCCTCGGTGACCTCATATCGAACCTGCTGGAAGGCCAGGAGTGCACTTGCAAGTTGTGCCCCCATGCCGATGGGACCCTGCCAGAGGATCTCAGCACGAACGGTGCCCGGCGCCACTGGCTGCTCGGTCCAGTCAAGGCGGACATTGGTGCCGAAGACGCCGCTGATCGCCCATTCAAGATGCGGACTCACGGCCTTTGGGCAGGCATGGATGAACACCACTCCACGCCCATCAGCGCTGTCGCGAGACGTCGAGTTTGCAGCCTTGGCCTGCACATGCGTGGTCATCGAGCCTCCTTAGCAACCAGTCGCCTTCCCCAGCCACTGTTGCTTCACAGGCCATGCCAACCACCCCATGGTAGCCGCTAAGGTTGCCCACGCGCGAAAGGCTCGCGTCAGTGTTTGCTGGAGGTATCCATGGCCCTGGCCGCTCCCGCCCCTCGAGTCCTGGCTGATGTCGTCGCCCGCAGTTGGGTGCGCAATATCGTCCTCGTCCTAGGCGGTGCAGCCTTCGTCGGCCTGAGCGCCCAGGTTGCGATTCCACTGCCGTTCACGCCTGTCCCACTGACCTTGCAGACTTTCGCCGTGCTCCTGACCGCAGCCGCGCTCGGCTCCCTTCGAGGAGTTGCTGCCATGATGCTCTATGCCGCCGTCGGCGCGGCTGGCTTCCCTTGGTTCGCGGAGGGCTCATCCGGGTACTCGGCACCGAGTTTCGGCTACATCGTCGGATTCATCGCTGCCGCATTCGTGGTTGGTCGCATTGCCGAGCAGGGCGCAACCCGGTCAGCGATCAGTACCGCCGGACTGATGGTCCTCGGCAACATCATCATCTACGCAGTCGGCGTGACCTGGCTCAAGCAGTCGCTCGATGCCTCCTGGTCTGACGCAATCGCCTGGGGCCTGACCCCATTCCTGATCGGTGACGCCATCAAGGTGGCCGCAGCGGCCGGCCTCCTGCCCCTGGCCTGGAAGGGCCTGCGCAAGGTCGGTCTCTCCGACTGAGCCAAGGCTTCTCACCCGCGCGCATCAACGTCGGCACACCGACGCACTGCGAGAGGACTCCGAACATGCGTTGTGCCCTGCTCCGTAGAGCAGGGCACAACGACTCCTAGGCGACTTGCCTACACATCAGCGCGAGCTGCCAGTGCCTCGGCATCCTGGACCGAAGTAGTGAGCACACTGAGCGCGGCGGTCAACTGACCATCCCACTGCTCTGCGCGAACGCACCACATCACCTTGTCCTGGGACTCAAGGACACCATCACGCACCTCCTTGGCGCCATTGGACCCGAGCCGGGTCAGCACGCGCTCAGCGGCATTCACCCATTTCTCTGCCAGTTGGAGATGCTCAACCTGCTTCTCAAGTTCCACAAGCTCATTGCGGCCACCCGGCGTGTCCTCAGTCATGTCATGCAGTGACTTCTGAACGAGGTCGGCTGCATGAAGCATGTCCGACTTCATCGCATCGTGCAGGGCGGAGCGTTTCACGTCATGAACGAGTTTCTCGCAGGAGGCCTTGACATCAGTCTTTGCTGCGAAGAATCGGTCGGTCTTGCGGTGAGGCACCTCTTTGGCTGCAATGCGGCTCAAACGCGAGGGGCCGGAGGACTGCTGAGACATGATCACTCCTTATCAATCAATATCGACAACGTCTTACGTCTCATTCCTACTCCCTTTCAGACCAAAGCGCATCAGCGAATCGCGCCTATCTTGTTCAGATCGCGTAAAGCGTGAACCGAGAGTGAGAATCCGTCCAAGTGCAAAGGTCGAAGGTCCTGAAGTCGGGTCAGGCAGCGTTCAGCGAACTTGCCTCGAGCTGGTCCATGTCCTCAAGCTCGACACCCTTGGTCTCGCGGATCTTCTTCAGCACGAATGGGATGGACAGCAGCGCGAAGATCGTGAAGATGCCATAGGCCAGCCCAAGACTCTTCCCGGCAATCGGAGGAAAGGCGGTGGAAACGATGAAGTTGGCCGCCCATTGTGCAGACGCGGCAAGTGCCAAGGCCGCGGCGCGGATCCGATTGGGGAACATCTCACCAAGCAGCACCCACACGATGGGACCCCAGGTCGCGGCAAAGAATGCGACATAGATATTGAAGCCGAGCATCGCCACGATGTCAGGCCCGTTCTCAAGGACTGGATTGCCTGCTGCATCGATAGGCGCAGTTCCGAAGACATAGGTGAGAATTGCCAGGGTGATCACCATTCCCGCTGATCCGACAAGCAGCAGGGGCTTGCGGCCGACACGATCGACCAGGGCGATGGCAACAACGGTGAATGCGACATTCACGCCAGTGGTGATCATGGACGTCTGGAAGGCCTGGTCCTCGGTGAAGCCGACGGACTCCCAGATCGTGTTGGAGTAGTAGAACACTGCATTGATGCCGACGAACTGCTGGAAGGCGCTGAGCAGGATGCCGATCCACACGATGGGCATCAGGCCGAAGCGATGCCCACGAAGATCCTTGATCGACGACCGGTGCTCGCCCTTCATCGAATGCTTGATGTCGTTGACGCGCTCAGCAGGATCTGCCAGGTAGATCTGGCTCAGGACCTTGCTCGCCTCCTCATCCTCGCCCTTCTGCACCAGATAACGCGGGGATTCTGGCAGGCGCAGAGCCAGAAGGCCGTAGATCGCCGCAGGGATGGTCATCGACAGGAACATCCACTGCCAGGCTGGCAGACCGAAGAGCCACGGCGAAGTCGCACTGCCGCCAGCAGCGTTCAGGATCATGAAGTTCGCCAGGCCCGTCGCAAAGATGCCGATGACAATGGCGAACTGCTGGAGTGAGGCCATGCGCCCACGAAGGGGCGCGGGTGCGATCTCGGCGATATACATGGGCGCCATGACTGATGCCACGCCGATTCCGGCGCCACCGATGAGTCGCCAGATCCCCAGATCCCATGCACTGAACGGGAACGCCTGGCCGACTGCTGCGAGCATGAACATCAGTGCGGCGAGCAGCATCACCGGTTGACGGCCATACCGATCCGCGAAGTAACCGGCGAACCAGGCTCCGACTGCCGAGCCCACCAATGCGATGGACACCAGGAATCCCAGCTCGAACGCGCTCAGTCCAAATGTGGACTTGATGGCCGACGCCGCCCCGTTGATCACGGCGGAGTCGTAGCCGAAGAGGAACCCGCCCAGTGCCGCGCTCGAAGCCAGGCCTACAACCCGACCAGTTCGGTATTCCTTCACCATGCCCACTCCTCCTGATGCCAGTTCCCGAAGTAAACCAGTCCGGTCGGCTTCTGGGGCTCAGGAAGGTGAACGCGGCTTGGTCACCGCGAAGGAGATCGCCGCAGTCGCTGTGGCCACTACGGCCACTGAGGGCCAGGGGCCGATCTGCTTGGCAAGCGGATGCGAGGCGACAAATGCGACAAGGAACACTCCCTCGCTCACTATCGTGGGAACCGGACCTGCCTGCTTCCACCACAAGTACCCGCATGCGGCAGCCCCGGCCAGCAGGACCGCTCCGCCCAAGGGGCGATTCCCGGTTGACTGGGCCACTCCAAAGCCGACCGCAAGTGTCGATCCGGCAAGTACTGAGGCGAACAGGCGCATGGCAGAACCGTATCCCTAGCGAGTCGGAAACACGGACCCCCAATAATGACCGGGTGAGCACGACGCCGATCACTCGTTCCGGGCATGTCGTCGTCTTCGGAATGCAGGGTGTCGCGCGGCGCATCATCCGACAGTTGATCAACGCCGGACAGGACATCGTCGTTGTCGATCCGCTTGCCACGGCGAATGAACTCGATGATCTTGCACGCTGGGGGGTGGACTACTTCGAGGGTTCCGGCCAGCGTGAGAACACCCTCCGCAATCTCTCACTCGATACCGCTGCCGCTGCACTGTGCGTCAATGACGACGACCTGCGCAATATCGAGATCGCCCTGCTTGTTCGCGAGGCTTCGTCCACCATTCGCATCGTGATCTACGCGGCCAACGCCGCTGTCGGTCGAGCCATGGAGCACATCGCCCAGCCCGGAGCAGTTCTGGATGTCGCCCAGCTGGCATCCGGCTCGTTCCTTGAGACCATGGTGAAACGCAATTCGCACACCATCACGCTCGGTGGCGAGCAGTTCGTCGTAGCGACATTCAGGAACGAGTCCAAGGGACGCCTTCGCTCGATCTGGCAGGACCTGGCTCCCATTGCCGTACAGCCGGTGGGCGGTTCGGAACTGGTCTCCTGTCCGGGTCGTGACTTCGAGACCAATCGAGGCGACCTCGTCACCCTGATCGGGACCGAGAGCGAATACGAATACCTCGGCCTGAATCTGCCGCGTGAGCGAGCCAGCGCCAAGAATCCCACCTGGCGGCGAGGAATCCGACAGACCTTCGCTGCTTTCTCCGATGCAGTCGACCGCCCTTTTCGGATTGCATTGGGCGTACTGATCGCACTCGGGGTGTTCTCGATTCTCATTCTCAGCCTTGGCTACGAGGAGTCCGACGGCACGCACATGAGTCCATTCGATGCGGTGTACTTCACCTCAGAGACCATCGCGACCGTGGGCTTCGGTGATTTCTACTTCCGCGATCAGCCCACGTGGCTGCGGTTATGGGCTGTGATCCTCATCCTGATGGGCGCAACGCTGGTAGCTGTGACCACTGCGCTCCTGACCAATGCCCTGGTCTCACGCCGATTGGCGCAATCACTTGGTCGGCAGCGCCTCACGCAGATGCGCGACCACATGGTGGTGGTCGGCCTCGGCTCGGTCGGCATCAAAGTGGTCACTGACCTCGAGGCTGCTGGCTACGAAGTGGCGGTCGTAGACCGAAGCGAGAACAACAAGTACGTCCCACAGGTGCGAGCAGCAGGCATCCCAATCGTCTTCGGCGACGCCACCCTGCCTGAGACCCTGCTGGCTGTCGGAGTAGAACGAGCGGCAGGAGTTGCAGTGCTCACAAGCGATGACCTGGTCAATATCGAAACGGGGCTTGCGGTTCGCGACGCGACAAGCGCTCACGCCATTCCCATTGCGTTACGACTGTTCGAGCGTGACCTCGCACGCGTCGTCGGCAGATCCCTGGACGTTGGCATCGCTCGATCGACGGCAGAGCTCGCGGCTCCATGGTTCGTCGGTGCCGCGCTCGGACTCGAGATCCTGGGCACGTTCTACATCGATGCAACCCTGTTCCTCGCAGCCTCGATCACCGTGCGCGAAGGTGGCGGACTCGACGGTCTTGCCATGCAGGACCTGGCGTCGACGACCCGGGTGGTTGCTCTCCGCAGAGCCGCCGAAGCTGGAGCATCCACCACGTCGCGACACTGCTTTCGCAGCAGGTGACACGGCATATCTGATCGGCCAGTACCAGGAATTGATGGACGTGCTCCAGCGCGCCAAATAGCGGCTGCGGCTATTCCGTCAGCACACCATTGATCAGCCGCGAGAACTCCGGCTGCTTGACCACACCGATGATGCGCACTGCGACACTGCCGTCGCGATCGATGATGAGCGTGCTTGGCAAAGCCTGCGGTGGCACACCGGGAAGCGTGCCAAGCTTGGCACCTGATTGATCGATGATGCTGGGATAGGGAATCTTGTAGGTCGCCACGAATTCCTTGGCGGACGCCGTCTGGTCGGACACATCAAGTCCGATGAACCGCACCCCTTGCCCATCGAACTCCTTCGAGGCTGCAGTCAGGATCGCAGCCTCGTCGTTGCATGGCAGGCACCACGAGGCCCAATTGTTGAGGACAACCACCTGCCCGGCGAAGTCTGAAAGCGCGAGCTTGCGGCCATCAAGGGTCGTGCCCGAAATATCCGGAGCGCTCACACGGTCGAAATGCGAGAACTCCGTGACCCCGACCTTCTCAGAGACCCGTGTTGCCACCGGATCACGTCCGCACCCGGTGAGCACCAGCGCGCACATGACCGCGGCCAGCGTCATTCTCTTCACTGTCTCATTGTCTCCTGTGCCAGTTCATCAGCGATCTGGCGGTCGATGCGGTGCCCGGCTCTTTCCTCACTGGCGAACCACTCGACAGCGGCGAGCATCATCCAGCCTGAATCGACCACCATGACCAGTGCCCACATCAATGCACCTGACAGTTGCTGATCGCCCATGGGATCGAGGCCGAAGGGCCGCGCCTTGTCGAATACCGGATAGAGGATCACCGGGGCGAAATAGATCACGGCACCCGTGATCGCCTCCGGGATCATCATCAGTCCAAGGGACAGCAGTCGATGTCCGTGCGATGGCCTGCTGGGCTGGAGGTTCGAGCCGATGAGCGGGAAGTAGAAAAGGAAGGCAGCCACCAGGTACAGCGGTTGCTCGATGAAGGTATCCACATCGTGGTTCTCGAGTGCCCAGTTGTAGAAGCTCGTGAAGTGCACGCCCACGAGCACCGCTGCGAACAACAACCAGGTGATGATCGGATTCGTCAGGAGCCTGACTGCGCTTGAACGCAGGATCGGCAGCGCCCATCGACGCCGAGTGAGTGCACTGCTCGCTGCGAAGGCGAGTGAGACGGGTGCCCCCAGCACGAGCAGCGGCGCAACGGCCATCATCACGACGAGGTGCTGGGTCATGTGTGCCCAGAAGAACGTGTGCGACCAAGCAGAGATCGGGCCAAGGTAGACGACTCCCAGCAATGCAACACCGGCGAGCCAGCAGGTTGTCAGCCATGGATTCCATTGATCGAGCACTCTGACCCGTCGCACAGCCCACAGATACCAGCCAGCTGCGAGCACGAGATTTGCGAGGATGAAGACGTCAAAGGTCCAAAGGCTCAGGAATTGATGAAGGGAGTCCCCCACAACATTCACCTCATGTCTACGTGGAATCTCTCAACCTTTTGGCGCCGCTAACGATAGTGTCGCCCCGACTTCATGCGTGAGCAACGGAGCCAACTGACGAGATGGCGGGGTGAAGTGAAGAGACTCCTTTTCACAGTGCTCACAGTGCTCATTGGCGCGGGTATCGTCGCCGGTTCTGTGTGGCTCTTGATGGATCGACAGGCGGCACCGGCCACACTCAAGGCCAAGATCGTCGGCACTGCTGCCACTCCACAGGGCAATCTCCCCCATGCCACGCTCGACCTCTCGATCTATCCGCAGAGCTCTGCCAGCGTTCCCGGTCCTGATACCGGCGTGAATGCCGTCATCGACAAGTTCGGCTGGCCCTTCTACTGGCCGTCGACCTCATTGGAGCTGCCTGCGCATTCGCTCGTCACGATCACCGTCCACCAGTACGACGGAGCTTCAACAGTGTGGAACCCCTATTTCGCAAAGGTGCATGGCACGGTCGGTGGCACTGCCTCATTCAACGGTAAGACCAAGACCGAGATCGACCCTGCCAATGTTGCGCATACCTTCACCATCCACCAGTACCCGCAGTCCACTCAGCCGTACTTCTTCGTCAGCGTGCCGATGCTCGCCGTTGCCGATAATGCCAAGAACGAGGCCAACGGGTATCCCAAGGCAGAAGTCATGGAGTTCTCCTTCATCACTGGTGCCCCTGGGGACTACATCTGGAATTGCGAGGACCCCTGCGGCAGCGGCTATGTGGACTTCGGCGCAGTCATGAGTGAACGCGGCTGGATGAGCGGAACGGTCACGGTGGTCTGATGTCAATCGATAGCCAAACCCCAATCGACGAGCCTGAGGTTCCCACGAACAGGCCTGAGCCGACCCATCGCATGAAGGAGTGGCTCTCGCGTCCGTATGTGCGCAGGATCCTGCTGATCTTCGTGATCCTCAACATCGTCATCGTGCCGATCGCCTGGCTGGTCGTCCACTTCATGGAACTCTCGGGCGGTCCCGCCTCATCCATCATGGTCGAGCTCGAGAAGACCGTCTTCGTCTTCACCATCGTCTCGGCGCCACTCATGGCGATCACTGCCTCGATCCTTATCTACAGCCTGCTGGGCTGGGGCCGCGTGACGGGCGAAGAGCCTCCCATGCAGGAGTCACCCGCCATCCGCACGAACGGGATCGCAGTCGTCGCCTGGGTCTCGGCAACAAGCCTGCTGGCGACCTTCCTGGTGATCTGGGGCCTGATGGAACTGGCCACCATCACCTCCTATGCCTACGGCTCGACGCCCGCCAACCAGCAGCCGAACGCCACGAAGGCGATCGATGTCAACGTGACCGGGCAGCAGTGGCTATGGACCTTCGAGTACCCCGATCAAGGCAAGATCGAGAGTGATGTGCTGGTCGTCCCGATCAACACCCCGCTCTACTTCAATGTGACGTCCAAGGATGTGGTGCATAACTTCTGGATCGTCGAGCTCGGAGTCAAGATCGATGCCAACCCAGGAGCCATCACGAACACTGGCGTGACGCCGGACAAGCTCGGCACCTTCAATATTCGCTGTGCCGAGCTCTGCGGACTTCATCACGCATACATGGAGACCAAGATCGAAGTCGTGACTCAGGACCAGTTCGACTCGTGGCTACGCGAGCAGGGCGGAAAGAGAACCATATGAGCCTGACTGCTGTCATCCACGAACAGCCTGCCGTTCCCCAGCCCCGCCAGCATGGCAAGCCGGGCGGCTTCCTGCACCGCGCAAATGTGTTCACCGGCCTCATCGGTGGCATCGGCCTGGCCGTCATCACCTATGCAGTCGGTTCCAAGCTCGTGCCCTGGGGCACCCAGGACGCCGACTTCCAGCAGGTGGGCCTGAACGCGCTGATCTTCGCCACGCTGTCAGCGTGGGTGATCGGGTTCATGATCGGCATTGGCGCCTTCGCCGGCCCGATCCGCTGGATGCTCGGCCATGACCTCACGCACGAGGACGCCGAGTACATGGCCGGCAAGGGCCAAGGCCACATGAAGTACTGGAAGTACACGACCGATCACAAAGTGGTCGGCATGCAGTACCTCATCATGGCCCTGGTGCTCTTCGCCCTGGGTGGATTCTTCGCCATGCTGATTCGCACTGAGCTGGGCGTCACCTGGAAAGAGGTCTTCGACCCCAACTTCTACAACTCGCTCATCGGCACTCACGGCATCGTGATGATCATCGCGATGATCATCGTCGTCGCAGGCCCACTCGGGAACTTCATCATGCCCCTGATGATCGGTGCGCGTGACATGGCCTTCCCTCGCCTGAATGCGCTGAGCTTCTGGCTGCTCTTCGCCGCAGTTCCACCGCTGGCGGCGAACCTGCTCCTCGGCGGCATCCGCGATGGGTGGACCGTCTACCAGCCGCTTGGCACCCAGGCTCCGATCGGCATGCTCGGGTATCAGGTCTGCATCATCACCTTCGCCTTCTCGACCGGCATCGCGGGTGTCAACCTCATCACCACCATCGTGACGATGCGGGCCCGCGGCATGACCTGGAACCGCGTTCCGATCTTCGTCATCGGCACTCTTGCGGCGGCCATCATGGGCCTGGTCTGGTTCCCGATGTTCCAGTACTCGCAGATCCTTGCCGCGAGCGATCGCATCATCGACACCTCGTTCTTCATTCCGCAGGGCGGAGGCAGCGTCTGGCTCTACGAGAACCTGTTCTGGCTGCTCGGGCACCCTGAGGTCTACGTCATCGTCATCCCGGTGACAGGTGCGCTGCTCGAGCTCATGACCGTGTTCCTGCGCAAGCCCCTGTTCTCGTACAAGATGGCCATCGCCGGTTTTGCAGGCGTCGTGGGCATCAGTGCGGTCGTCTGGGTCCACCACATGTACATGACGGGCTTCGCTCCATCCGCCGGCTATCCGTTCATGCTCTCAACAGAGCTCATCTCCATTCCTTTCGGCTTCCTGGTGCTGGTCATGCTCGGCACCATCTGGCGCGGCAAGGTCTGGACGCGACTGCCGATGATGGCTGTCTACGCCATGATCTGGTGCAAGATCGTGGGTGGCATCACGGGTGTCTATCTGTCCGATGTGCCGGTGGACCAGTACATGCACGGCAGCATGTTCGTAGTCGCCCATTTCCACTTCATGCTCATGGGCGCGGGACTGTTCGGCGCAATGGGCGCCATCGTCTACTGGTTCCCAAAGATGACCGGCCGCATGTTCGACGAGCGCATCGGATCGATCGGCTTCTGGACTGCGTTCTTCGCATTCCAACTCACCTTCATGTCAATGTTCGTCGCCGGACTGCAAGGCATGCCGCGTCGGGTGCTGCAATTCGACAACGCTTTCAACATCTCGAACTGGGTGTCGACCATCGGCGCCTACCTCATCGGCGCAGGCATGCTGATCTTCCTGTACGCGATGATCACGTCATGGCGACACGGCAAGCCTGCAACCTCGAACCCATGGGGGGCCAAGACCCTCGACTGGCAGACCCAGACCCCAGTGCCGCTGGAGAACTTCCCGATTCTGCCAGTGGTCACCAGTGACCCGTACGGGTATGGCGTGCCCGATCCGTACCTCAAGGTCGAGGAGGAACTCGCAAGAGACGACAACGAGACGGTGGGGGCACGATGAGCACGCCAACTTCGCCAGTGCTGTATCCGACCACAGGCGAGCCAGTCGAGGTCAATGCCCGACGAAATCGGCTCGGGGTGTGGTTGTGCATCGCCTCTGATGCCACGGGCACCGTGGCCCTGCTGATCGCCTACTCCTATCTGTGGTCGCTCAATGTCAACGACGGCTGGGCGCCACCCAAGGGCGCATGGGCACCGGCGTGGCCCTTCTGGGCAATCGTCTCGGGACTCGTGCTCGGCACCATCACGATGTGGTGGGGAGTCAAGGGCATCAGCAAGGGGCACATCAGTCGATTGATCGCAGCCGCCCTGCTGTCGACGCTCCTCGTCCTTGCGGCCTTCCTCGGTCAGATCATCCAGCTCTCGACCTTTCCCTTCGGACCGGCCGACGGTGCCTACGCCTCGGCAACCCAGTGGCTGGCTCTAGCGACGGCGCTCCACCTCGCAGTCGTGCTGTTCCTGACATTGGCGATCATCGGGCGCACCCGAGCCGGTCGCATCGCACCCGACAACCACTCGCATGCCCGGTTCGTCGCGATGTGGATGACCTGGGTCTGCGTCGCGGCGATCCTCGGAGCACTGTTCGCCACGGTGATGACTGACAGCCCCAATACGAACAGCCCGAGTTTCGGTACGTTCCAGGAGTGAATCTGCGGATCGGGACCCGCCTGTGGTCGGGACTCCTTGTCCTCGTTGTCGTCCTATGGGCAACCGGCCTGCTCGTCCTGCGTCAGTACCCCGGCCTGCCCACTCCCCCTGAACTGACTCTGGTCGGCCTACCGATCATGCGCTACACGCGCGACATCGCAAGCATGATCACTCTGGGATCCCTGGTGGTCGGCGGACTGCTGGTAACCCCGGCATCAGCGAGAGTCCAGCGCTGGGCGACCACCTGGGCTCTCGTCTGGCTGATCACTGCCTTGGCTCTGCTTGCCTTCACGATCTCGGATACGGCGGCGGTCACTCCCCTCGCAGCCCTCTCAGTTGATACATGGCTGCCCTTCATGACCGATACCCTCATCGGCCGGGTCTTCGCCGGCCAGTTCATCGCGATTGCTGTCGTGCTCGCACTGAGCATGATCGCGCAGTACCGAACCGCCCGATCCCTCTCCTGGATCACCGTGATCATTGCCGCCACCACCTGCGCTGCGCCTGCTCTGCTCGGTCATGGCGGGATCACTGCCCAGCATGTCTCGATGACCATCAGTCTGGGCATCCACATCACCGCCGTCTCGCTGTGGGTCGGTGGACTGGCTGTCTGCGTGGCCTACCTCGCCAAGCACCCGGAGCATGCCGCCCAGCTCATCCCAAGATTCAGCGTGCTGGCCCTGTGGTGCGTCATCGCTCTGGCCGAGACGGGATTGCTCAATGCCTCGCTTCGGCTGGGATCGGCAAGTGTCTTCGTCGGCACGCTCTACGGATCACTCGTGCTGGTCAAGGTCGTGCTCCTGGGCTGGCTGATTCGCATCGGCTGGCAGCAGCGTCGTGGCGTTGTACCGATTGCAGCGGACCAGACTGCTGCAACTGCACTGCTCGGGCGATTCGCCGGCCAGGAGATGCTGCTCATGTCCGCTGCGATCGCGATCTCCATTGCACTGTCGCGCATCGGAATCGAGAGCGCAACCAACCCGACAGGAGCGTTCAACCCGATCGCCATCCTGGCGCTCGCGATCGTGCTCCCCCTGCTCGTACACACAGTGCTTCAGGTGAAGGCCTCCACCAGGGCACTCGACTTCCTTCGCTCCTATCCTGAAATCGCGTCCGTCGTCCTTCTGGTCGTCATCGTCGAGGTGGCAGGGCTGCGGATCCTGTCGTCCCTCCTCGGCCTGGAGCCAGGGGTCATGCTGGGCGCCTGCCTGCTGATCGCAGCAGGGTGGCTTTGGGTCGCTGCCATTGATGGCCCCCGGAGGATGAATGGTGTCGCCGTCGTCATGATCGGATATCCAGTCGCAACTATCGCGGCATCGACTCTGGCCGACTCGTCGCCCGGCTGGCGCCTCAACCTGGTGTGCATCGCCGCGGGTGAAGCAATCCTGATTGGACTGCTCGCGCGAAGCAGGGCTACTGCCGCAACGCAGTCAGCAGACCTCGAGGCATCGAATGCCTGATCAGCAGAGCCGCAGGCAGCAAACGCCTGCTGAGCGAAAGGCTCAGCGCCGCAAGGATCTCTGGCAGCTTGACCTGCCGCTCGTCTTCGCAATCGCCCTGTGCACCACCTTGACGGTCGTGGAGATGCGCCGCGCGACCGAAGGCGTCTGGCGTGCCTGGGCCTACACCTTCGAATGGCCGATGATCGGCATCATCTGCTGCTGGATCTGGTACCGCTACCGCAAGGAAGGCAGTGTCACGAAGGGCTTCAGCGCGAAATGGAAGGCGCGGATCGAGCAGTACGAGGCCGAAATCGAGAGCCTGGATCGCAAGACCGGTGAAGCCCAGCCAAGCATTCCTGCGGAGGATCCGCAGCTTCAGGAGTGGCAGAGATACGTCGACGATCTGCATCGTCGCGAGCCCCCCGGCGAGCCCCCGCCGGATGAGCTTCGCAACTGAACCTGCACTACCTGATAGCAGCAGTCGGGACCCACTGGATCTTCATGCCCAGGGTGTCCTCTCTCGTGGTCCACGCCATCGCATCACTTTGAGAGTCGATTCGAATGCCAGCTGCCTGGAGCCGAGCACAGGTGTCAGCCAGATCGGGTACGGCCAGGCAGAAGGAGTCAAGGGTGTCGCGCGCAAGATCACCGGCATCGCGGCGGGAAAGGCGAATCACCACATCATGAATGCGAAGGTCGATCGCATCCTGTCCGGGAGCTCGCGGCAGTCCTTCCACCACACTTGACTGGAGCAGAGCGGTCAGCACATCAGCGCTCTTGGACGGATCGGCAACAGCCACGGTCATCCATGCCAGCTCGGCTCCCTGCACCACGGAATCTGCCGGCCGTGGTGGCAGCAGGGTCTCGTCCTCTCGCGGATCGTGGGTGAATTCAGTGTCGGTGAGCTCGATCAGCAGGCCTGCGGTGTCGGCCGGGTGCATGAAGAAATGGCGACCGGGAACATCCACGCCAGTGATGCGGATATCCGCGCGTCGCAGCAGGGTCTCTGTCTTCCAGAAGTCATCGACGGTCCACGCCACGGAGTGCAACCCCGGTCCGTACTTCGCAACGAAACTTCCCAGCTGCCCATCGTCATCGATGGCCGCGAAGATGCAGATCGGGAGTTTCCCAAGCCAGAGCATCTGCGAACTCGCACCGGATTCCTGCGACACTCCGCTGGCACCGTGGCCAAAGGGAATGCCATGCACCTGGCGCATGCCGGACT
>Ga0172380_10002524_pt1 | contig 27724 bp, 19 predicted proteins | sample Leawe162metaG_FD_119747 | JGI IMG/M metagenome (GOLD analysis project Ga0172380, IMG submission 119747) | Leachate microbial communities from a municipal landfill in Southern Ontario, Canada - Leachate well 162 metaG | ecosystem: Engineered > Solid waste > Landfill > Unclassified | place... | reverse complement strand
CGGCGCTGCCCATTTCGAAAACTCCGACCTCGTTGGTAGAGCCGAACCTGTTCTTGGTGCTCCTCAGTATACGATAACTGTTAAATGACTCGCCCTCCAGGCTCAGTACGACATCCACGATATGTTCGAGTGCTTTAGGCCCGGCGATCGATCCGTCCTTGGTCACGTGTCCCGAGATAAAGACCGGCACACCCGTCTTTTTAGACCATCTCAACAGGCGCAGAGTGCATTCCCTGATCTGGTTTATGCTGCCCGGCGCGCCGTTGATATCCTCCAGGTAGACGGTCTGAACCGAATCGACCACTACCAGCGACGGCTGCATCGATTCCAATCCAGCCATTATGTTTTCCATATTGGTTTCGGGATAGACATACAGGCGATCACCCCTGACACCCAGTCTCTCCGCACGCATCCTGAGCTGCTGTGACGATTCCTCGCCGGAAACATATACGACTTGGCCTTCTCTGCTTTTGGTTACCGCATCCGACACCTGCAACAATAGCGTCGACTTACCAATGCCGGGGTCGCCGCTGACCAGCACCACGGACCCTGCGACCAATCCACCTCCCAGAACGCGATCCAGCTCGCCGATGGTGAGGCTGATGCGCGAATAATCGTCACGCTTCAGTTTCACCAGCTCCAGCAGGCGACCGGCCGTGTCCGGCCTGCTTTCTGTTGAACGTTTGCCCGCCGTGACCGTGGTCTCAACCAGGCAGTTCCATTCCTGGCAACCGGGACAGCGCCCTTCCCACTTCGGGCTTTCCCTGCCGCATTTCTGGCAGACAAATACGGTTTTAAACTTCTGCTTTTCCAATTTTGTACCTGCGCCGTTTGACCGCCGGCCAGCAAATGATAACAAAAACAGACACAACTTTCTTTAATGAGCCCGTAAAACATCGAGGGCGCGCCGTACGACCGGTCACGCCCTCTCATATGATTCGATTGTATTGCGCCGCTTACGGATTGCTGCTGCCCAGCAGGTGGTTGCCTTCTCCCGCGAGCAACTTGCTCTCTGCGGCGGGTGCTACGGCTTTCTCAAGCTTTCGAATAATTACCTCGCTGCCGTCGTAGTCTACCAGTACCTTGGAACCGGCCTCGAATTTGCCCTGCAGAACGCTCTCCGATAGACGGTCCTCAACCTCCTGCTGAATGACGCGTCGCAGCGGCCGGGCGCCAAAATCAGGATCGTATCCCTTCTCCGCTATGAATTCCTTGGCGGCGTCGGATATCTCCAGAATTATCTGCTTTTCCCTCATGGAGTTGATCGCCTCCCGCAGCATGAGATCGACTATGAGGCGGATATGCTCCTTATTGAGCGCATGAAAAACCACAGAAGCATCGATGCGGTTGAGGAATTCAGGTCTGAAGACCTTTTTCATCTCGCGCATAACGATATCTTTCATATGTTCGTAGGCACTCTGCCTGCTCTTAACTTCGTCGGAGTGGACGCTGAAGCCCAGGCCCTTATTCTTCTTAATCTCCTCAGCGCCTACGTTCGATGTCATGACCAGTATGGTATTGCGAAAATCCACCCTCCTGCCTTTAGCGTCGGTCAGGTGGCCATCGTCCATGATCTGCAGCAGGATGTCATAAACGTTTTTATGCGCTTTCTCGATCTCGTCGAGGAGAACTACGCAATAAGGATTGCGCCTTACTGCCTCGGTCAACTGACCACCCTCTTCGTAGCCTATATATCCCGGAGGTGCGCCTACCAGCCGGGCTACGTTATGCTGCTCCATGAACTCCGACATGTCCAGCCTGACCATAGCGTCTTCGCTCTTGAACATGAACTTTGCCAGCGCCTTGACCAGCGCGGTCTTGCCCACACCGGTGGGACCCAGGAATATGAAACAGCCCATGGGACGCCTGGCCTCCTTCAGCCCCGCACGGGCGCGGCGGACGGCCTTGGCGATTGTGATGATGGCCTCATCCTGTCCCACGATATCCTGGTGGATACCCTCCTCCATCTTGAGCAGCCGTTCGGATTCGTCCATGGTTAAACTGATCACAGGTATGCCGGTCCACATGCCGACGACTTCGGCGATATCTTCCTTGGTCACGATGGGAGTTTCCTTCTTCTGCGTGTCCTGCCACTCCTGTTCCATGTTCTTGATCTTGGCCTGCAACTGCACCTCGCGATCCCGCAGCTCAGCCGCCATCTCGTACTGCTGTGAGCCGATGGCATTGTCCTTATCACGCCTGACGATCTCCAGCGCCTTCTGCGCCTCGGCGATGCCGATGGGAACCACCCCTTTCTTGATCCTGACACGTGATGCAGCCTCGTCCATAATATCAATAGCCTTATCCGGCAGGAATCGGTCGGAGATATAGCGCGATGCCATGGAGGCGGCTGCACTCAGAGCCTCATCGTGGATAATCAGCTTGTGGTAATCCTCGTAGTGGTGTTTGATGCCCTTTAAAATGGCCACCGTCTGCTCGACGGTCGGCTCCGCCACCGTCACGGGCTGGAACCGCCTCTCCAGGCCGGCATCCTTTTCAATATATTTGCGGTATTCATCCAGCGTCGTGGCCCCGATGAACTGAATCTCTCCCCTCGATAGCGAGGGCTTGAGTATATTTGAGGCGTCCACGGCACCCTCGGCCGCACCTGCCCCAACGATAGTGTGTAACTCATCGATGAAAACGATGCAGTTGCCGGCCCCTTTTATCTCGTCGAGGACTTTTTTCAGTCTCTCTTCAAATTCTCCGCGGTACTTGGTGCCGGCCACCAGTGACCCTATATCGAGGGTAACCAGCCTCTTGTTCCTGAGCGGCTCCGGAATATCACCGGTTATGATCTGCTGCGCCAGCTTGGTCACAATGGCTGATTTGCCCACGCCCGGCTCACCGATGAGCGCAGGATTATTCTTGGTGCGACGGCTGAGAATCTGGATGATACGCTCGCATTCCTTTTCCCTGCCGACGATGTTGTCCAGCTTGCCCTGGCGCGCCAGATTGGTCAGGTCTACACCGAGTTGGTCCAGGATGGGAGTCCTGGCCCCCTCCTTGGTTACAGCCCTGGCCTGACCGCCGGCCGCGTTCAGCAGCTTGTTGACCTCGGCCAGCACCTTGTCGAAAGTGACTCCCAGGCTCTCAAGCACACCGGCTGCCGAGCCTTCCCTCTCTTTGAGCAGCCCCAGCAACAGGTGCTCGGTGCCGATATAGCTGTGATTGAGGCGTCTCGCCTCGTCGACAGCCAGCTCGATGACTTTTTTAGCCCTCGGCGTAAGCCCGACTTCATTGGTATTAGGACGTCCGCCCCTTCCGACGATGAATTCAACGGCGGAACGAACCTTGCTGGTCGCCACGCCCAGGTTATTGAGCACCTGGCTGGCCACGCTGTCTTCTTCAGCGATCAATCCCAGCAATATATGTTCCGTATCGATATAGCTGTGTCCGAAATGCTGTGCCTCTTCCTGGGCGCGCGTAAGCGCCCGGCGGGCACGCTCCGAGAATTTCTCAAATCTACTGGCCATAGTAACCTCGAAAAGCGGGATTCAGATGTAACCTTGATAGGCTCTGTGTAATATGAATTATATGTCGTAGTATGAGGCAAGTCAAAGATCAACAGCTTCAAATGAAGCTGACAGGAGCGAACTACACGGGAAAAAGGGCAATAAAAAAAGTCCCTGGCAGTGGCATATTTTCCCGAGGAATCCCTCCCTCAGTATCGTCTGCGCTGAAGCGTTTCACTTCCGTGTTCGGGATGGGAACGGGTGGTTCCGCCTCGCTCTGACCACCAGAGGACTTTTAATGAATAATAGTTTATATAAATACTGCAGCTCTGTCAAATACCGGCCTGTGACTGCCACCCTTCTACCAGAGTGAACCCTGCGGAGAGCGCCCCCTTTTATAAGCGATACCGAGGTGCTCGTAGGCCAGCCGTGTGGCCACGCGTCCCCTGGGAGTCCTCTCCAGGAATCCCAGTTGCAGCAGGTAAGGCTCGTAAACACCTTCTATTGTGTCGGACTCCTCGCTGATGGAGGCCGCAATGGTATCCAGGCCCACCGGCCCGCCATCGAATTTCTGTATGATGGTCCTCATTACCTTGCGGTCGATCTCATCCAGTCCGAGCTGGTCCACCTCCAGTTTGCCCATCGCCTCGAGGGTTACTTCCTGCGTGACCACTCCATTGGCCTTGACCTGGGCATAGTCGCGGATGCGCTTGAGCAGGCGATTGGCCACGCGCGGGGTGCCGCGGGCGCGGCAGGCGATTAAATTTATGCTCCCGTCATCTATCTTCAGCTTCAAAATACGGGCCGAGCGATTGATAATAGAGCCGATGGCATCAACATCATAGAAATCCAGCCTGTGCACCGAGCCGAACCTGTCCCTCAGGGGGGAGCTCATAGCGGCATAGCGTGTGGTGGCGCCGATGAGTGTAAAGCGGGGCAGGTTCAGCCGCAGGCTCCTGGACCCCGGCCCCTTTCCCAAGATAATATCCAGAGCATAATCTTCCATTGCGGGATAGAGTATCTCCTCTACAATCCTGCTCAGCCTGTGAACCTCATCGATGAAGAGCACATCGCCCTTCTGCAGATTGGTCAGTATGGCCGCCAGGTCGCCAGGACGCTCGATGGCCGGCCCCGAGCTGACCTTGATATTTACGCCCATCTCACCGGCGATAATGAAAGCCAGCGTGGTCTTGCCCAGCCCGGGAGGCCCGTAAAGCAGGATGTGGTCGATGGCCTCGCCACGCTTCTGCGCAGCTTTTATCCCGATATCGAGGTTCTCTTTGACCTTATGCTGCCCGATAAAATCATCCAGCTTTTTGGGGCGGAGGTTGGCATCCAGCGTGGTATCCTCCGGACCCAGCTTACCTGATACTATGCGCGGTGATTCCTCTTCCTGCATTCCGGATACGCCTTAGTTATTCAGTAGCATTATAGCACACGGTTTAGCTGCCGAACGTTGCAGTTATCGGATGAAATAAAGCGACCCTGCCGCAGCGGCAGGGTCGCTCTGAATTACGCTGATATGACTATCATTATTCCTGTTCGACCTGGCTATCGGCCGGCTCTTCAGCCTCTACCTCGTCGACAGCCAGAGGATTAACGAAGTTGCTCACTGATTCGGCGAATACCTCGGGACTGTCCTCCAGCAACCTGTTGATGGGTTTGCCCAGCTTCTGTGTCAGGGTTATGGTGGACGGTATCAGCTTACCGATGATGACGTTCTCTTTGAGTCCGTGAAGCCTGTCGGTCTTGCCCCAGATGGCCGCTTCGGCCAGCACCCTCGTCGTCTCCTGGAAGGACGCTGCCGCCAGCCAGCTGTCAGTATTCAGCGATGCCCTGGTTATGCCCAACAGGACCGGCCTCGCAACGGCCTGGTCGCCGCCTTCAGCTTCCATCATGGCATTGATATTCTCGAAATCGAGCCTGTCGACCAGGTCGCCCACCAGCAGGTCGGTATCGCCCGAGAACTCCACCCTGACCCTCCTCAGCATCTGCCTGACAATGGTCTCGATGTGCTTGTCGTTTATATTCACGCCTTGAGAGCGGTACACCTTCTGTACCTCGTCTATCAAGTAGCGCAGTACGTCCTGCCTGCCGTTGATATGAAGGATGTCCTGCGGATCTTTAACGCCCTCGATGAGCTTGTCACCGGCGCGAACATAATCGCCCTGTTTGACCAGGATATGCGCGGTCACCGGTATATCATCGTATTTGCGCTCGTCCTTCTCTTCGTAGGTCAGGGTGATTTTGCCACCCTCGATTTTAGTCACACCGTCTACACGGGCAAGCAGCGGCTTGAGGCCCTGTTCCCCCGATTTAACCAGCGAGGCATCAGGCTCAGCCAGAACATCGCCTCCCCTGACATAGGCGTTGTTCTCAGCCAGAGTCTTATAGCCGGCAGGTATATCGTAATCGATGGGGTATTTCTCGATATGCGTAATGATGATCTCGCGTTTCTTAAGAATCCCCTCTTCGACGACCTCGTTCAGGTTCACTGTGCCATCTATCTCCGTAAGTATAGCTTTGCCTTTGGGGATCCTGGCCTCGAAAAGCTCTTCCACGCGCGGCAGACCGGTGGTGATATCCATACCTACCACACCACCTGTGTGGAAGGTCCTCAGCGTCAGCTGTGTGCCCGGCTCGCCGATACTCTGGGCTGAGATGATACCGACCGCCGTGCCGATCTTAACCAGCTCGGTGGAGGACAGGTCCCGCCCGTAGCAATGGCGGCAGACGCCGCGCTTGGAGTTGCAGATGAGCGGAGATCGTATGCTTATCTCTTTAATATCGGCCTGGACGATCTGCTTTATCTTGTCCTCGTCGATCATTTCGTTCCTGGCAACGATGACTTCACCGGTCCCCGGATGAGCGATGTCCCTGGCTGCCAGCCGCCCCTTGATCCTCTCCTCAAATGAGGGCAGCAGCCCCTTCTCTTTATCGCCGTAGACGGCTGAGAATACAAGCCCTTCGCCGGAGTACCCGCAGTCCTCTTCCAGAATGATCAATTCCTGCGCCACATCTATCAGGCGACGTGTGAGGTAACCCGCGTCCGATGTCCTGAGCGCCGTATCGGCAAGGCCCTTGCGCGCTCCGTGGGTGGACATGAAATATTCCATCACCGATAGGCCTTCCCTGAAGCTCGCCTTGATAGGGAACGGGATGATGCGTCCGGAGGGGTCGGTCATGAGACCCCTCATGCCGGCCATCTGTCTGATCTGCGATATATTACCTTTGGCGCCGGAATTGGCCATCATGTAGACGCCGCCGTAGCGGTCCAGCGATTTTTTGATCTCATCCTCTATCTGATTGGTCGTGCGCGTCCATACGTCGATAGCCTGAGCCTCGTATTCTTCCTCGGTTATCAGGCCTTTGTTGTACTGGCTCTGCAGGATGGCGATGTCCTCGTCCCCCCTGCTCATGAGCTTCTGCTTGACCTTGGGCACCTCTATATCCCTGGCGGATATGGTAGTGCCGGATTTGGTTGTATACTCAAATCCCAGCCTTTTGAGCTCGTCCAGCATGCGCACTGTTTTTTCACGGCCGCACCAGCGAAAGCACTCTGATACAAGGCGACGCAGGTCGCCCTTGCTGGTGGCGAAGTTGCAGAACCCATTGTAGGGCTCATGGTATCTCAATTCGTCCGGCAATATCTGATTGAATATGATGCGTCCGATGCTGGTCTTGAATGTCCTGCTGTCCGGCCCCGGCAAACGCATCTCTTTGTATTGCGACGGCTCTGTTTCCGCAACGGCCTCTGTTTCCGCGGCCTCTGCTTCCGCAACGGCCTCTGTTTCGGCATCGATCTTCTCTTCCTCCGGCGCCTGTTCAGATCCCTTGATCCTGACCAGTATTTCCTCATGCAGGTCAGGGAAAGTGGCATCACCTGTGATCTTGAACATCTCGTAGGCAAGGATAGCCTCGGCGGGTCCGCCGAACAGCTTGGGTTTATCCACGGTGGACGGCTTCATATTAGTCAGGTAATAGCACCCAAGCACCATATCCAGGGTGGGCGTCATCACAGGCTCGCCCGAGCTGGGCAACAGCATATTGTGTACGCTCAGCATCTGCTCCCGCGCCTCGCGTACAGCCGACCTGGAGAGCGGCACATGCACGGCCATCTGGTCACCATCGAAGTCGGCGTTGAAAGCCGAGCATACCAGAGGATGCAGCTGAATAGCGCTGCCCTCGATCAGGGTGGGCTCGAAAGCCTGGATGCTCAGCCTGTGCAGCGTAGGAGCGCGGTTTAACATCACCGGACGTTCCTTGATCACCTCGGCCAATATATCCCAGACTTCCGCCCGGGCCCGCTCAACCTGTCTGCGGGCGCTTTTAATATTGTGCGCGTATCCCTGTTCTATCAGCCTGCGCATGACAAAGGGCTTGAAAAGCTCCAATGCCATATGCTTGGGCAGGCCGCACTGATGCAGCTTGAGTTCGGGCCCTACCACGATAACCGAGCGACCGCTGTAATCAACACGTTTTCCCAGCAGATTCTGGCGAAATCTTCCCTGCTTGCCTCGCAGCATATCTGAAAGCGACTTGAGTTTATGAGTGCTGGCGGCGCTGGGCAGCCTTCCCCTTCTGCCATTGTCGATCAGGGCATCGACCGCTTCCTGCAACATCCTTTTTTCGTTGCGCACGATGATCTCGGGCGCCCCGAGCTCCATCAGTTTCTTGAGACGGTTATTGCGGTTGATCACCCTGCGGTAAAGATCGTTAAGGTCGCTGGTGGCAAACCTGCCGCCGTCGAGTTGCACGATCGGGCGCAGCTCGGGAGGCAGCACCGGTAGTACCGTAAAGATCATCCATTCCGGCTTATTGCCGCTGCGCCAGAACGCTTCCACGATGCGGAGGCGCTTGCTTAATTTCTTGTGCTTCTGTCCTTCACTTTGCCTGATATCTTTGACCAGTTGCTGACGGAGTTCTTCCAGGCTCATCGCCCTTAAGATATTGAGTATGGCCTCGGCACCCATGCCCACCTCGAAGGCATCGCCGTATTTTTCCCTGTGTTGCTGGTACTCGTTCTCGCTCAATACCTGCATATGAAGCTTTTTGATCTCGGTATTATCGATCCTGTTGTCATTCTCCAGATCGGCCAGCTTCTCCTCGATTGCTCGCTTCTTCTCCTCCAGGCTCTCCTGATCAGCCTTATCAGACTTATCGGTTTTATCAGCCTTGTCGGCCTTATCGGGCTTATCGGCTTTGTGGCTGTTCTCAAGCTCTTCCAGGGAATTGAGCAGCGACTGTTTCTTATGGGAATAATAGGCTTCCAGCTTTTCACGGCAGGTCTCCTCGTTCCTTGAGACAACCACGTACTGGGCAAAATAGAGCACGCGCTCAAGGTTGCGCGGGGATATATCCAGCAGTAGGGCCAGCCGGCTGGGCACGCCCTTGGCAAACCAGATATGTGCAACCGGAGCGGCCAGGGTGATATGGCCCATGCGCTCACGGCGCACCTTGGAGTGCTCCACGGTGACACCGCACCTTTCGCAGGTAACACCGCGATAGCGGATTTTCTTGTACTTGCCGCAATAGCACTCGTAGTTCTTGACCGGGCCGAAGATCCTTTCGCAGAAGAGACCGTCCTTCTCTGGTTTAAGCGTACGGTAGTTGATGGTCTCCGGCTCGGTTACCTCGCCGTAAGACCAGTCCTCGATTTGTGTGGGCGACGCCAGGGAGATGCGTATTGCGTTAAAATCGTTTATTTCGAACACTTTATATCCCCTATCTTAAAGCTTTGGGCAGCCCGCCCATTTTTTTCTTATCTTCAAACAGGTTGATGCTCTGGTCCTCCTCGTTCAGTAGCTCCACCGCCAGTCCAAGGCTGCGTAGCTCCATAAAAAGAACCTTGAATGATTCGGGAACTCCCGGCTGCAACACATCCTCTCCCTTGACCAGTGCCTCGTATGCCTTGGCCCTGCCCTGGACATCATCCGATTTGACCGTCAGAAGTTCTTGCAGTGTGTGGCTGGCGCCGTAAGCCTCGAGCGCCCACACTTCCATTTCACCGAAGCGTTGCCCTCCGAACTGCGCCTTCCCGCCCAGAGGCTGCTGTGTGATCAACGAGTAGGGTCCCGTCGACCTGGCATGAACTTTGTCATCCACCAGGTGGATCAATTTCATCATATAGATTATGCCCACGGTTACAGGCTGGTCGAAAAGCTCGCCTGTCTTGCCGTCGCGCAGTTGGATTTTGCCGAATGTGGGCGGTACGATCTTGGTCTGCATATATTCCGCCTCCACCTTCTCGTCCAGTTCCTCTTTGCTGATATCCCTGGGAACCGCTCCCTTTCCGCCGATCTCTTTTTCCAGCCACAATATCAGGCTGGCCCGCCTGGCCTCACCATGATACTTGCCGCTTTCATCAAACACCTTATCGGCGTTTATAACATGATCACTTAACCATTTCTTAACCAGTGCAAGCCCTTCGTCGTCAAGGCGATCCTGGTTTATAACGCCCTCTTCCCGGGCCCTGCGCACGATCCATGCCTTGCCCAGCGCATCTTCAACAGCCTCGGTATCCGCACCATCGAAGATGGGATTGATCACCCTCTCGCCGAAGATGTCGGCGGCCAGGCCCAGATGTGTTTCCAGTATCTGGCCGATATTCATTCTCGAGGGCACACCGATGGGATTGAGCACAATATCCACGGGCCTGCCATCAGGCATGAACGGCATATCCTCTTCCGGCAGAATAATAGAGATAACACCCTTGTTGCCGTGCCTTCCGGCCATCTTGTCTCCGACCGAGATCTTGCGGCGTTGGGCAATCCAGACTCTGACCAGTTTGATTACGTTTGCTGGAAGGTCAGCATGGTTATCGCTATTGAATTCCGTTACCTCGATTACTTTGCCGCCCTCACCGTGGGGCACCCGCAACGAGGTATCCTTAACTTCGCGCGCTTTCTCACCGAATATAGCCCTGAGCAGCTTCTCCTCTGCCGTCAGCTCAGTTTCACCTTTAGGTGTAATTTTGCCAACCAATATATCGCCCGGTCCGACCTCGGCACCGACCCTGATTACGCCGAACTCATCCAGGTCCCTCAGACTCTCTTCTCCGACATTGGGGATATCCTTGGTTATCTCCTCCTTGCCCAGCTTTGTTTCGCGCGCTTCAACCTCATACTTCTCAATATGGATTGAGGTAAACTTGTCCTGTTTTACCAGCCTTTCGCTGATGATAATGGCGTCTTCAAAGTTGTAGCCCCTCCACGTCATAAACGCGCAAAGCACGTTCTGGCCCAGGGCAAGCTCACCGTTTTGAGTGGCAGCCCCGTCAGCTATTACCTGTCCGGTTGTGACGATGTCTCCCCGCCTGACAACCGGGCGCTGGTTAATGCACGTCCCCTGGTTGGTGCGGTAAAATTTGGTCAGGTTATAATCACGTTTTCTGCCGTCGCTCTTGACGGTTATTTTCTTGCTGTCGACGGCCACGACCTCGCCTTTCTCTGCGGCGTAGACCACCTGCCCGCTGTACTTGGCAACCTCACTTTCCATGCCCGTGCCGATAAGGGGAGCTTCTGGTTTGACCAGGGGCACGCCCTGACGCTGCATATTCGAACCCATAAGCGCACGGTTGGCATCGTCGTGTTCAAGGAAAGGGATCAGTGCCGTGGTAACGCTGAAAACCTGTTTGGGTGAAACGTCCATATAGTCGATTTTCTCGGGCGGCTCCGTCACATATTTTCCGCTCCGGATAGCGCCGACACGCTCCTCCATGAATTCGTCCCTGGCATTGAGCGGCGCATTGGCCTGTGCAATACATTTATTGGTTTCCCTGTCAGCGGTGAAATATTCGATCTCACCTGAAACATACGGTACTATTTTGATGGCGCAGGATGGCAACGCGGCAATCTTTTTAGCCAGAGATTCGTCTATCAGCGTACCTGCCGCCGCCACCGGCTTTTTCTTGCTGTCGAGAACATCCTGCCGCAGCATCCTGCCGGGCAGCATTTCGGAGGTGTTGCTCAATTCTACATAAACCTTGCGGTAGGGAGTCTCTATGAAGCCCAGACCGTCTATGCGCGCATAGGTCGCCAGCGAACCGATAAGACCGATATTAGGACCTTCCGGAGTTTCGATCGGACATATCTTGCCGTAATGAGAATGGTGGACGTCGCGTACATCGAATCCGGCGCGCTCGCGGGAGAGGCCACCCGGCCCCATCGCAGAGAGTCGGCGCTTGTGAGTGAGCTCAGCCAGTGGATTGGTCTGATCCATAAACTGCGAGAGCTGAGAGCCGCCGAAAAATTCCCTCATGGAGGCAATGATGGGCCTGTTATTAATAAGGTTAGTGGGGGTGGGATCATCGCTCTGCAGGCTCATCCTTTCCTTTATTGTACGTTCCAGCCTGATGAGGCCGACCCTGAACTGGTTCTGGATCAGGTGGCCGGTCGTCCTGACGCGCCGGTTACCCAGATGGTCGATATCATCGGGCATCACCTTTTCATTATTTATCTGTATTATCTTGCGAATAATTTCAACCAGGTCGCGCGGTTTGAGAGCGCGCGAGGTCACTTTGTAACCAAGTTCCGCGTATTCCAGCCGCTTATTAAGCTTGAACCTGCCTATCCTGCCCAGGTCATATCTCCTGGGATGAAAAAACATATTAATTATTAAGCTTTTGGCGCTGTCGCCATCCGGCGGCTCGCCGGGACGCAGTTTCTTATAAATATCGATCAGCGATTCTTTCTTGGTCCTGATCGATTCCGGCTCCTTGTCGATTGTCGTAGAGATATACTTGTGCTCGGGATTATCATCATCGACCTTGAATAATTCCAGCAGTTCCTCATCCGTATTACAGTTCAGCGCATCTTCGGGATCGCCCTCCCCGCTGATGGCACGCAGCAAAGTCGTAACACCTATCTTGCGCCGCCCGTCTATCTTGGCCCAGATCACGTCTTTGCCGGAGGTCTCAAATTCGAGCCATGCGCCGTGCTCAGGGATCAGCTTGGCGTTGCAGAGCCGCCTCCCGCTGTCCTCTGTCACCAAGGTAAAATACACACCGGGCGAACGAATCAACTGGTTGACAACCACCCTCTCCGCACCACTGATGATGAACGTCCCGTTCTCAGTCATGAGAGGAATCTCGCCCAGAAAGACTTCCTGTTCCTTAATTTCCCCCGTCTCTTTTATCAGCAGGCTGGCACGCACATAAAGATTTGACTGATAGCTCATGTCTCTCTCACGACAATTAGCAACATCGTGCGTGGGAGGGCGAAATTCGTAACCCGTGAAAGAAAGCTCCATCTTGCCGCCCGTGAAGTCCTTTATAGGGGACACTTCCTGCAGCAGGTCCTTAATTCCTTCCTCCATAAACCATCTGAAAGAATCAAGCTGTACCTGTATAAGGTTGGGTATCTCGAGCACCTGGGGCAGGCGGGCATAATTTTTGCTCTTGACAACAGGCAGGTTGTTATTCTCTGCGGCGATAGAAATAGACATATCTTCTCCTGTCCTATTAGTTACCGGTCGTCTGCGAACTGCTTTGTCAAATTAAATAGAAGATGACAATAGCTGGAATATTTATACGGGACAATGATTTGACGCCCTAAGTAGAAATGGCATAATAGCAAATTTATAATATAGCAGTAATCTTATCATCTGTCAAATCGTATTAATGAACCGGCTGTTCAGAAGGGACAATGCCCTCCGGATTTCCCAGCAAAAGCAGGACAGCTTTTATACATAATTGTTGTATAATACCTAAAATGTGGCAAACGGCCGGCCAGGATCGAATTATAGAATTTCTCAGAGACTCCATAGCGAGGAGTTCCCTGGCTCACGCATATCTTCTGGTGGGGCCTCCGCATGTCGGTAAAATGACGCTTGCCCTGGATCTGGCCAGCGCCCTGAACTGCGGTGAGGGCGCATCCCCCTGCGGCTCATGCCGGGCCTGTCAACGCATTCAACAGGGCAAATATCCTGATGTAATCGTCATCGATAAATATGCAGGCCGTGATCAGAAAGACAGGAGGAAGGCAACTGAGATCGGCATAGATACGATAAGGGAACTGCTGCAGAGAGGTTCCAGTTTACCTCCTTATGAAGGCAACTACAAGGTCTATATTATCGACGATGCCGACCTGATGTCGGCGGAGGCGTCTAATTGTTTGCTTAAAACGCTGGAAGAGCCTCCGCGGCACGTGATTATTCTCTTGCTCACATCTCAGGAAAGTGCGCTTCTGCCTACGGTCGTTTCAAGATGCCAGCGCTTCGAGCTCAAGCCCGTAGCAATCGCCGAGATAGAAAACAGGCTGAATAAATTTAATGGGCTGAATCCCGATAAAATAAAATTATTATCGCGGCTCTCAGGCGGTTGCCTTGGTTGGGCTATATTGGCCCTCAAAGACGATGGCTACCTGCAAAGCCGGGACCAGAGACTGACTGAGTTTTCGGGCCTCCTGACCCGGTCATGGTCTGAAAGGTTAGCCTACATCCAGCAGATGCCTGCAGACAGAAACAGCGTGGAAGAGGTCATCAAGCTCTGGCTTTCATGGTGCCGGGACGTAATGCTGCTAAAATATAACTGTGAAGACGATGTAACCAACCTGGATAAGCTGAATGATATCAAATCGTGGGCAAATATGCTGACAATCCTTGAGATCAAAGAATTCATCAACAGCCTGAACAAGATGCTGATGAACCTGTCATATAATGCCAACCTGCATCTTCTCTTCGAAGTTATCATGCTGGATATGCCTAAGAAAGAGAAAAAAGCCGATTACTCCATGAATTCGGCAGGTGTAAATAACTGATGTCTAACGTAGTGGGAGTCAGGTTTATGCGGGCGGGTAAAATATATTCCTTCGACGCTGCCGGATTCGATCTTAAAGTGAATGACATGGTCATTGTCGAAACCAACCGTGGCATCGAGCTGGGAAAAGTGATCGTCGGCGTTAAGGAAGTGACTCCCGCTGAGAACGCCGAGCCATTCAAACCAGTCATACGTATAGCCACAACCGAAGATATGAATCAAGCGAAATTTCAAAAGGACCGCACCAAGAAAGCTCTCTCCAAATCCAAGGAACTGATCGAGAGCCTTAACCTTCCCATGAAAGTGATCTACCTCCAGTACAACCTGGACGGCAGCCACCTGATTATATTCTTCTATTCAGAGAAACGGGTTGACTTCCGTGAGCTTGTCCGCAAGCTCAGCCACGAATTGAGGACACATGTCGAGCTGCGCCAGGTTGGCGCCAGGGATGAAGCAAAGCTTATCGGCGGCGTCGGTAAATGCGGCTGCCAACTGTGCTGCGTCTCTTTTCTCAGCGAATTCATGCCCGTATCCATCAAAATGGCCAAGGAGCAGGATATCGCCCTTAATCCCATGAAGACTTCGGGGCTGTGTGGACGGCTTCTATGCTGCCTGAGCTATGAATATGAGCAGTACCACTGCATGAAGGGGAAATTGCCCGAAATGGGGCAGGAGATCCTCACAAAGATGGGGAAAGGCAAGATCGTCGGCAGAAACGTGATTAAAGAATCACTCATGGTGGAACTGGAAACCGGTATGACGATCGAGGTCCCCAATGCCGAGGCCACAGTCGTCAACCCCAGAAAGCCATAAGGCCGGAAATATCACCTTTTATGAGGCAGATATTTCTCCCATTCGGACCTGGCGCGTAAATACTGATAAGGCACGTAGAAACCGATGTTGCCGGGCGCGCGAGGGGACCTCAACAACGGCATCCCGGCTTCAGCCGGCGTCCGGCCCGCCTTCTTTCTGTTACAGGGGATACATGCCGCTACGATATTTTCCCATGTATGCTCTCCGTTCAGTCGCCTCGGCATAACATGGTCCAGCGTCAGCTCCTTCCCCTCCTTTCCACAGTACTGACACGTGTATTTATCACGGTTAAATATCTCCAGTTTGGTCATCTTGCGCGGGTGCGTCTGCTTGCGCACCAGGTAAACAAGCCTGATCACGGAAGGGATCTCGTAACTGCCGGAGCTGGCGGAAAAATACCCTCGCCCATTCTCCACCACCTCGGCTTTCCCCACCAGCACCAGAACCACTGCCCGCCGCACTCTGCAAATGTTCAGTGGGAGGTAGTTCTCATTTAAAACTAATACCGGTTGATTAACTATAGTGCTTTCCACTTTCGTATTAGAAAATATTTTATCAGGAAAAGCAGCCAGCTTCAAAGAACCGGCTGTGCCCGGTTAATTCTTAGCCCTTGGACGCGACCTCACCGTTCTCGAGGCTTTTATATCACCCCTGTAATCGGGAGCCATAATATTGAAGACCAGGCTGATGCTGGGATCAACCATCCGCGAGCTGACACGGTTTTCGATCTCTTCCAGATACAGGCAGGTGGTGATGACCGTAGCCAGGCGGGCGTTATAGCGGTAGTTTATTATTTGATACAGCTTCTCCTGAGCCCATGAAGTGGCAGAATGCTCTCCGAAATCATCCAGCACCAGTACGGGGATCTTCTTAATTTTTTCGAACAGCGCATCATAGGACACCCGGCTGTCGGGAGCGAAAGACGCTCTCAGGTGATCCAGCAGGTCCGGCACTACGATAAACAGAACTTCTTTGCCTGATTCACGAAGCTCGTTCGCTATTGCTGCCGCAAGGTGCGTCTTGCCGCACCCGTTCACACCCTGATAAATCAGCCAGCCCTGCGGAGCCCGGGCGAACTCACGGGCATTGTTAAACGCCTGTGCCAGGTTCTGCCTGACATCTTCTTGCAGGCTCAAACGCTTGCTGTCGAAATTGCTGAACTTCATATTCTTTAGCAGCTCGAGATCGAGACTATCGAGGCTCTGCAGGCTGGATGATTCCTTTTTCAAAATGAGGACCTTGCTGAGTTCAGGATCGTTCATATGGCCGGCATAATCAGTGGCAAAATCTTCCACCGACATGCCGGTGGTGATAAGCGTTGGCAGCCTGCCGTTGAAACGATGCTCGAGCAGTTGCTCGAGTTTACCCTTGGACCATACGGTTGTTGCCGAGTAATTCAGGTTATCAAGTATCAGCAGGGGGCTGTTCTTGATCTGCTCAAATAATTCATCATATTCGATCTCGCTGCTGGGGCTGTAAGCCGATCTGAGGTGATCAAGCAGCTCCGCGGCAGTGATGTAAAAAGCCGAATGGCCCTGGCTTATGCGAAGGTTGGCGACAGCGCAGGCCAGATGCGTTTTACCACTGCCGACGGGCCCGGCCAGCACGATCCACCCCTGTGGATTTTCCGCGAATTTGCGGATCTCATCCAAAGCGAGCTGAAAGAGTTTCTGCGATACCTGGTCGCTGCTTCGTCCCAGCGGAGCCAAATTGTTGAAAGACAGTTTCGAGAGGTTCCCCAGATTACTTAAAGCCTGAAGGCGTGCCGCTCTTCTTCGGTTGATATCGTCTTTCGCGCATATGCACGGCACCAGACGCGAATAATCGGAATCACCTGAGGGCAATGCGGGGTGAACGAAGCGTGTACCCCTGCATACGGGGCAGACTTCTACCGGTAGCCCGTCCGGTGCGGATTCCTCCGTACTATCGCCGGACCATATGTCCGTATTTTCCACTGATGTATTTATCGGGATCTCTTTCTTTTTGAGTATCTCCGACAGGTTTTCCATCTTTCTTTCCTTCGCGTTCCCAGCGCTTTAGAATGCCGTTTATATATTTCCAGTTCCTGACATTAGCTCTCAATGCCTCTCTAAAAGCATCATGTATCCATTCTGGAGGATAGCGGTGTTCCGCCTCCTGCAACTCCTCGGCCAGAATAGGAGTGAGCATACCGATATTGTGTTCATAGAGACTGTAGATATCCCGGGGCTGTTCACTGACGCGCTCCTCCTCATACCTGATCTCCACACTGGGTATCTTCAGAGCCCCGCTCACTATCTTATCGATGGTGTTCTTTTCGGTCTGATTGTTGATGAAGTAGGCTTCGTCCGATTTCCCGTCAACGTTGACAGGGATATGCAGCAAAATACCGTGCTTAACAGCAGATTGGAGAGCATCTCTCAGCAGTATATCTGCATCTCCCTTCATTTTATCCAACTCTTTCTCAATCACAGCATTGCGGCTCAACTCGCCAAAGCTCACAAACCTGGGATAACCTCTTCTGCGGCTGAGCAGGAAAAATATCTGCATAACCGTTTTCAGCTCAAGCAGACTATTAATATTCAACAACACCTCGCTGAAAAACACATTGGGCAGAGGAGTCACCTCGACCCTCGGAGGGAAACCCTTAAAACTGCTTCCTGGCATATTCTTTATACCTTTTAATATAAAGTCCCGACCTCAACCACGCTGCTGTCAAAGTTATCGAATTTGGTTGTTTCCTGTATAAACCTGAGCGGGACTTCACCCGTAGGACCATTGCGGTTCTTGGCTATGATGATCTGGGCAATGCCCTTGGGATAAGGTTGGTCTTCTCCAACTTCACGGATCCAGTCGTCCTCAGTGGCATAAATCTTGTCCCAGCGATGAATAAACATTACGACATCCGCATCCTGTTCTATGCTGCCGCTGTCGCGCAGGTCTGAGAGCTGTGGTTTGACCTGCTGCTTCAATCTTTTACCTTCCTGGCGGTGCTCGATATTGCGGCTCAACTGAGATAAAGCCAGGACGGGCGTGTCCAGCTCGCGGGCCAGCGCTTTAAGCGACTGTGTTATCTCGGTCATCTCCTGGACACGGTTATCGCTTTTAGAATCACCCCTTAACAGCTGAATATAGTCGAGGACAACCATATCGACACTGTGTTTTAGATGGAGCCTCTTGGCCTTGCTGCGCACCTCGCTGATACGCATGTTGGGAGTATCATCTATATATATGGATGTCTCGGCCAGCCTGGGTATTATGTCACGTTGAAGCAGACGCTCCTCGAGGTCCGAAAAGCGTCCCTTCCTGAAATGCTGCGATTCGATATTGGATTCACTCGATAATAACCTCTGGATTATCTCGCGCCGGGACATCTCGAGGCTGAAGAGGGCGATACAGGCCTTCTGATTAACGGCTGCGTTGCGGGCGATATTCAGGGCCAGGCTCGTCTTACCAATGCTGGTCCTGGCAGCCAGTATAACCAGTTCTGAGCGTTGCAACCCGCCCAGCGCATTATCAATAGCCTTAAAACCCGTCCTGATATTCTGGATATCCCTGTCGAGTGTAGTCCTGTGAGCCGCTTCCTCAAAATAGCGGTTGAGCGCATCCTGAATGGGAATAAATTCACCCCGCCCCTGTCTCGTCCTGAGCTTGAAGATGATATCCTCCGCCCGTGTAAGCGAGAGATCAACGTCGGGATCAGCTTTATATCCAAGCGATTCAATCTGACCGGCTGCGCTGATCAGGCGGCGCATGGTAGCCAGCCGGTACACAATCTGCGCGTAGTGCCTTACATGCAGGGACGTCGGCACCATGGATACGAGATGGCTGAGATAGGCGGCCCCCCCTGCATCATCCAACTTACCGAGCCTGACCAGTTCCTGAGCGACCGTTATTTGATTAATGGCTTCATCACGCTGGAACAGGTTGCGACAGGCGCCAAATACGAACTGGTTCTGCTCGCTAAAAAAATCCTCGGTTCCCACTATGGTGTCTATCTCTGTGATAGACTCGCTATCGATCAATAGTGAGCCGAGCACCGCTTCTTCGGCATCCAGGTCATAGGGCGGCAGGGTCTCTCTCATAGCTTCAGGCTGTTTCCCTCTCAATTATGACCATAATTTTGGCTGTCGCATCTTTGCTGAAAATCAGTTCGACCTCATATTCTCCGATGTTATGAAGAGAGCTTTTCATGGATATTTTTTTCTTATCGATGTCCACATTGACCAGATCAGACAATCTGTCGGCTATATCGGCTGCTGTGATCGATCCATGCAAAGTGCCCTTGGAGCTGGCCTTTCCCTTGAAACGCAGTTCCTTACCCTCAATCTGCCTGGCCAGTTCAACGTATTCCTCATGCATCCGCTCGCGCTTCCTCTCACGCTCCTGGGCGATTTTCTCGGCCGCTTTTACAGCGCCCGGGGTTGCAGGCAAGGCCAGACCTCTTGGCAATAAGTAATTTCTGGCATATCCGGCAGATACCTCTTTAATATCGCCTTTTTTCTCTTTGGCCGAGATGTCTTCAATAAATACGACTTTCATACCCTGTGTCTTTACTCCTTCTCAAGATTCTTTACAGGAACAGTTTAGCATTATCCGGAATAATTGACCGCCTAAATATTCTTTCCGAAAATATCCGCGAACCAGTCAAAACGGCAATTCAGCTGCGATCAGGGAAAATTGACCTGAATTCCTGGAGATGGGGGTGATTCACAGCTATTAAAACCGTCAGCATACACTTACTCTTCCCGCAGGTGGTACATGCCGCTGTCACCCCGGCGTTAGACAGTTTAAATCCTTTTATCAAGCTCAGTCAAGACATGTATGATCTTATGTTAAACGGTTGTTACTACTGTATACCAAATATTATACGGCTCGATATCCAACACGCCACACGGCGCTTACGCAGTAGCCAATATCCCGGCGACCTTTATTTTCTTGACATTACACATATCTCTACTTATAATGAGCCAAATTCGAAGTCGTATCTATCATAATGCAAATAAATGTCGCCCAGCTCCTCAAGGAGCCGGTCGGAGCAAAGCGTAATTACGAAATAGATGGGCCGGCCGGCGAAAATGGCGAGAACCACGTTATAGGAAATATTGAACTGATCCGCACCAGCCGAGGTATCCTCGCTGAAGGTACATTCCTTGTTGATATCAAAGGTTCCTGCTCACGCTGCCTGGCTGAAGTAAAAAAACAAATTTCATTTATAATGGAGGAGGAATTCTTTCCGATTATTGATATCGCTTCAGGCGCTCACCTTAATCCACCGCCTGAAGAATTTACGATCGCCGATAATCATATCCTTGACTTAAACGAAGCAATCAGACAGTATATAATCATGACGACACCGACCAGGCTATTGTGCAGGCCGGATTGTCCGGGCATATGCCCTGTCTGTGGCCAGGAACTCGCTCGCGGGGATTGTGGTCACACAAGCCGATCTCATGATAGCAGGTGGGACAGATTAACGCAGATAGAAAAGGAGAGCAAAATATAAATGGCACCACTTCCTAAAAAGAAATATCCCAAGGCACGCCAGGGGAAAAGACGCAGTCACCTTGCGAAGTCCCCTGCAGCAATTATCGAATGTTCCCGCTGTCACAGTTTAAAACTCCCTCACCAGGTATGCCCGTCTTGCGGCACTTACGATGGAAGGGAAGTAATCGAGATCAAAAGCCCCAAAAAGAAACGCAAATAAAAAGTTGCCTGCAAAGCTGATATGGTAAATCAAGGAGGGAATTAGATGGTAGAAGATGTGAAAGTGGCCTATGTGTTTCCTGGCCAGGAATCCAGGCAGGTCGGAATGGGGCTCGACTTTTACGTCCACTACAATTCTGCCAGGAAAGTGTTCGACGAAGTTGATAAGGCACTGGGATTTCCTCTCTCAAGGCTTTGTTTCGAGGGCCCGGAAGAGGACCTCGCGCAAACCATGAATGCCCAGGCGGCCATCATGACCGTAAGCATTGCCTGCCTTAGGGCCGGAGAGGAGATCAGCGGCGGAGCGCTTCCAACTCCTACACTGGTGGCAGGCCATGGATGCGGCGAATATGCCGCAATGGTGTCATCCGGCATGATGAAACTGGGAGACGCCGTCCGCTTGATTCGCGAGCGTGGGCGTCTCATGAACGAGGCCGGCCGCCGCAAGCCGGGCGGTATGCTGCAAATTATGGACCTCAGCAAGGATCTCGTCGAAGGTGTTTGCCTTACCACCGGAGTTGAACTGGCCAATATCAATGCGCCCGAAAATACGGTTATCAGCGGAGATGAGCATAAGCTGGCCAAGGCCAGGAGGCTGGCGCAGGTCAAAGGGGCAAAACGCATGCAGCCGGTTAAAGTCAGCGGCGCCTTTCACTCTTCATTGATGGAACCCGCCTTGGCCGGCATGATAAATGCCGTAGCACAATTTAATTATGAAACTCCACAGGTACCCGTCGTATCCAATGTTACGGCACAGCCCATGCATTCGCTTGAGGCTCTTAAGGAAGAGTTGATAAGCCAGATAGTACATTGTATTAAATGGCAGCAATCGGTTGAGACCATGCTTGCCCGTGGTATAACCACTTTCTTTGAAGTTGGTCCCGGAGACATCCTGACAAAATACATTAAATCAATTAGCCCCGGAGCATTGACTTTTAACCTCAGCAACGCTGAGAAAACGAATGAGATTATCAAGTGGCGTAAAGGCGGCAGGTTCTAGGTCAGGGACCACCGGCTGAAGTGACTCGCTCCCAGTGATTGTATGCCCACAGGTCTAAGACGTCTGGCCAGGATTGCTGCACTGCAAACACTCTTTGAACTGGAATTTGCAGCCAACAGCCCGGACTCCGTCCTTGAACGCACGCTCTCCCTTAAAGCGCTGACCGGCGACGGAGCCAGCTTTGCACGTGAGCTGGTGCACGGAGTGCTTGAAAACCAGGACCGGTTGAACAGCACGATTAAACGCTACGCAACTGCCTTTCCAGTGGACCAACTCGCCGGTATGGATCGTAATATCTTAAAAATTGCGCTTTACGAGATTTTATTGGATGATAAAACACCGGCTAAGGTGGCTATCAATGAGGCGATAGAGCTTGCCAAGGAGTTCGGCGCCGAGACCTCCCCCAAGTTTATCAACGGGGTGCTTGGAACTGCAATATCTAAGGAAGAAGAACGAAAAAAACAGATTGATTGACAGGTATCGCACATCGTATAATTGACCGGTAATATCAGATGTCAAAACTTTTCGATAAGATTAAGAAAATCCTGGTTGATGAACTGGGCGTGGACTCCGCTTCCATCGCGCCGTCCGCTTCATTCATCGAAGATCTGAACATGGACCCGGATGACCTGGCCGAATTCTTTACTACAGTTGAAGACAGCTTCAGCAAACCAGGAAATAAATTCGAAATACCAGAGAAAGACGCCGATAACCTGGTCACCGTTCAAGATATGATGGATTACCTACAGGACGCCGGTGTCGAGGACTAAGCGCCTTTTTCCCCCGCGGTCGATATTCCGGTGTAAGATAATTGCAGCACCAGTTCTTTTAACAGCTTCATCCATCTGTGCCCCGCTATCTCAGTATCAATCTTGATCTGTCTGTTGCCCCGCCTGACCGCTCTGTTTTCTAAAGCAATTATTTTGTCCGCATTCTTAATATCTCCGTCACCGCAGGATACGGTGACATTTTCACCGTCCCGAACGATCGATTCAATCCCCGCCGCGACAGCCGCCTGCCGTAATTCCACAACGTACAACAAATTGGTCACCTCTTCAGGCATATCGCCGAACCTGTCGATCATTTCCTCACTTATATCGCATACTTCTTGCGCAGTGACCATGCCGGCCAGCCTGTGATAGATGTTGAATCTCGTCCGCGTATTCTCGATATAATGATCCGGAATAAAAGCCGGTATCTTTAAATCAATAGTGACGGCGTCCGGCTCCACCTTTTTTGGCAGGGTGCGGCCCTCGCGCCGGGCTTTTATCTCTTCAACCGCCTCCTCAAGCAGATGACAATAATAGCTGAATCCCACAGTAGCGATATTGCCGCTCTGCTCAATCCCCAGCAGGTTACCCGCTCCCCTTATCTCAAGGTCTTTCATAGCGATGGCATAGCCTGCTCCCAGCTCGGTGGCCCGCGCAATCACCTTCAGCCGTTCAATGGCCTGGTCAGTCAGGCTTTTACCAGAATCAAATAAGAAGTAAGCATAAGCCGAATTTGCGCCACGTCCTACCCTGCCACGCAGCTGATAAAGCTGGGTCAAACCCATTTTATCCGCATTGTCTACGATCAGTGTATTTACATTCGGCATATCAAGACCCGACTCAATAATAGTTGTTGTAACCAGCACGTCGCTCTTACCCAGCATAAACTCAGACATAATGTCTTCCAGTTTATCCTCTTCCATCTGTCCATGCGCCACCGATATCCTGGCCTCCGGCGCCAGCTCCGCCACCTTTGATGCCAGTTCATTGATGCTGTGAACCCTGTTATGTACAAGGAACGCCTGACCATCCCGTTCCAACTCCCGCAGCAATGCTTGCCGAACCAGCCTGCCATTGTATTCCCCCACATGTGTGATCACAGGCAGACGGCTTTCCGGCGGTGTCTCAATTGTGCTCATATCGCGGATACCCGAAAGCGCCATGTGCATCGTCCTGGGTATAGGTGTAGCGCTCAGTGTCAGCACGTCAACCGATTGCCTCATTTTCTTGAAATGCTCCTTGTGCACTACGCCAAAACGTTGCTCCTCATCGATTATCACCAGCCCGAGATCCTTAAACCTCACGTCCTTTTGTAGCATCCTGTGTGTGCCTATGCATATATCCGTCGAACCCTCCGCCAGCCCTGCGATCACATCCGCCTGTTCCCTGGCCGAACAGAAGCGGCTGAGCACGGCAACTTTGACAGGGAAGGTCTTTAACCTGTCACTGAAAGTGCTCATATGCTGCTGCGCCAGGATCGTGGTCGGCACCATAATGGCCACCTGTTTGCTGTCCATGACAGCTTTAAAGGCGGCGCGCAGAGCAATCTCGGTTTTTCCATAACCCACATCGCCGCAAACCAGCCTGTCCATCGGCCGCGCCGATTCCATATCCGCTTTCACTGCCTCGATGGCCTCCATCTGGTCTGGAGTTTCTACGTAGGGGAAAGAAGCTTCCAGTTCTTTTTGCCAGAGGGTATCCCTGGAAAAAGCAATGCCTCCTCCTGCGGTTCGCCCGGCATACAGTTCAATAAGCTCGCCGGCTATATTTGCCACAGATTCCTTCACCCTTTGCTGCGCCCTGATCCACTCCTGTGATCCCAGCCTGCTCAGAGATGGAGTTCTCTCACTTCCGCCTATATAAAGACTCACCCTGTCGACTTGATCTACAGGTACATAAAGTATGTCTCCACAAGCATATTCCAGCATCAAGTATTCCCTCTCCACTCCCGCAGAGACTTTCCTGACGGTTCCGGCAAAGCGCCCGATGCCGTGCTCAACATGTACTACTGCATCTCCGATATTTATATCGTTGAGGAAAAGGTGGTGTCTGACTGGTCTGGTTTTAGCAAAACGCCGCCGCTTTATGTTCCCGAAGAGTTCGGCATCGGTCAGCAGCAATAGCTCATTGTCAAGCTGCCATCCTTCATCCAGCGAACCCTGCAACAGGACGATAGAATTGCTTACCGGCAGCCCTTCAAGTGTTCTTAAAACGTCTATGCTGATATCGCGTTCCTGCAACAGTTCCCTTATCCTTTCAGCCTGCTGGCTGACGATCAAAACCCTGCCGCTCTCCCGCCTCAATTCCAATAGTCTATCTAAAAGCGCCGTAAATTTCGCAGAGAAATCAGGGGCGCCCCTGATAGGAAGACGATAATGTTGCTCATCCTGCACTGCAGCTTCATCCCAGCGGCTGAATTCCACAACCTGGTCCCGGCTCCTGATTTTATTTTCAATCGCCGCCCACTCAAAGCCACCGGGGGCGTTACCCGCCTCTCCGGCCGCGGATTGACCTGGGCTGCTGAACTCCCCCCTGATTCGCTCTACCTCGGACTCGATCTGCTGGACATCGTCCAACAACAGAATGGCCTCATCCGGCAGATAATCAAGTAAATTGGCGACACCGTCATTGGACGTCTCCTCTGCGGGAGGTATTAATAACACCGGCACTTTTTCCATCGACCGTTGCGATCTTGAATCATACAGCCTCAGGCTTTCTATCTCGTTCCCGAAAAATTCTATCCTGGCCGGCGAGTCGTGACCACAGGGATACACATCGACGATGCCGCCCCGCTTACTGAAAGTACCCGGTATCTCTACAACGTCCTCATATTTATAGCCCGCTGATTGCATCCTCTCAAGCAGGGTGGATTGATTCATGTTCATACCATTTATAATCCTGATGCAGCCTGATTTGTATCTGTCCCGCCCCACAGACCGGCTGATCAGAGCCGCCGCACAACACATAATAAAGGAAGAGGATTGCTGGCTTTCATCGGCGCTATTACAGCCGGCCAGGAGAGAGATTACTTTTATCCGTTCTGAATTGATAACAGGATCGTCCGGAGAGCCGTTACCGGGCAGACCGGCTTCCGGGAAAAACAGCGGCACAACCGTGTCAGGCAGCCACAGCTTAATCTGTTCGAAGCGACGCCTGGCAGCTTCGGCATGAGCTGTGACAAACAGAACTGTCCTGTTGAAACGACCGTAAATGGCTGCCGCCACAATCGGTGTAGCCTGGTCGGGAAGGGATAACCTCACCCTTTTACGCCGCTTATCAGACAGCGAGTCAAGCAGCCGTTCAAATTCAGGCAGGCCGTGAATTAACTGGCTTATATAATAGAGTTTCATATCAAATAGCAGGGGGATGGTTTCGACCGGTGCAGTCCAGAAGGGATTTTAGCACAGCAATTTGGAGGCAAACAAACATATCACGGCAGTTTAACACATGCCGTGCTCGATTCCTGAAGGGCGCAAGAAGAGGGTAACGGAGAGGCCAATCCCGGGATTGCACGGAACGAAGGTCCGTTCCACCCGGCAGGTAATACGATTTGAGTTCGTCGGCCTGTTGATATATTATTTCTCAAGATTTCGAATCCCTCATATGTCCGGTGTTTAATGTTTATCGGCAGTTGGTTCATAACTAATGCGCAATAAAAGACTGAGTGACATCATCAAGCTGCTTATCAGCCTGGTGGCCTGCTTCGGCGCAGGTTTCATCGGCTCGCTTTTCACGCGGGCAGCCATACCAAACTGGTACATATTGCTGGAAAAGCCTTCTTTCACTCCGCCCAACTGGCTGTTCGCCCCCGTGTGGTTCCTGCTTTACATCCTCATGGGCATATCGGCGTTCCTTGTATGGCGCAAGGGTATAAAGGTCTTTCATGTCAGAGAAGGACTGATCATCTTCATCATTCAGCTTGTGCTCAACACGCTTTGGTCTTACGCCTTCTTCGGGCTGAAATCTCCGCTCTGGGGACTTGTCGTGATTGTACCATTGTGGACAGCCATCCTTTTAACCATGATAAATTTCTACCGCGTGTCCAGAACCGCGTCATTATTGCTGATTCCTTATATTCTCTGGGTCAGTTATGCCACAGCCCTCAACTTCTCTATCTACCTGCTGAATCCATAAGCAAGAAGGTCAACCCTTGATGCAACTAAACGATTATATCCCTGAACTGGAAGACCTGGTGGAGAGGGCCCTGGACGAGGATCTGGCAGGTGGGGACGTCACGTCCAGTGCTCTGATCCCTGCCCATGTAATAGGCAGGGCCAGCTTCATAGTTAAGGATCGAGGCATACTGGCTGGTATCGAAGCAGCCAGGCTGGTATTTAATATCATCGATCCATTTTTGAAATTTTCCATCCTGACGGCAGACGGGAACCGGGTTAAACCGGGAGATATTGCAGCCAGGGTTGAGGGCGATATAGCCGATATTCTGAAAGGCGAGCGCACGGCCCTCAATTTTCTTCAGCACCTGAGCGGTATTGCGACACAAACGTCTTTGTATGTTGAGGCGGTCAGGGATTTCCCTGCCAAAATACTGGATACACGTAAGACCCTGCCCGGACTGCGCCTGCTGGAGAAGTATGCGGTATCCGTCGGCGGCGGCGTCAACCACCGTATGAACCTGGGAGACATGGTTCTTATCAAGGACAATCATATAGCCATACTTCGCCGCCGGGGAATGAGTATCTCCGAGATTGTCCGCCAGGCGAGGGACAAAACACCGCGAACTATCAAGATCGAGATCGAGACCACCAATCCTGAGGAAGCTGCAGAAGCTGCCGAAGCAGGGGCAGATATCGTCATGCTGGATAACATGAGCCTGGATCAAATGCGTCAGGCGGTCTCGTTGATTTCCCACAAGTCAATCGTGGAAGCTTCGGGTGGAGTAAGCCTGGATAATGCGCGGCTGATCGCGGAAACAGGTGTTGATTGGATTTCGGTGGGCGCGCTGACACATTCCGCCAGGGCGCTGGACATCAGTATGAAACTGACCCTCTAATCCGTTACCGGTTTACTATTTGTATAGTCAATAAATACAACATCATATTTTACTGAATAGAAAAAGGGGCGCTTATAAGCGCCCCTTTTTCTATTTACTGCGTACCCGCATGACAAGTATAAGAACGGTAATAACGAAGATGGCGCCGATAGCGATGATGACCCAGACCCACAGCGGGGTTGCAGGCTCTGAAGGAGCAGGCGCCGGCGGTTCCGGAGCTGCTTCTGTCTGCAT
>Ga0172380_10002523_pt1 | contig 27731 bp, 22 predicted proteins | sample Leawe162metaG_FD_119747 | JGI IMG/M metagenome (GOLD analysis project Ga0172380, IMG submission 119747) | Leachate microbial communities from a municipal landfill in Southern Ontario, Canada - Leachate well 162 metaG | ecosystem: Engineered > Solid waste > Landfill > Unclassified | place... | reverse complement strand
GTCTGCGCAGACCTGACGTTTCCACTTAACCCCTCGGCTCAAAGTACCCAACTTATTTATTGGTGGGTGCTCACCGCTTATGTAATTAGTATATCCGAGCAGAAATCTATTGGAAGTCCCCCGCTGAAAATACTTTGCATATCCACTGACAATTCGAAAGGCTGCTCTTAGCCTCGTTATCGATATCTCATCTAATAGCCAAGGGCGTGAACCATAGCGCCACCATGAGCATATTCGTTTGTATATAGAGTTATACACAGGCGAGCAAGTGAGTTTGGCTATTGCCTGTTTCGCAGGAGCGATGTTTCTTGCTTTTGCGTTTCGAAAAAGGGAAGATTTTTTCCGAAAAAATCTTCCCTTTATAATTGACGCATTGACTCATCAAAAACCTGACCTTCGATTAAGCGTTTCCGCATCCGCATTACAGCTATGGATTCGAATAACTAAGTGGAAATGAAAAATAGTGGATTCGCGTTCTGGGAGCCGGCCAGACTGTCTACTTTTGAATAGTTTGTTGACTGCAGATCAGTTGCGCCAGCGCTTGAGTCTGCCCTTTTAATTCAGGCACAGCCACACTTTCAAGTAGCACAGCTTTGAGTAGTGGACCAATTGCAAAGATTCGATTGTTAACCTTACCGCTTCTATCAATGAGCTCTCCAGAAGGAAGACAGTTAATGCCGGCACCAGTTGGATCTGGAGCAATTAGTCCGCGCTTGTGAAGATTGGCCATGAGCTGGCTGTCGATAGCCTTGAGTTTTAATTGCGGGCCGGTGCAATTGATTACTCTGTCAAATAGAATTGTTTCTGCCTTGGAATAGCGCTCTTTGATAGTCACTGCGACTTTTGTTTTCGATTGCTGCATCTGTTTGATTCCACCAGATAGAACCCGTAGCTGTCCACTCTTTTGATAAGACTCAATTTTTGCAGCAATAGAAGGTGCCATGCGGTGGCGATGAATATCCCAATAAGTTTGCAGATGGCGCATGAAGTTGCGCTTCTCATCTAAGGCCAGATTGCTCCACCATCTTTGTGTAATTGATCTGAAACTATCTACTCCTGCTTGCCAGTTAACTGCCTGAGCCGATTGCTGGCGGACAAATTTGAGTGCAGACAGAGCTGAGAGTTTTATATCGTCAATCTCCTCCCAGTTGAGCTGCGGTGGCTGCAGTTCTGGCAGGTCTAAGTGTCTTCGCGGAAGGAGGCCGTGACGCGAGGCTGCAGTGATTGTGCCAACGTGACCGCGGGCTTTTAGCTCGATAATTTTGTCGACTGCAGTTAGTCCAGTACCAACTAATAAGACTGAGTCATTGCTGTCAATGGTTTCGATTGCCTCTGTATTCCAGGGGTTGTGAATATAGTGAGCACTGGTCATTGGTAATTTGTCGATCCAGGCTGGCTGCTTTCCTGATAGATTGCCGAGCGCCAGTACAACTATGTCAGCTGCAAGAAACTGCTCATTATCTAGTTTCACTTTAAGTCTTTGTTTGCTGGTCTCATCTTCTTCAAGTTCTTCATCAACGTCTTCGTCAACTTCTTCTATATCAAGAGCACTTTGCTGCACAAGAGAGAAACTGTGAAAATCTACTTTCGCCTCGGCTATGGCTGAGTTTAGAAGTTCTTGCACATACTGACCAAAAAACTTGCGAGGGAGAAAATCGGTAGCCTTGACTGCTGGGTCTTTGGTCCTGGCGTAGTTGAGAAAATCGTCGGGCTGATCGGCGAGTGCGCTCATACCCGCGGCACTGACGTTCAACAAATGCTCATCGCAGGTTGTACTGTAGGCCAGACCTAATCCTAAACTTAGACCGGGTTTTTTAGGCTCTACGATAGTGATTGCACAGGCAACTTTATCTTGCCTGAGAAGATGATATGCCGTCATGGCGCCGCTGAAACCGCCGCCGATGATGATTACTTTGATTGGTTGCACTCTATCGTTTTACTCTAGAGCTTTACTCGACAGTGACAGACTTAGCCAGGTTGCGTGGCTGGTCTACGTCTTTGCCGAGGTAGTCAGAAATAAAGTAAGAGAGAAGTTGCAGTGGCACCACCGTGGTCATCGGTGAGAACAACTCATCCACTGGTGGTACTGTCAGCACTGAGTCGAAAGTCTTTTGCGCTTGCTCATCGCCATCAACTGCCACGGCAATCATTTTTGCTTTGCGGGCTCGTGCTTCTTGAGCGTTAGACAAAGTCTTCTCGTAAACTAGACCGGGTACCAATACTGTTATCACAGGCACGTTTTGATCTAATACAGCGATTGGTCCGTGTTTTAGTTCACCGGCGGCATAGCCAGAAGCATGAATGTAGCTAAGCTCTTTTAGTTTGAGCGCGCCTTCTAAGGCTGTTGGATAGTTCAGTCCACGGCCAATGAAGACAACGTCGTGAGCTTCAGCGTATTTTACTGATGTCTCTTGAATGTCTTCTTCGCGGGCGAGTATTTGTTCGATCATAGCGGGTACTAGGTTGAGCTTTATTTTGAGGTCTTTTGCTCTCTCTGGGCTCAATGTCCCTCTGCGCTCGCCTAAGTATATGGCCAGCAAGTAGAAGCAGGCTAGTTGAGCTAAGTAGGTTTTGGTGGCAGCCACAGACACTTCAATGCCACATTCTGTGACAATGAGGTTCTGTGTTAGTTGAGCTAAGTGCGAATCGGCGCGGTTGGTTATTCCTAATGTGTAAGCACCTTTTTGCTTGGCAGCAGAAAGGGCCGCTAGGGTATCGGCTGTTTCTCCCGATTGACTGACGGCAATTGCTAGGGTTGATTCGTTGCAGAGTAGTTTGCGACCACGAATCTCTGAGGCTATATCAACGTCAACTGGAATTCCTACCAATTCTTCAATCAATAATTTGCCAACCATTGAAGCATGGAAGGCTGTACCGCAAGCAAAAATATTGATGCGAGTAAGGCCTTTGATTTCTTCATCTGTGAGGTGCACACCGTAGTTGGCTGAAGCACTGCCTGCTGGCGTTAGGTGGTCGATATTGAGATCAATAGGGTGATTGGGGTGGCGCAGATATTTCGACAATGTCTGGCGCAACACCAGTGGTTGCTCGTGTATTTCTTTGAGCAAGAAATGCTTATAGCCGCACTTGTCGATTACGTAAGGGCTTGTGTCTAGGGCAATGGGGCTGCGTTTTACTTCAACGCCCTCAAAAGTAAATAGTCTTACTTTTGCGGCTGTGATTTCAGCAATTTCACTCTGCTCTAGTTTGATTACTCGGTTGGTGTACTGGCGCACGGCCATTGAATCGGAAGCGAGAAAATTCTCGTCATTGCCTAGACCAACCGAAAGAGAGTAGTGGTGGTTGATAGCATAAATGCGGTCGGGATGCTCTTGGCTCACTACGCCGAGAGCAAAAATGCCAACTAAGCGCTTGACCGAGCGGGTAATTGCTTTCAGTAAGTTTTTGTCTTTGGCGTATTCATGTGATACCAGGTGTGCTACCACTTCAGTATCTGTATCAGAGTTGAACTGATAACCAAGGCCTTTGAGCTCGTTTTGCAATTCTTCGTAGTTTTCGATAATGCCGTTGTGCACCACAGCAATGGTGCCGGTAGAATCGGTGTGTGGGTGGGCGTTTTGATCGTTAGGAATACCGTGGGTGGCCCAGCGGGTATGACCGATGCCGACTGTGGCTGATGGACGTTTGCTGTCTAGCAGCGCTTCTAAATTGGAAAGTTTGCCGGCAGCTTTTAGAACACAAAGGCGACCGTTTTCAATAACGGCCACTCCCGCTGAGTCGTAACCCCTATATTCTAGGCATTTGAGCTCATTGAGCAAAACCGGAGCTGCGTGTAATGGGCCAAGATAGCCAACGATTCCGCACATTTATTACTTCCTCCAAATCCAATTATTCGATTTTAGTTCTGCTTCAGTTCGGCTAATTCGCTGACGACTAGTTTCTAAACTTCCATCAATTCAGCTTCTTTATCGTGGATACATTTATCAATTTCTTTGACATATTTGTCAGTAATCTTCTGTAGGTCAGCTTCCTTGCCTTTGATCTCGTCTTCAGAAATCTGGGCACCTTTCATCTTTTTTAGATCTTGATCGCTATCGCGACGAATATTACGCACTGCTACTCTTGATTCTTCGCCGATCTTTTTCACCATTTTGCTCATTTCTTTACGGCGATCTTCGGTCATTTGCGGAATGCCGATGCGAATGACGTTGCCATCAGAGTTAGGTGTGAGGCCAAGATCAGACTTGTGAATGGCTTGTTCAATTGCCTTAAGGCTGCCCTTATCGTAAGGCTGGATGGTGAGCGAGCGGCCGTCACTGGTTGAGATATTGGCTAAGCCTTTGAGCGGAGTCATTGTGCCGTAGTAGTCGGCCTCGATGCGGTCGAGCATTTGCGGGTTTGCCCGGCCGCTTCTCACGGTCTGCAACTCTTTGTGCAAACTTACGAGCGCTTTCTTCATGCGCTCTTCTGCGTTCTGTAAGACTTCTGTGGTTGTGCTCATGAATCTGTCCTATCTATTTAAACTCTTACGACTTTGCCTACACTCTTACGGCGTTGCCGACAATGGTTCCCACTTCTTGTCCTTTGACAATGCGCTCGATGCTGCCATCTTTGGCAAAGTCGAAGACTAGTATAGGAATATTGTTTTGCTGACAAAGTGAAACTGCAGCCGGGTCCATAACTTTGAGACCCTGTCTGAGCATTTCGTCGAATGATATGTGGTCTAGTTTTCTGGCATTTGGATTAGTTCTTGGGTCATCGTCATAGACGCCGTCCACGCCATTTTTTGCCATGAGCACAGCATCGGCTTTGAGTTCAGCGGCGCGCAGTGCAGCAGCAGTATCAGTAGTGACGTGTGGATTGCCGGTGCCGCCGCCAAGGATGACTATGCGATTTTTTTGCAAGTGACGGATGGCCCTTAGGCGAATGAACGGTTCGGCCACTGTAGGCATGGCTATTGCCGTTTGCACGCGGATGTCGATGCCTTTTTTGTTGAGAACTTCACCAAGAATTAGGCAGTTCATGATTGTGGCCAGCATACCAACGTGGTCGGCTGCCGCTTTATCCATTCCCCACCCAGCCCCTTGAACGCCTCTGAAAATGTTGCCGCCGCCTACAACCACAGCAATTTGCACGCCAAGGTTATATGCAATCTGTATCTCGTTGGCTATGCGGTTAATTTCCGCTTGATCGATGCCAAAGCCTTGAGTGCCCATAAGAGCCTCGCCGCTTAGTTTAAGTAGGATCCTTTTATAGTGAATGGCCATTTGGTGATTCCTTTGCAAAAGCGTTCTATTAAGAAGACATATAGTCTTCAAAAGAGAAGACAGCCAGATCATAACGCGATCACGGCTGTCTATCTATCTACATGGCATTGGTTTAAGCGGAAGCTTCAGTCTCTTCTGTAGTCTCGCCGTTGTCACCTAAGATGAATAGGGCATAGCGCACAACTTTAGCTTCAACACCCATTTCTTTGCCCTTGGCTGCCAGGTATTTGGCAACTGACTGCTGGGGGTCTTTGACGAAAGGTTGCTCACTCAAAACACGCTCAGCCAACAGCTTGTCAACACGGCCGGTGACGATTTTTTCTTTCATCTCAGGCTTCTTGTCAGCCAGATCGGCTTTGCCCAATTCAATACGGCGCTCGTTTTCGATTACTTCAGCTGAAATATCGTCACGGGTCAAGAATGTAGGCTTGGCAGAAACAACGTGCATGGCTAGTTCGCGGGCTACTGCCTGCAAGTCGGCTAGGTTGGCAACCGCTTTGTCTGTTTCAATCTCGACGATTGCACCCATCTTGCCACCCAATGTGTGGATGTAAAGACCGGTTGTGCCATTTGGCTTAGACAAATCGAATACAGCAAGACGCTTAACTGAAATATTTTCGCCAATTTTAGCGATTGTTTCGGTTACAGCTTCTTTCACTGTTTTACCATCAAGAGTCAGAGCCATTAGGGCTTCGACATCCGTCGGTTTTTTGCTACCAGCCAACTCAGCAATTTGTTTGCCGAGGGCGACGAACTGGTCATTTCTGGCAACGAAGTCGGTTTCGCAGTTGATTTCAACTAGCGAGGCTACTTTGCCATCAGCACTTACTTGGCCGACCACAAGACCTTCAGATGTGGCACGGCTAGCTTTTTTGCTAGCTGAAGCGGCACCTTTTTGTCTTAGAAGTTCGAAGGCCTTGTCGAAATCGCCAAGAGCTTCTACTAGAGCTTTCTTGCAATCCATCATTGCTGCGCCTGATTTCTCGCGCAAGTCTTTGACCATGGACGCAGATACTTCTACCACTGTACTCATCTCCTATCCTCATCTGAAAGTGGAAATTGTCAATTTAAACTTGAATTTGTTATGAAATTGCTTTGAAATTAGCCTTGATATTAGCCTTCAGTGGCAGCTTCAGCAGGAGCTGGCTCTTCGCCGGCGCCAACTACAGCCATTTGCGGCTCAGCTTCGGCAACAGCTTCAGGAGCGCCATGTTCTTTCCAGTCAGTCTTTTCTGCTGGAAGTTCAACTTGAACGCCTGCGCCTTGCTTACCTTCAAGAATAGAATCAGCAATTTTGCCAACGATAAGCTTGATTGAGCGAATGGAGTCGTCGTTGCCAGGAATTACATAGTCGATGCCATCTGGATCGCAGTTGGTATCGATAATTCCTACTGTGGCGATGCCGATTTTTTTGGCTTCGTTAACAGCAATAAACTCGCGTTTTTGGTCGATGATGAAGAGTACGTCTGGCTTGCCACGCATGGTTTTGATACCACCCAGTGATTTTTCCAGCTTCAGCAGTTCACGGTTGAGAACTGACTGTTCTTTCTTACCGCGACGGAATAGATCGCCGCTATCGCGCATTTCTTCTAATTCTTTCAGACGGTTGATACGCAATCTGATTGTTTCAAAGTTGGTGAGCATGCCGCCTAACCAGCGACGGTTGACGTAGTGGGCGCCGCAACGTTTTGCTTCTTCTTCAACGATTTCAGAAGCTTGTTTCTTGGTGCCGACAAAAATAATGTTTTTCTTTTCGGAAGCGCATTTTCTGATGTATTCACAGGCTTTATCGAGAGCGCGAGTGGTTTGCTCAAGGTCGATAATGTAGATGCCGTTTCTTTCACCATAGATGTAAGGTCTCATCTTGGGATTCCAGCGGCGGGTTTGGTGGCCGAAGTGAACGCCTGCTTCCAAAAGTTGTCTCATCGATGCTACTGGCAAGGGTAATTGCTCCTTAGATAATGGGTAGGCCAGAAGGTATGGCGGAACTGGTTACCTGATAGAGGTTCTGCTGTGGCAAACACCAAGCGAAATTGGCGACGGCCTTCCGTAGGACCGCCCGCTCTATCAGTCCTCCAAGGTATCACCCTTAGACATGCACTGGCTCGAATCTCTAGAGAACCTTAACGGTTCGCTTAAGAATTGGTCTGTACTTAGGTTCGAGCCAGTGCTTTTGTTCGGAAAGTCAGTCCCTGTAAGGTATTGCGCCCTAGTGGTTAAGGCGGGCCGAGTTTCGAGCTACTAAAGTTGTCGTAACAGAAATGCCCATATATACCTATTTATAGACTCTTTGCTAATAACTAGTTATAATAATACAACGTAAACTTTTGCTAACCTGTGCTAGCGAAATTTGAGTAGCCTTGTGAGGGTAAAGTGTCGAAAGTATTAGTGCTTAATGCATCCTACGAACCACTCAATATCTGCACCTGGCGCCGCGCTGTTGTTTTACTAATGAAAGGTAAAGCAGAGCAAATCGAGAATAACGGCAAAGAAATCTACACCGATTTGCCCTTGCCTACGGTCATTCGCCTGCGTTCATACGTCAAAATACCCTACAAAGAAATAAGCTTGTCGCGCCGTAACATCTTGCACCGTGACAATTACATCTGCCAATACTGTGGCGACAAAAGGCACGATCTCACCATCGACCACATCATCCCTCGCTCCAGGGGTGGTTTAGATAGCTGGGATAACGTCGCTGCTGCTTGCTTGCGCTGTAACGTCAAAAAAGGCGATCGCACACCAAAAGAAGCTGGTATGCCTCTCAATACCACACCAAGACGGCCTATGTCGCATGTTGTTTTCGAGATTTCGAAGCACGCCGGTGCTGCTGAATACGATTGGAAGAAGTATGTGATCGGGGCTTAGTTTTATTCTAAAATGTTGGCTTTCCGACCATTCGAATTGCAGTCTATATCAAAGTGCTGCTTTAGATATATCGTGACAGTAGCGCATCTCCCGCTCTGAATTGCTGTTGATGCTTTATGCTGAGGCCTCGGAGATCAGTGCCATGACTGTCCAGTCTGATATTTCTACAGCTTCAGAGAAAGCACTTTTTGTTAGTGTCATTCTCGACGTACAAATTCAGGGCTTGAAAGATCGGCTATTTACTTACAAAGTGCCTGAAGCTCTGCTTGGTAGCGTTTTTGTCGGTGCGCAAGTGATTGTTCCTTTTGGGCCAAGGCAACTTGTTCCTGGTTATGTCATTGAACTTCTTGCTCACTTTGAAGCTGACTATGCCATCAAAGAGATTCAAGAAGTACTTGAGCCTGAGCCGTTATTCGACCAAGACTATATAGATTTTCTGGCTTATATCGGCAAGCAGTATTGTGCTTCGCTGCAAGAAGTAATTGCAGCTGCTATTCCTGCTTGTCTCACGACCAAACTAAAGCGCGTGGTAAAGCTGCGCCCTGTGTCTGTTTCTCAGGCAGATCGAGAAGGAGAGGCTGATGATGCTGCCAACTTGATCGTGAGTCTGCTGAAAGATTCGGCTAAGGGCGCACTGAACTTAAACATCTTGCGCCAGCGCTTTGAGCAGAGTGGTCGCAAAGCACGACCTAAGCTCGATCTCCTGCAGTTTCAGCGAGCTTTGCGCGAACTAGTTAAGGCTGAAGTCTTGTTTACCGAAGTAGAAGAAGAAGGCTCAACCACGGCCAAGACTGCTACTTTTCTTAAGTCTCTGCCAGTCGACAAGATAGCAGGAGCTTTAGAGCGTGCTAAAACAGTCAAGCAGAAAGCCGTACTGGAAGCCCTTCTGTCATTAGAAGCTGACGATAGAGCGCCCACTAACTCTATAACTATATCTAGCTTGGCAGAGGCGGCGGGGGTTAGTCGCGCTACTGTTGATAAGTTAATTGGGGCTGGTTCTATTCTTGCCTATAGCGAAGAAGTGCAGCGCGACTCGCTTGCCAGTTTGCCTCAGGCCTTTATTGATCGGGCGGCCAAAGATAATAGTTTGCCACTTACGCTTGAGCAGTCACAGGTATTTGAGGTGCTAAAAGGTGACTTGGCTGAAAGACTGCACTTGAGCCCGGAAGCTAGTCTTGCTCACCTTGTCGAGCCTTGGTTATTGCATGGTGTCACCGGTTCAGGTAAGACCGAAGTCTATTTGCGTTTGATCACTGAGGCCCTTAAGCAAGGTCGCTCAGCCCTGTTTCTAGTGCCTGAAATTAGTCTTACACCCCAACTCTCAGGCCGCTTAAAATCTCGCTTTGGTAGCCTTGTGGCGGTCTGGCATAGTGCCATTAGTGCTGGTGAGCGTTATGATACCTGGCGCCGTTTGCGCAGTGGCGAAGTGCGCGTATTGCTCGGTGCTAGATCGGCTATTCTTGCTCATTTACCGGACCTTGGTGTGATCATTTTAGATGAAGAGCATGATGGCTCATACAAGCAGTCATCACCAAGTCCACGTTATAACGCCCGCGATGTGGCCATCGAGAAAGCTAGGCGCACTGGTGCTCTTGTGCTATTTGGTAGTGCCACACCTGATATTGTTTCTTATCAGCGAGCGAAGCAGAGCAATCGCATTTTAGCCATGCCCAATCGCGTTTTTCTACAGGCCATGCCTAAGGTGACTGTGGTTGATATGCGCCAAGAATTTGCCGATGGCAAAAAGGCAATTTTCTCACCACAGCTCAGTCGAGCTATCGATCGGCGCCTTGAAAGGCAAGAACAAGTGGTTCTTTTGATTAATCGTCGTGGTTTTGCTAATCATGTTTTTTGTCAGCTTTGTGGTCACGTAGTTAAATGCAAAAATTGCAGTGTTACTTTGACTTTGCATAGGCGGCTGAGAAAGGGCGAAGGTAGTGACCCTGAAAAACTTGAAGATAAGCCACCCCAGGGGCACTTGGCTTGCCATCACTGTGGCTTTAGAACCTCTCTCAAAGAAGAATGCCCAAGTTGTAGTAGCCCGTTTTTGAAGGAGTCTGGTCTAGGTACGCAGAAAGTTGAGCAAGAGGTGCATAAGCGCCATCCTGATGCCCGTGTGGTCAGGTTAGATTCAGATGTGGCGGCAAAAAAAGGGGCCTATGAAAAAGTCTTGGATCAATTTTCGCAAGGGCAGGCCGACATTTTGATTGGCACCCAGATGGTGGCCAAGGGTCTTGATATTGAGCGTGTTACCTTGGTGGGAGTGCTGACTGCCGATGCCGCTTTCAATTTGCCTGATTATCGCTCAACTGAGCGTGGCTTCCAGCTACTTACCCAGGTAGCTGGCCGAGCCGGACGGGGTGAGATGGTTGGCGAGGTAATTTTGCAGACCTATGCCCCTGAGCTAGAAGCACTTCGTCTGGCCAGCAAGCATGACTATCACAGCTTCTTCGGGCCTGAACTGGAAAATCGCCGTGATTTTGAGTATCCACCTTTTAGTCAGTTAATTCGAGTGGTCGTCAGCGGCGAAGACCAGCTCTTGGTGGAGTCAGTCAGTGATCTGTTGGCTGAAGAGATTAGTCGGCTGCTGGAAGATGATGTTCCAGAAGGCGACGTCAAGCTGCTTGGCCCTGTGCCATGCGTGATCGAACGAATTAAAGGACGATTTCGCTATCACTTAATTATCAAAAACAAAGGCGGGCCGGCCATTCAACAAATGATCACCGAATACATGCGCGGGCGGCGCTTTGGTCCACAAGTGTCTGTAGCGGTCGATGTAGACGCTCTCGACATGATTTGAGGCTAAATTAAACTAGTTCTCTTTCTTCTCCCGCTCCTATTCGCTACCATCTATTGAGGCTTTGCTTGTTTGGCGTCAACGCATTCTTCAAATGATATTCCTCTACTATTTTTGCTTTAGCCTTGTGCTCTTTGTCGCTGGACCATTTCTTCTCTTTAAGAAGAAGGCTAGGGCGGGTTTGTGGCAGAAGTTGGGTTTTGTCGCGAAAGAGCTAAGAGATAATCAAGGTAGGCTTTCTGGCTGCGTTTGGTTTCACGCCGTTTCGGTGGGCGAATTCAACGCTGTCTTACCCTTGATCAAGACATTTCAGGCTAAGTATCCGCATCTGCCAATTGTTGTCTCAACCACTACATACACTGGGCAGCAGTTAGCCCAAGAGAAAGTTGGCGCCATTGCCTCTGTCTTTTATTTCCCTTTCGACTTACCTTCTGCCGCTTGCGCGTACCTCAACCTTCTTAAGCCGCGCTTGGTGGTCATTGCTGAGACTGAGATTTGGCCAGGCTTTAGCTATCAATGCAAAAGACTGGGTGTCAAGCTTGTGGTTGTTAACGGTCGTATGTCACCACGTTCGTTTCAGTCATACAAGCGCTATCGGCGTGTCTTCGCTCCTGTTCTCCAGGCCTTTACTGAAATTGGTGTGCAGTCTCATGAAGAGGCCAAGCGCTATAGTGAAGTGGGCGGACCAAAAGTAAACATCAGGGTGCTGGGTAATTTGAAATTCGATGGTCTAAAGCCGATTGCTTCTGAGCAGATTGCGCAGCTCAGGCAGCAAGTCAATTTGCCTGTTGACCGCTTTGTATTGGTGGCTGGCTCTACCCATGAAGGGGAAGAGACGGCCATGCTCAAGGCCTACGGTCGCATGCTTGATACCAATACATCCAAGATTCGCTTAGTTCTGGTTCCCCGTCACCCTGAGCGTTTTGATCATGTTGCGGCCCTGGTTGACCAGGCTGGTTATACTGTGCGGCGACATTCGCGCGGCGAGTGCTTTGCCGACAGTGGTAGAGAGGTCTATTTGCTTGACGTCATTGGCAAGCTTTTTGATTTTTACAGTTTGGCAAGTATTGCTTTTGTCGGTGGCACAATTGCACCTGTTGGTGGTCATAACATTATGGAGCCATATGCCTACGGTGTTCCTGTGGTAGTAGGGCCCAGAGTGGAAAAAACCAAAGATGTTGCTAAGGCATTAGTGGCATGTGATGCTCTGGCGCTATGTACCAGCAGTGAAGAGGTGGTCGAGAAGTTGTTGCAGCTTTTCGCCGATAGCAATGCCCGGCTTAAGGCCGGGGCTGCCGGTCGAGAATTGCTCAATGCCAGCCAGGGTGCTCTCTCTAAGGCTATGGATATGTTGGCCGATAATCTTCACGAGACCACTGTACCTACGTTAAGTAAAAGGTAAGCAGTGAAAGCAAACAATAACAACCTATTGGCTGAAGTGCTCCGACCTATTTCTTACTGCTATGGCCTAGGAGCTTACGCACGGCTAATTACGTATTCCTCCGGTCTCGCTAGTCGACGCTCGGCTGCAGTGCCAGTTATTAGTGTTGGTAATATCACAGTTGGTGGCACTGGTAAAACCCCCTTGACCATCGATTTAGCTGAACGACTCTCTTCTGCTGGTTTGAAAGTGGCGATTTTGTCGCGAGGTTATGGTCGTAAATCAAAAGGCTTGCAGGTGGTGGCTGACGGTGGTGGTACGCTAATTTCGGTAGAAGAAGCCGGAGACGAGCCATTTTTGATTGCTCAAGCGCTGCCTGAGGCGGTAGTTATCGTTTGCAGCTCGCGCTTAGAATCGGCCCAGTTAGCTGTGCATCAATTTGCTGCTCAAGTAATTATTCTTGATGATGGTTTCCAGCATATTAAGATCAGGCGCGACTTTGATCTCGTGCTGTGGGATTTCAATGACAAACCAGACAAAGCTATGCTTGTGCCTTCTGGACGCTTGCGCGAACCCCTTGGTGGCCTTAGTCGAGCCAGCGACATTGTTATTACTAAGGTGCCTGAAAGCGGCGCTGAGGCTGAGGTAGAACGACTGACCGTTGAGCTTGCTCAAATGGCTCCGCAAGCCAATATTTACAGCTGCCGTTTTGCTCCAGCCTATCTCACTGGTTATGCCCGAGATGGGCAATTGGCTCAGCCCATTAAGCTCACTGAGTTGGCTGGCAAGAAAGTTTATTCTTTGTGTGCCATCGCTCGCCCGGAGGGATTTTTGAGTGTTCTCGCTGATTTGGGTGTTGTACCGGTGCGGGTGCGCCAGTTTGCCGACCACCATTGGTTTAGCTCGGCACAGATGAGTGAAATTGAGGCTGATTTCATTGCCAGCGGTGCCGATCTTTTAGTCACCACTGAAAAAGATTTAGTGCGTATGACATTGTCGCCAACAATGGCAGCAAAAACCTGGGCTGTTGTCCTCAAATGTCAGTGGATATCCGCACCGCCAGCCTTCCTGTCGAGTTCAGTCTTGAAAAAATGACTAATACTGAAACCATGATCGAGAAAAAACCATTGGCTAAGGCTATTTTAGTAATTCGTTACCGCTTCATTGGCGATACTATTTTGACTGTGCCATTTTTGCGCAATTTGCGGGCCGCTTATCCTAATGCTCGCATTGATGTCTTGACCGGTCCGAAGAGTGGTGAAGTGCTCGATGGCTGTCCCTACATTGATTCGCAAATTGTTTATGACACTACTCGTTTTCATAAATACGATAGTGGCTCTGGCAAACCTAGGACATTTGCTTCTTATGTTTTGCAGTTGCGCCAGCCTAAATATGATCTTGTTTTTGTGCTCAAGCGGTCATTTTCTAGTTCGCTATTGGCTTTTCTCACTGGAGCTAGACGGCGCGTTGGCTATGCTATGAGAGGCAGAGGTCAGCTGCTGCGAAATTTGCTTTTAACTGATAAAGTGGCTTGGCGAGAGGATATTCATGAAGTCGATTCGCTTATTTCAGTGCTTGAAGCTGTAGGTATTGCCGTTCCTCAAGAGAAGCGTGCCCTTGAATCTTGGGTGTCGGCCTCTGAGTTGGCAAAAGTCAATGATTTGGGTTTGCTGGCACCAATTCAGGCCGCTGGAAAGAAAATGGTTCTCATTCATGCCGCAGCCGCTCATCCTGACAAGCTCTATCCCCTTGCTAGTTGGGCCGCTTTAATTAAGCGCTTGCATAGCGAACTTGATCTTATTCCGGTATTCTCCGGCGATAAGCAAGATATGGCACTTTATCAGGAACTTGCTGCTCTCAGCGGCCTTCAGTCTATTGCCATAAATTTTGCCGGGCTTCTGAGCTTGCGCCAGAGCATGGCTCTCTATAGTCTTATGAGTCTTGCTGTCTGTGTCGACTCTGGTCCGGCTCATCTCTGTGCCGCTGCTCAAGTGCCTACTATTGCTATTTTTGGGCCAACCGATCCAGTGCGCTGGCAGCCCTATGGCGAAGCTAATGCTGCTGTTTTTGATAGCAGTTTGCCTTGCCGTCCATGTAATTATCATAAGGTTTGCCATAATAGAGAGTGTCTAACAGAGCTTTCTCCGGATCTTATTTTTGAGAAGTGCTTAAATATATATCGACCAGTCCTGATGCGGGAGCACTAAATGTCAGTCAAATTGAAAAGTCTAGTATTGGTCTCAATTTTCGCTGCGTCAGCGTTTGCTTCTGTTCCGGCAGCTGAGTCGGCCAGCAAAAAGCGTAAGGCTAGAGCCATGCCAGCTAGTAGTGCGGCTTCCCAGGAGCCATATAGAGGCGGAATGGTCCCTCGCGGTGGGCTTCCCAAATGGGTTCAGTATGACCAAGGCGGCATGTACTATTACAGCAAAAACGAATTAGAGAAAGCGCGCCAATATTGGCTGGCGGCTTTAAAAATAGCAGAACAGGTTGTTCCAGCTGAGAAGGCAAAGGGTTTGAGCACCACCACCGAACAGCAGGTCTGCAACTTAATCGATCACCTGGTTATGATGGTCAGTGATTCTAAGCTTAACCCCAAGGGTGCTGTCTACGGCAGTCATGGCTATGGTGCTTCGCCTACAGTAAATGCCTCTTCTTATGCCGATCCAAAGCGACTTGCTTATGACAACATGGCTGCTCATATCAAGATGATTAACGAAGATTATCGCTGGTTTGACAGAATTACAGTTTTTGCTGGGAGAACAATAGGTAAAGATTGCCGCTGCCTATCTGCTATGAAGAATACTCTTGCTCAAATTAAGATTGGCGAAGTAAACACCAAGTACACAATGTCGACTTTAGAGAAAGAATTGAATATCAGCCGAAGTTCAATTGATAACAGACCGAATAATGCCAACAATCCTGGTAGTAATAATAATGGCTTGGCACCAAATGGTGAGTATTTGCCACCAGGTCAAGTTCCTCAGTAGTTAGCTTCAGTAGTTAGTTTTCGGCTTTATATATGAACATGTTCTTGCTTTCAATTAGAACAGGAAGCCCTCGAACTAGGCAAAATGCAGCAGAGAGATAAACCATTAGATTGGCTGTGGGCTGGGCCCAGCTGTCCTTTAATAGAGTCGTCTGAGCGGCAATAATGAGGCAGAAGGCTAGGGCCTTAACTACGGCGTAGGTGAATCGACTGAAGTTCGATGCCACTAAGAACTTTCCTAGACCTGATTGCATCATGGTTTTAGCGCCAAAGGCTGTGTAGCCTTCGCTGCTGGCTTGGCTGCGCATGGCGTCGACAAATGTTCCGCGAACGAGAAAGAGTAGTGGTACCCAAACCGGTACCCAGCCGAGAGATGAGAACACTATCCAGTAAGCCATTTCTACAGCCCTGTCGCCAGCAATGTCTAGGATGGCACCAAGCTTGGTTGCTTGTTTCAGTTTTCGGGCAAAGTAGCCGTCTAATCCGTCAGCCCAAATCACCAGCACCGTCAAGCCAAAAGCTGTCCAGAGTATCGTTTGATGCTCGCTTTCTTTGGCGCCAGGAAAATACAGCAGGGCGAGAGTGGCAAGGGCAAGCACCACTCTCGATACCGTAATAAAGTTGGGGACGTTCATCAGTGGGTAGTCTTCAACTAGACGTCTAAGTGAGCTACCAAGTGTGAGTTCTTCTCGATGAATTCCTTACGCGGTGCTACTGATTCACCCATGAGCAAATCAAAAATATGATCAGCTTCTGAGGCATCTTCAATAGTCACTTGTTTAAGGGTGCGTGTGGCAGGATTCATGGTTGTTTCCCAGAGTTGCTCAGCCATCATTTCACCGAGACCCTTGTAACGCTGAATATCAACGCCTTTGTCTCCCATTTCGGCCAGCACTGCTTCTAGTTTGTGTTCGTTGTAGCAGTACTCTACCCGTTTGCCCTTTGAGACTTTGAATAGTGGAGGCTGGGCGATGTAGACGTAGCCGTTGTCGACCACAGGCCGCGCGTAGCGGAAGAGGAAAGTGAGCAGTAGTGTGCGAATGTGACTGCCGTCAACGTCGGCGTCAGTCATGATGATTACTTTGTGGTAGCGCAACTTAGACAAATCAAGATTGAGGGCGTTAGGTCTGAGCATGCCTGTGCTCTTGCCGCCATCTTCGTCTAGTTCAGTCACCACCAAGCCTAGGGCTTGAATCATGGCCTGCACTTCGTTGTTGTCGTAGATGCGACTAGGCTGCACTCTTTCAACGTTGAGAATTTTGCCACGTAAGGGCAGAATTGCCTGGAAGCTGCGGTCACGGCCTTGTTTGGCAGAACCGCCGGCGGAGTCACCTTCTACCAAGAATACTTCGCACTTTTCAGGGTCTTTGTCTGAGCAGTCGGCCAGTTTTCCAGGTAGACCGCCTCCCGATAAGGCAGACTGACGACGCACCGTTTGTTTGGCTTTCTGAGCTGCTTCTCGAGCTTGCTTTGATTGCAAGACTTTCATCAATATGTCTTTGGCTGGCTTGGGATTTAGCTCTAACCAGTCAGCCAAACGCTCAGCGGCAATACCTTGCACCACCCCTTGCACTTCTCGGTTGCCCAAGCGTTCTTTGGTTTGACCTTCAAACTGCGGATCTGGCACCTTCACCGAAATGATTGCTGTCATACCTTCGCGAATATCTTCGCCAGTGAAGCGCTCATCAGATTCTTTCAGGATGTTTGTTTTTTTAGCGTATTCGTTGACAACTCTGGTCAGTGCATTTCTAAACCCAGTTAAGTGAGTGCCACCGTCGTGAGTGTTGATGTTGTTGACGAAGCTATAAACAGATTCTGAATAAAGGGTCGTCCATTGCAGTGAACATTCTGCAGTGATGTCATTGGTTCTTTGTTCAAAGTAAATTGGTGGTTTGTGCAGGACATCGCGACTTTCGTTGAGGTATTCGACATAACTCGAAATACCTCCAGCATAGTGATAAGTCTCGCTCTTGCCTGCGCCTTTGTTGCTGCGATTGTCGGTAAGAACGATACAAAGACCTTTATTGAGGAAGGCCATTTCGCGCAGTCTGGTGGCTAGAACATCCCACTCAAAGTAGATCTTTAGGCGTTCGTTGTCTTCGTTAATGTCGTGGAAGATCAGTTCATCTGGCCAGAAAGTAACTTTGGTGCCCTGCAAATCGGTTTCGCCCAAAACTTGCAGCAAGCCATCAGCATCACCGCGTAAGTAAACTTGTCTGTGAACGCGACCTAGGCGATAAACCTCTACTTCTAAGCGTTCGGAAAGAGCGTTTACAACTGAGGCGCCTACACCGTGCAGACCGCCTGATACTTTATATCCGCCGCCACCAAATTTGCCACCAGCGTGGAGCACTGTGAAGACTGTTTCGACCGCGCTTTTACCGGTTTTTTCAACAATGTCTGTGGGAATGCCGCGGCCATTGTCTTGAACTGTGCAGGACTCATCTTCATTGATAGAAATGTCGATGCGATTGCAGTGACCAGCCAAAGCTTCATCAACGGCGTTATCAACGATTTCCCAGACTAGGTGGTGCAGGCCCCTAGGGCCGGTGGTGCCGATGTACATGCCTGGTCTTAGTCGTACGGCTTCTAGACCTTCTAAGACGTCAATTGCCGAGGCATTATATTCCGCTGATATTGGCACTGGGGCCATTGACTCAGAAGCTTCGCTAGCTTTGGCATCGTTTTCGTTGCCAGTGCTAGCAGTCTCAGTTGTTTCAACTTTGTTTTCGGAGTCGTCTTCAGTCAACGCTGCCACTGTCCCTTGTTCTTTGTTTGCCATGTGTATTCAAGATCCCAAACGGTTTTGTTAGTTTCTTTGCAGGTTTTCGCTTGCGCTCTCAGGTCTTTTGCCAAGACAAGAGAGTCGAGCGTTATGCTCTTGGGGGTAAATCGGATATTTACCGGCCGGAGGGTCGATATTCTCGTGGAATAATCACTTTGCTTCATTGCCCTTCGTACAGGTCAAATTTTAGCACAGAAGCCGATCTCGCTGCCTTTACAGTGGCAAGTTTGACGCTAGGTATAAAATCCTATTAGGAGCTTATACTTGTAGTTGGCCATCCCCAAGAAACACTGGAATCTAGCTTTGGAAATTTATTTTGAACCAAAACCTGGCCTTGTCGAACGTTCAGCCATTGCTCTTGGTTTTTTCGACGGTGTGCATCCGGGCCATCAGGTTGTCATTGGTAAGGCGGTTGAAGAAGCTAAGCGGCTTAATGCCAAGGCTGGTGTGGTTACATTTGCTGACCATCCCCGGGGGCTGACGAGAGGTCAAGCTCCGATGTTGCTTACCACTATTGAGCAAAGATTAGAATTATTCGCCAAGCAGGGAGTAGAGCTCGCTCTTGTGCTTACTTTTTCGGAAGAGTTGTGCAAGCTTTCACCCAGAGAATATGTGCAAAACGTCTTAGCCGCGAGCATGGGTGCTAAGTCGATATCAGTTGGTCACAACCATCATTTTGGCCGAGATCGTGAAGGCGACGCTGATCTTTTGCGCGACCTCGGCACTGAGCGTGACTTTGTCGTTCATGTGGCCGATATGGTTTTGGTAGAGAACCAAGAAGTATCCAGTAGCCGCATTCGTGATTTGATTCTCGCCCGCGACATGGAGTTGGCGAGCACACTGCTGAGCCGGCCGTACAGCCTGCGCGGCATTGTTATTGGTGGCGAGAAAAGGGGGCGGCAACTTGGTTTCCCTACCGCTAACGTTGATATTGCCTTCAATCAACTGGTTCCACCAACAGGAGTTTATGTTGGCTCGGTAAAATTGAATGATGGTAGCTGTCATCAGAGTGTCGTCAATATCGGAGTGCGGCCAACTTTTAAAACTGGCAATGCTGAGGGAGAATCCCAATCTAAGCTCACTATTGAAGCCCATTTGCTTGATTTTGACGGAGATCTTTATGGCCAAACTGTTGAGGTTGCTCTGCTTAAGAATTTGCGTGATGAGAAGAAATTTGCTGATCTAGATGCGCTCAAAGACCAAATTGCTACTGATTGTCAGGTGGCTCGCTGTTGGTTGGCTTGTTGATTTAATTGAGGCATTTTGCGAGTCAGTAGAGTTGCTGTACGAAATTTTCGGAATTACAAAAGCGCTGTCCTTGATTTGCATGATGGCAGAAATGTTCTAATTGGGGAGAATGCCCAAGGCAAAACCAATCTACTTGAGGCCATAGAGCTAATTGCTAGTGGCCGCTCAGATCGTGCTGGTAATGATCGCGAGCTAGTCTATCGCGGGGAAAACCAGGCCCTGATAGAGGTTAGTTATCACTCAGCCGGGTACAGTGAAACCGCTACTTTGTTGCTTACGGCCGGTGAGCGCATGTCTCGCAAGGCGAAGATTAATGGTGTAATTCAGTCAGGAAGCCGACGGTTTTCTAGGCTCACCACAGTTAGTTTTAAGGTCTCAGATTTAGACCTTTTGCGTGGCGGACCAAAACATCGTCGTGACTGGCTTGATCAGCTGGTTTGTAAATTGAAGTCTAGTCATTTTGAACTAACTTCGCGCTATGACAAAATTATTCAGCAACGCAATCGGCTGCTCAAGACGTTTTTTGAGAAGCAAGCCAGATTGACTGTTTCAGACCAAGACGAGCTTAGGGTTTGGGATAAGCAGTTAGGACAATATGGCAGTCAAATAATCAAGCAACGGGTGCATGTGCTGGCTTTGCTTTTGCCCCTAGCTGAGGCCCATCAAGCTGAGATATCAGGGAGTCGCGAGAGCCTAACGGCTCAATATTTATTTAAGACTGAGAACGATTTTAAGACTGAGAACGATTCTGATGAGCAAAGTGAAGAGGCAAAAGCAATTGGAATTAATCAGCTGATTGAAATGACCGAGCGAGAGCTGGAGCAAGTTATTCTCAACCAGCTGAAAAAACGGCGGGCCGAAGAAATTGCCAGGAAGCAGACTGTTTGTGGCCCTCATCGCGATGATGTGAGCTTTTCACTTAATGATTTCGCTGCTACTGCCTATGCTTCTCAAGGGCAGCAACGTAGTTTGGTGCTAGCTCTCAAGTTGGCCGAGTTGAAGCTTGTTACCAGCCGCCTGGAGGAGCCTCCTTTGCTTCTGCTCGACGATGTTCTCGCTGAGCTAGATCTTGGTCGCCAAGGCATGCTGATGCATCTAGTTGATAGTGAGATGCAAACATTAATTACTACCACTCATCTCGATGGCTTCAGGCCAGAATGGATTGAGGGTGCCAAAGTAGTTAATGTTAAAGGGGGCGTGATTTTATCAGACTAGTGCTGAAAGGGGCTTGCTAGATAAAGTTTGGGCTATCAAGGTGGTTAAATGCCTCCGTAGTCGGGTACATTAACATTGGTTAAGGAAGTGGCCAAATTAGAGAGCTAGACACTGCGTGTTCGCCGAACATTTACATGACATAGATCGCAAGGTTTGCCTTGAATGCAATAGGCAGTTCACTGGCATCGTTGCAGCCTGCCCTCACGACGGTGCAAACCTTGTGCCGTTGGCCCGCGACCCCATGGTCGGAACGTGTCTCATGGGCAAGTACGACATCATAGACGTCATTGGTCATGGCGGCATGGGCGTGGTTTACAAGGGCCGACAAGTCTTGATGGACAGAACTGTCGCTATTAAGATGCTGCAGTCTCAACATATTGCTGATTCTATGAGTGTTAAGCGCTTCCACCAAGAAGGTAAAGCCGCTTCGAAAATGAATCACCCTCATGTCATTACAGTCTATGATTTTGGCGTCACTCCGACCTCTGGTCAGCCTTTCATCGTCATGGACTATTTGTTAGGCACAGACCTCTCTCAAATTATTAAAGAGGAAGGCCAGCTAGGCGTTGAGCGCAGTTTGAAGATTTTAGCGCAATCTACTGACGCCCTTGATCACGCTCACCGCATGGGCGTTATCCACCGAGATCTGAAACCGTCAAACATCATGCTCATCGACTATGAAGACGAGAAGGATTACGTCAAAGTGGTCGACTTCGGTGTGGCTAAGCTAATTAGTGCCGGTGGTGAGCAGCAACGTTTGACTCAGATGGGTGAAGTCTGCGGCAGCCCTGTTTATATGAGTCCAGAGCAATGCCAGGGTCTTGAGCTTGATAGTCGCTCAGATATTTATTCGATGGGAATCGTTATCTACGAAACTCTCACCGGTCGCTTGCCAATCTTAGGCAAGACTATGGTTGAGACCATGAGTAAACACATCACCGAGCCACCGCCACGATTTACTGAGGTGCGTCCTGATCTTTATATTCCAGAACGATTAGAGGCAGTGGTCTTCAAAGCCTTGTCTAAAAATCGCGAAGATCGGCACCAGAGTATGGCCGAGCTTACTAGAGATTTAGATACTGCTATTCCTCGTGCTGGTAAGAGTCAGGTGCTGCGTACCGACTTCCCGACCATGCCTCAGAGTGAAGGGGATAAGCCAAAGTCACCGTTTGCTAAGTTCACACCTTTTCACTGGGTGGCTATTGCCTCGGCCTTACTATTGACTGTGGGTATTGCCATTAAAATGGTGATGGATGGTTCTAAGAAACCCACTCCTCAAGCAATTGTCGCTCCAGTTAAAGTGGTAGAGCCGTCAGCGGTGGTGCCACCAGTAAATAATCTGTCTACATCTCCAGCGACTACACCAGCAAATGCTGCAACTGCTTCAATCACTTCAACTGCTTCAACCAAGTCGACTACGTCTACTTTGCCAGGCACGCCGAGTAGTGTCACCACTGCTAGTATTAGTAAGCCAGCGGTTGTAGACGTCAAACCTAGTTCTATTGAGCGGCCGAAATCAGCAAGTCAACCAAAGGTGAAGAGGGTTCGCAAACCACAAGTAGAAACTACTGCCTCATCGACACCACGTGTGGTCAATCATGCGAAGAGTGCCGGCAAAGACCCATTCAAGGATCTACAGAAAAGTCTTAGTTACTAATTCTTCTAATTTTTCTAGTTCTTCTAGGTCTTTTGATGCTTTTTCGCGGCGTCAACTAGTCGCTTTACTCTTGCGCTATCAACATCGTTGATCCAGTTGCCGTCGAACTTGGCGTAGGTGCCAAAAATAACGGCGTCAGCAAATTGGGCGTAGTCGCCAATATTGTCTGGTGTAACACCTGAGCCCACCAGCACTGGTATCGTTACAGCTGCTTTTACTTCACTGACAGCACTAGCGGGCGGCGCATCGCCTGTGCGAAGACCGGTGACAATTACGCCATCGGCCTTGAAAAACTCGGCTGTTGTTGCAGTCTCAACTAGACTAATATCTTCGGTAATAGCATGGGATGAATGTTTCTTTTTTATGTCGGCAAATATTTTTACTTTCCCTGCTTTTATTGCCGCTCGCTTTCTCAATATCTGAGCGGCGCTGGCTTCGTGAATGCCTTCGTCACCAATATGAGCGTAGACGAAGCCCTCTACTCTAATGAAATCAAGATCACTAGCGTGAGCCACGGCTAGGGCTTCTATATTGGCTCCAGCCAATATTTGGATACCGATAGGCATCTGGCAATCTCTCTTAATGGCACTAGCAACCACAGCCATGGCAGCGATGGTTTCTACTTCAACGTAACCCTTCAAATATGGCACGTCATGCATGTTTTCAATGACAATAGCGTCGACCCCGGCTTTTTGGTAGGCTACAGCGTCACTCAATGCTGTGCTTATTATCTGAGCCATATCGCCGCTGTAACCAGCCGCACCAGGAAGAGCGTGCACGTGGACAGCGCCTATTGTTGAACAATTTTTGCCAGTCTTGCCAAACATTGTCTTCTCCTAAGAAAGCAATTTTTCTACGAAAGTAGAACCGCGCGCACTGGGCTGGCCTCAAGATCCATAAATTTAAGAGGCAGTGCCACCAAGAAATATTCGCCTTCTTCAACCGCTCTAAGATCGAGATTTTCCAGCCATACTAGGCCATGGCGGTCAAGAACGTTGTGGGTAGCCAGATCTTTTGACCTGATATGGTCGACTGACGGTGTATCAAGTCCGACCAAGACAAAACCTAGTTGGCCGAGCAGTTCTGCTAAGTCGCTTTCAATGTAGCTATATTCTTCTTCGAAAACTTCAAAATTGATGGTATGCGCTGTCTTAAACAAAACACGTTTGACCCGCTTGCTTGCTTCTTTTAGCTTCTCTTTCACCAGTGAAGCATTGATACCGGCTTTTGTTGGGGCAATATCAATTACTGCCACTGGGCCGACGAAGGGGTGAAGATCCATGGCACCAGCGGTAGTATCAGCGTTATTGTCTGCATCGCTTAGTGAGCCTTTAATATGTACTGGGGCATCGGCATGGGTGCCAACGTGAGGGCTCATGGTGAGGGCAGTTAAATTGATAATATTGCTACTCTCGTAACTGAGAGTAACTTTTCTCGAAAATGGAGTATCACCAGGAAAACAGGCCGATTTTTCATCTACTGGTTGCGAGATATCTAGAATATTTTTGAAGGAGAAGTTCATATATTAGAGATGGCTGCTGACGTCAAAATGGAAGTAGGTTTTGATGTGGTCGATCTTTATATCTCTAGGCGTCTTGCGCTTTTCTGGGCGAGGGCCGATTAGTTTAAGCTTTTTCAGTACTTCTTTGAGAATAAGCTCCATGTGGCGATTGTCAAAACCGCTCGAAAGCTTGATGCATAAACCCAAGCCCTGAGGGTATTTCTCGCAACTGCCAATACCAACTCCGAGCAGACCATCAGCCCCTTCTTTGGCGACGATTGGTGCTTCACAGGCACCGAAAAGGTCTTGCGTGATCAATCTAAAATCGACGCGGTCGGCCCCAGATATGGCCCGAGGATGAGTCAGCATCAGTTGACCAAGCTCATGATAATAGGGTGCGCATTGCTCAATTTGACCGTCTTCAAATGCAACGGCAGTCTTGCTTAAGAGGCTTTGATAGAGATAGGCCATCTCGTATACTGAAAGAGCGTAGTTGGGTAGCTGGCAACCATCGGTGGTGCTCAACAATGATTCTTCACTGCGCTTAATTAGTGCTGACAAAACTTTTCTAAGGCGCACATGCTGTGGTTGGTCTGGCTGCAAATATTTTTCTGGGTCGCCACCAGAAGCTTTAATTGCCGAGAGATAGCCTATATGTTTACCGCTGCAATTATGGAAGCGTCTTCTGGCTTTTTCTTCGTCTGGGCCAATTTGACTCTTGGTCTCGCTTGACAATGGGGTTGCTGGTGGGCATTTGAGGCCTGCTTCATTGGCTCCAGTAATAGCAATAATTTCTTCTAGCAACTCAAGGTGTCTAGGCTCGGCGCTATGGGATGCCATGAATAGAGCTAGATGCTCTGACTTAAGTTGGGGAAAGTGTCTCTTTAAAATCGGTAAATGCTGTATTAGTTGCCACGGCTTGAGCAGTGAGCGACTCCAAAGTTGATAGTTGATATCGCCTAGCTGCACTAACGGTTTAACTGTGTCAATTGACTGTAATTTAGAGCTTGATTCAATGCCAGCAACAAGGCAAACAATGCCGTAGACAGTTACTTCTTTTCTACCGCTGCGTTCGATGGTAAAAAGTGGCTGCCAGGGTAGGTCGCTTTCTTTTGTTGTTGGCAATTGGGCTGCCATATGGTTTGTTTGCATTTTAGTTTGCTTGCATTTTAGTTAGTAAGTTTCCTCAGCCAATAAATTTTCTCAATAACTCACTTATTCTTCTAGGCACAAACTCTTACCTTAATAAATTCGCTCAAAGAAGCCTCGACTTCTATTTCATAGTGTAAAACCAATGATTTAGCATGTGTTTGCGCATGGAGAATTAAGATGGCCATTTCCTTTAAGACCGCAATCAACCCTGGTCAAGCTTCGCCTAGTCCGCTGGGTTCTTACTCTCATGCTCTTAAGGTTGGCAATTTACTCTTCATTTCAGGCCAAGGTTGTCGCGATGCCAAAACTGGTATTGAAGCAGGGCTTACGTTTGACGCTAAAGGCGAGGTTGTTGCCTATGACATCGAAGAGCAAACCAAAGGTGTTCTTGAAAACCTTAGGGCTGTTTTAACTGCCGCTAACCTCGGCTTCGAAAATGTTGTCGACATTACTGTTTTTCTAGCCAATATGGGCGACTTCGAAAAATACAATTCTGTCTATAGTCGCTATTTCTCAATGGAAAATCCGCCGGCGCGTACTACTGTGCAGGTGGCAAAACTGCCTGGGCGTAACTATATTGAAATCAAGGCAATCGCGGCTTTTGCCAACTAAAACAGGGTAAGGAGTAGAATCGAAAATGTCTAACGCTACACTAGCCAGCTCTCTCAATCTCGATCTAAAAAAGATTGAGCACTTTATTGGTGGCAAGTTTCAAGCTGGTTCTGGCAAGGAGACTTTTGAATCTATCAACCCGGCGACAGGTAAGGCGCATGCCACTGTTGCACTTGGTACTGCCGATGATATCGATGCTGCTGTCAAAGCTGCTCGGAATGCTTTTGAGAAAGGGCCATGGCCGCGGATGTCAGTGCGCGAGCGCTGTAATATTTTGCGCAAGATTGCCGATTTGATTTTAGCAAGGCGTGAGGAGTTTGCTATTGCCGAGAGCATTGATACAGGCAAACCCATAAGTGAGAGTTTTGATGGTGATATACCTCGTTCTGCTTTCAATTTTCAGTTTTTTGCTGACTTTGCTCCTAGCTATGTAGAAGAAGCTTTTTCAAGCGCTGAAAATGAAAGGCACATAGCAGTGCGCGAGCCTCTAGGTGTCTGTGGTCTGATTACACCCTGGAACCTTCCTCTCTATTTGGCTACCTGGAAAATTGCACCGGCTCTAGCTATGGGCAATACAATTGTGCTTAAGCCTGCAGAATGGACTCCGTACACTGCCTATCTACTGGCTCAAGTGACTGTTCTTGCTGGTCTACCTGACGGTGTATTGAACATTGTTCAGGGTTTTGGTGCTGGAGGGGCTGGTGAAGCACTAACTCGCCATCCTGATGTGCGTTCCATTTCTTTTACTGGCGAAACCTCAACTGGCCGAGCAATTATGCAGGCTGCTAGTGCCACTATGAAGAAACTCTCTTTTGAATTAGGTGGAAAAGGCGCCAACATAATTTTTGCTGATGCTGATTTAAACGAGGCTATTCCTACTGCTGTTCGAGCGGCTTTTCGCAATCAGGGCCAAATTTGCTTGGCTGGTTCAAGGCTATTTGTCGAGCGCAAAGTATACGAAGAAGTGGTCGAGAAAATTGTTGAGCGCGTGCGCAAAATAAAAGTTGGTGACCCCCTCGATAAAGAAACTGAGATGGGTGCACTAATTGCCCGTGAGCATATGGAAAAAGTACAGAGTTATTTGGCGCTTGGTAAAAAAGAAGGCCACTTACTATGTGGCGGAGAGCGCCTCACCGCGCTCGGTGATGGTAATTTCTTGAGCCCAGCTGTATTTACTGGTTTAGAGATTGAGTCGCGTTTCTTGCAAGAAGAAATATTTGGGCCCGCTCTGCCAATTTTGCCTTTCGAAACTGAAGAAGAAGCTATTGCCCTAGCTAATTCAACTCCTTATGGCCTTTCTGCCTCAGTCTGGAGCCAAGACATTGATCGTTTGCACCGTGCTAGCACTCAAATTAGAGCAGGGTTGATTTGGATCAATACCTGGTTTGCTCGTGATTTACGCACGCCATTTGGTGGTCAGAAGTCTTCTGGAATGGGCCGCGAAGGCGGACGCTATAGTCTTGAGTTCTTTTCTGAGGCTAAGACCATCTCTTATAAATATAGAATGTAGAAGGGGCGAAATTTAAAAAAATGGATTTAGGTATTCGCGGTAAAAAAGCTCTGGTTACAGGGGCTTCAAAAGGCATAGGCCGAGCCATTGTCCAAGCACTTAGTGCCGAAGGGGTTGAAGTAATCGCAGCCTCGCGCGATCAAGGCAATCTTGAGGCTCTGGCTGCCGGTTTATGGCGTAAGAACGCGCCGCTTCATATTTACAGCGCCGACCTCAGTCAGGGCAAAAGTCGCAAAGAGCTAATTGGTTTTGTCGAGAAGACTTTTAAAGAATCAGGTCTCGATATTCTTGTGCACAATGTCGGCGGTCCTAAGCCTACTGATACCGCTCATACATCGGCTGATGATTGGCAGTCGGGCTTCGAACAGCTGTTTCAATCGGTGGCTGAATTAAATAGCGCCTTTTTGCCCGGCATGAAAGAGCGCAACTTTGGTCGAGTTCTTTGCGTTACCTCCCTGTCTGTGATGGAGCCAATCAGCGGGCTAGCTATTTCTAATTCATTGAGAGCGGCGGTAACGGCCATGCTTAAGAGTTTGGCCAGTGAAGTAGCGGCCCATAATGTTACTGTCAACTGTGTAGCCCCTGGTGCCATTGCCACCGATAGATTGACCGATTTGATGGCTGCTCGTATGGTGAAAAGTGGACAGAGTGAAGAAGAATACAATCGTGATTATCTGGCTAGCATTCCGGCTGGCCGCCTTGGCACTCCTGAGGAATTCGCTGCGGTTGTAGCTTTTCTATCATCTGTTCAAGCTGCTTACATAACGGGGTCGACCATTTGTGTGGATGGC
>Ga0172380_10002522_pt1 | contig 27757 bp, 19 predicted proteins | sample Leawe162metaG_FD_119747 | JGI IMG/M metagenome (GOLD analysis project Ga0172380, IMG submission 119747) | Leachate microbial communities from a municipal landfill in Southern Ontario, Canada - Leachate well 162 metaG | ecosystem: Engineered > Solid waste > Landfill > Unclassified | place... | reverse complement strand
TACTGCCTGTATTTTCCCACACTTCGGACACTTTTTTTATTCAGCATAATAGATGACTTACGATTATGCCCTCTATTATACTCTAAATCGGCATTTTTATCCTTACATATTTTCTATTAAGCCGAATTATTTATTGCTAATGCCTTTTCATAACAAAAAACCGCCATCATCAAAATTGGCAGCAATAGAAACAACCTAAAAACAAAAAACAAACCTTTATTTTTGTTTTGACAGCCCGTCGTGGCTGATGTTTTTTTCACCCGAATTTTCAGCCCCCTCCTTCTTATCGAAAAAATGCAATAAAAAAACTAAACTTCGTCATCGTGATGAATTTTTTTGCTGAGCATTTCTGTAAATTCTACATTTTCAGAGTGTTCGAATTTCTTTTGCAGCTTCATGATCAAATCTTTGACGGCATAGGGGTCGGGGATATTCTTGAAGAGAAATTTTTCTGTCTCAGCGGCAGTCTGCACCTCGATGTTGCCATAATTGAGAAAGGTCGGAATGACACCTTTGACATTGGTGGCAACATCCTGGATCTTTTCCAGGCGCAACTCGCTGGTCTGCCTAGCGAACAGCCCCTTTTGTTCAATATTGACGATGCGTTGGCTGGTAATGATCCAGACATCGAAATAGTAGTCAATCCAAATTATGAAAAAGGTGATCCAGATGAAGATGAAAAAAAGGTTGCGCAAAAAGGCGAAAAGCATTTGGAAGGACGGGTCGCCAAAATTGTTGTAAAAAACAGTGGTCAATCCATAGGAACCGAAAAGCAGCACGAGCATGATGAGGATGATGAAAAATTGGCTCAGGATATCGAACCAATGACGATGCAGCACGAGCAAAATCTGTTCGTCCGAGCGTTGTCCATCAAAATGATATTTATTGAAAGAATTTTCCATAATGTTTAGTCGATAAAAAATTGTGAAAACATATCAGTCCATTTGACGGAGAAAAACAACAGCATATTGGAAAAGAGGAGAAGGGTGGAGATTATAATGAAAAGCGGTAGCAAAATCTTGTTCAAGCTGGCGTTGATGGAATATTTAAGCAGATGATAAATAATAAAGGCGTACAAAAAAACAAAAGTAATGACAATGACGGCGTAGAGAGCGAGAATGATGTAGAACATATCAAGTAAATTTCAAATTCCAAATTACAAATGACAAATAAAGTTTAAATGACTAAAATCCAAATGTCTGAACGGGTATTTAATGAAGTTTTTTAGAATAGCGCTCTTTCCTTGTTGATGTACTTGATGCCCAAATGATTGTAGGCGGCTTCGGTGGCCATCCGTCCACGGGGCGTACGGGCGAGGAAACCGATCTGGATGAGGTAGGGTTCGTAAACTTCCTCGATGGTTTTGAGCTCTTCGCTAGTAGCGGCCGCAATCGTACCGAGACCCACTGGACCGCCGCCGAATTTCTCGATGATAGTGGTGAGGATATGTTTGTCAGCCGGTTCAAGGCCGAGAGGATCGACGTCGATCATTGTCAGTGCTTCCTCGGCTACGGCTGCATCAATTGTAGCATGATTTTTTATCTGTGAAAAATCTCGCACGCGTTTCAAAAGTCGGTTGGCTACACGCGGTGTGGCGCGGGCGCAAGTGGAAATTTTTTCCAAACCTGAGTCGTCAATGTTCACGTTTAAGATCCGTCCCGAACGCTCCAAAATCTTTTTGATCTCCGCATTAGTGTAGAATTCCAAGCGATGGATGGCACCGAAGCGGTTCCTAAGAGGGTTGGAAAGCGAGCCGAGTTTGGTAGTGGCGCCGATCAAAGTGAAGCGCGGCAGATCAAGTTGGATAGTGCGGGCTGAGGGGCCTTTGCCAATGATGATGTCTAGCTTGTAATCTTCCATCGCCGGATAGAGAATTTCTTCGATAGACTTGTTGAGGCGATGGATCTCATCAATGAACAGGATGTCGCCGTCCTGCAAATTCGTGAGAATGGAACCAAAATCACCGACGCGTTCGATGGCCGGACCGGAAGTGGTTTTGATGTTGACGTTCAGTTCATGCGCGATGATGTTGGCGAGAGTAGTTTTTCCAAGGCCCGCTGGGCCGTACAGTAGCACATGCTCAATAGCTTCGCCTCTGTGTTTGGCGGCTTGGATCAATATGTCCAAATTTTTTTTGACTTTTTCTTGCCCGACATATTCGCCAAAGGTTTGTGGACGCAAGGTTACGTCCAATTGGATATCATCAGGTTGTTCGGTGTTAGTGGTAATCATAGGTAGTGTTAATATAGTCCTATTCTAACACCGCTTGACAAAAAAACCAAGCTATGCTATGCTCCAGAGTCATCCAATTTAGCCTATTTTTAGGTTGGATTGATGGCTAGCAGTAAATTGCAGGCAATTGGTGACTTCTATCTTTTGTCATCAATATGGGAACTTTTTTCAAGACATGGGCGATTGGGTTTTGGCTCGGTCGTACCTCGATAGTGTTCCTTTTTTCGGGCTCCTAGTTCGATTTTTTGCCTGCAAATTAGTGAAAAAAAGTAGTCAGTAGCTCTGGCGAAAAGACATTACTCTTGTATTTATAGGGCAATGTCTTTTATAATATAAAATAGGGGATGTGGGTTAATGTGCGGTTGCAATGACAATCTGCCAAAAATTCTTTGACAAAAAGGAGAATGATATGAAAAATTGGAGTAGTTTCTTTTTATTCTTGCTGGTGGCAGTCTGTTTTTCCGGGTGTACAAATAAACCTGCAGAAAACAGAGCCGTGATAAGTGAAAAATGCATTGTTGTACCACAAGAGGTGACTAAGGGATCACCAAAATCAAAGGTCTACAACAGATCCGCCGAAGAAGTGCGCCAAGCAGTGGCTAACGTTCTTCGGAAACAAGGCTTCGCTGAATTTAAAAATGGCCATTTGCGCGATGAGATAAACACAGAAAAGATAAAGGTTGAAAATCCGAATCCGGCCGATATTTCAGAAGATGTTTTGAAGGTATTGGCTGCGGAGCATATCCAATTTGTTCAGGCTGGAAAGCTAGTGGTTGTATCTTGCAATGTATCTTTCAGCAAGATAGTAGGTTCGGCCTATCGCACGAATCAGGTATATCCCAAAACAGAAAATGTAATCAGGGGAGATTTTTTCCAAAAGCTTGATGCGGAATTGACTTTAGAGTTGAGCAAAAATTCCAAATAAAACTCAACTTTTGTCCTGAACAAAAAAGGCATTTCTATTAAATAGATCTGCCTTTTATTATTTCTCGATTTATTTATTTGTAGAGGTTCAATTTATTGAACCGTATGTTAAAAAATAGAGGTTTGATAAATCAAACCTCTACATAAATCAAACCCATCCAAAAAATTTTTAGATATCCGTGACGCGTTCTACTTCTTCCAAAGAAGTTTCGCCTTCCAGCACTCGCAAGGCTCCGTCTTGAGCCATAGTGAGCATACCGAGCTCGACGGCTTTGGCTTCAAGTTCGCTGGTAATGGCGCCGCGAGTGATGAGGGCTTGGATTTCGCGGGGCAAGCAGAACACTTCACTGACGGTCATCCGTCCTTTATAGCCGATATGGTTACAAATTTCGCAACCTTTCGGTTTGTAGATGAAATCAACTTTTTTCGGCACATCGACGCCTGATTTTTCAGAAATATTTCCGATGACTTGTTCTAATTTCTTCCGCTCTTCTTCGGTGGGCGCCACTTTTTCTTTACAGTCGCACAATCGTCGCACTAAGCGTTGCGCGATGAAGGCGTTGACGGAAGTGGCAATGTCAGAAGGGGACACGCCCATATTTTCCATTCGCGCCACTGCTCCCGCGGCGTTATTGGTGTGGATAGTGGACAAAACTAAGTGTCCCGTCAGCGCGGCTTGCACTGCCACCTTGGCCGTTTCATCATCACGGATTTCTCCAATCATCATAATGTCCGGATTTTGACGTAACAGTTGGCGAAGAGCAGTGGCAAAAGTATAGCCGCCCGTGTCATTGACCGGTGTTTGCAAGATGCCGGGAATCTGGTATTCGATTGGGTCTTCCACGGTGATGATTTTTATTTCCGGTTTATTTAATCTTTCCAAGATGCTGTAGAGCGTGGTGGTTTTGCCGGAACCCGTCGGACCGGTGTTTAGGATTATGCCATTGGGCTTTTCAATCTCGCGCATAATTTTTTCCAAATTCTGTTGGCGGATACCCAATTTTTCCAAATCATATTCCAGAGAAGATTTGAAGAGCAATCGCATCACGACCGTTTCTCCATAGCCTCCGAGTATGATAGAAACACGCACGTCAATTGATTTTTCTGCAATTTCGGAAATAGCTTCATCGAAACGTATGGTGAAACGGCTGTCGATCACTCCTTGGCGGACTTCGGTTTTGACACCGGATAGGTCCTTAATCTTGCCGAGGAGGGCAGGGTATTCATTGAGGGGCAATGAAACGACATTTTGCAAAATACCGTCAATACGGAATCTGATTTTCACGCTATCGGCTTCCGGTTCGATATGGATATCTCCGACGCCCAGCATGGCGGCGGCCGAAAAAACCAGGCCGTTCAGTTCAGTTGTCTTGGCCGATTTCAAAATCTCTTCCAGTTTTTTGAAATCTTGGATGTCATTCTTTATCTTTTGAAAAGAATCATTCTTAATGACAATCATCCGGCCCAAGGATTGTGCCATCAATTTTTCATAGATGCTTTCCAAAAATTCTCCTTGTCCTGTCACGTGTTTCACTTCATCGATGGAAGTGATACCGGCTACCGCCTTGAGGATACCATCTTGCAGCATCGTGATCATGCCTGATTCAAGCGCTGCCACTGCCAATTCTGTTTCGCCGGCCATATCCAAAATCAATTTTTCAATCTCGTCTTGGATGGTCAGGACTTCAAAAATACCGATGCGGCCTTTGTAGCCGATGCCGTTGCATTTGGCGCAGCCCTTCGGCCGATAGAGAACGTCTATTTTTTTCGGCACATCCACTTTGGCCTTGGGCGAAATTATGGACAAGACTTTTTTGATAGACTCAATCGATTCTTCCGCGGGAACGTAGGCTTCTTTGCAGTCACAAAGTTTTCGCACCAGGCGTTGTCCGATAACGGCGTTGACGGAGGGCGAGATCAAGGTCGGTTTGATGCCAAGCTCGATGAGTCGCGGAACGGCCCCCATCGCGTTATTAGTATGGAGAGAGGAGAGGACCAAGTGTCCCGTAAGCGCTGAATTTACGGCAATATCAGCCGTTTCATCATCACGAATCTCTCCCACTAGAATGATATCCGGATCTTGACGCACGATGGCTCTTAGTCCGTTGGCGAAAGTATAGCCTTTGGATTTTTCTATCTGCGTCTGAGAAATGCCTATAAGTTCGTATTCAATCGGATCTTCAATGGTAATAATCTTCTTATTGGGCGTGTTCAACTTGTTTATGATAGCGTAGAGCGTGGTCGTTTTTCCGCTGCCGGTCGGGCCGGTGTTGAGGATCATACCATTGGGGGCGTCCATCTGTTTCTGAACGGTTTCATACGCCAATCCCTGCAGTCCGAGATCTTCGACGTTGACACAGATGGAATCCGGATCCAAAAGTCTCATCACGATCGATTCTCCGAAATTTCCTGGAATGACAGAAACCCTTAAGTTGATTTTTTTAGCGGCTAGATTAATCTCGAAAGTTCCGTCTTGAGCGATGGCTCGCAGATTGATCTTCATACCGGACATAATCTTTATCCGAGAAAGGATACTGGTGAAAACTTTGAGTGGCAAATAGGCGACGTCCTGCAGGACGCCATCGATGCGATAACGCAAGCGAATCTCTTTGTCTTGCGGTTCGATGTGGACGTCGGAGGCGCCGAGTTTGTAGGCGCCAGCCAGCATAATGTCGAGAATTTTTGTGACAGGCAATTCAGTGATGCGGCTCTTAAGCGTCAAAAGATCTTTCATTTCTCTTTCAAATTCCTGCAGATCCTCCTCGCTCATATGCAAACTCATTTTGTCCAGCGCATCTACGAAAACAATCTGTTTGTATTTCTCCCAAATGCGTTCCATATTAGTCTGCGAAATCACAAATAGCTTGATCTTCCAGCCCTGATCATCTTCCAACTTTTTCAAAAATTCTTTCAGGTCTTCCTGTGTCGGATCGGTAGCGGCGATGGTCGCCACTTTGCCCCTATAATGGATGAGGGCGATACCTAAACGACGGCAATCATCCTCATTCAAGAGCCGGACATCGTCTTTACTTATCGGAATAAGATTGGTGTCGGCATAGGGCAGGCTGAGTTCTGCGGCATAAGCGGAGGTGATCTCCTCTTCTTCTTTCTCGCGAAAAGCGGTGATGACTTTTTTCGTCCTAATTTCTTTTTTGAGCTGTTCTCTGTCCGGACTTTTGTTGGGGATGACTTTAAGCATTTTTTTGATTTTATCTGGCTCGTGCCAGATCCGGCATAACCGGAAAAGCTAATGTTTTACAGTTTCATCTTATCACAAAAAAGATGAATGAAAAAATCAAAAAACAAGGTCCGGTGGGAACCTTGTTCTGGTAAGAATTGTAAGGCTATTTTTCCTGTTCCGGAAAGAGATCCGCTGTGAGGATTTTTTTTATTTCTTCCGTCATCTTGCGGCCCACTGCGGCCGTGTCGGAAGAATCGATCTTAATCCGCAGGAAACCGTGGATGATGTCGCCATCGATCTGAAGATATATTTTTTGGATATGCTTATTGTCAGAAGCCTTTAAGAGGGCTATGGAAGTTTGGGGCGTATCGTTATAGACAAGCATAAAGAGGCGTCCTTCGCCGTAATTCTCTTCTAATTTATCCAAGATGAGTGGCAGATCGGCGGGTGTGGCGCGGCTCTGGACGAAATCTTCCACGCTGATTTCCGCCCAGGCTATGTGGGCTTCTTTTTCCAGATTGATCTTGGCCATCGCTCGGCCCCATAGCTTCAGGATGGAAAGCGACTGAGTCTTATATAGCCAGCGGATGATCGTCTGTTGGTCGGCGCCGCGGTTCATAAGCGTTGCCGCTAGAGAAAGGGCTTTCGGAGTAGTGTTCTTTTTTTGGAAACTTTCGGTCGCGCCGATGAGTCCTGTCATAAGGCAAGTGGCGATGTTTTCATTCAGTGAGGCGGCATAGAAAGTTTCAAAGAAGTTGGCCAAGATTTCTGAAACTGATGAAGCGGTAATGTCCACCAGATTGATCTGTCCGAAATTGTCATTACCGCTGCGATGATCGATATTGACGATAGGCACTTCAAAGAACAGGTCGGTGTTATTGAGATAGATCTTTCCTAAATTTTCCAGATCCGGACTATCAAGAACGACGACCAAATCGTATTTGAATTTGGCGAGGATGAAAGAAAAGTCGCGCGGATCGATGGCGCCCTTCTCTGGTGTGACCAAGATATTGAAGCGCCCTTCTTTTTCTTCTTGGCGGATCTGCATAATCTTATTGCGGGTCGTATTGAAAGATAGGACGAAATCGCGTGCGCCGGAAATCTCAGTTAGCATTCTGGTGGGACGTGGCAAAAAGTCGAACTTGACGGAGAGATGGTTGGAAAAAGCGATGGTCGGATTGATATTGTTTTTTTCCAAGAAATAATACAGCGCCCAAGCCGATCCTACTGCATCAGCGCTGGGATTTTCCGGGATGAGGATCAGGATGTCTTTGGAAGTTTCCAGAAATTTTTTGAGTTGTTCTTGTGGAGTAAGCGACATAGGATAAGGGAAAATGATTTTGGAACGGCTTAAATTAAACAGTCCTTTAAGATAGCAGGTCGAAAAAGATATGTCAAATATAGCCGGCTCAACCAGCGTTTTTGGAAAGATTAGGAACGGGCCGGCAAGATTTTGTATCCGGTTGCTCTGGATGGTAATTCTGATTTTGTATTCACTTTGCCTGATTAGAAAAAAATGAATGAACTACAAAAAAGGTCTGCTAGAAAAAATTCTCGCAGGCCTTTTATTTTTCATAAAATTTAAAAAGAAATAATTTATCCCGCCCAATAATTATTGACGAACAGAATGATGTCCAAGGCTAAGAATAAGACTGATGTGAAGATCCAGATTTGTTGGAAGGTTTTGTTTTTCACTTTGGCTAGCAGGATGAAAACCGGGAAAAGCACCAAGCTATAACGGCCGATGCTCATAAGTGTTCCTGACGTGAGCGCTGCGGCTACGGTCAAAGACATAAAGACGGCGTAGAGCGGCGACAACTTTTTATATACCAGGCATATCATGGTCAAGATAAAAAGCGTAAAGGCGATATCGATACTCATATTCACAATGGAAGGATGGGAGAAGAGTGAAAAATGTTCCCAATTGATGGAAAAAGAGCGGCCCCACGCACTTTCGATGTTAAAAAACAAGAAAAGGCTGTGGAATTTCAGATAGTCATAAAAAATGAAAGCGAAGCTACCAAGTGGCGCTAGCGCTGTGGGAATAATTTTAGTGGAGAACAAACTTTTCCAACCATAATTGCGCCAAGTTTCCCAGAGGATTGGTAGGGCCAGAAAAACTCCATTGCTGTGGGTGAGAGCGCCAAGTAGCGCGAAGACGCCGGCCAAGTAGAAATTTTTTTTGAAAGCGTAATAGAAAGTGGCGATAGTCAGGAAAAAGAAAAGAGCTTCGGTGTAAACAATATTGAAAAAAAAAGCGGTCGGGAAAACCAGAAGAAAAATGATGGGCAGTTCCGGATCAATGTCGGGATGAAATTCCCTCAGGAGTTTATAGAAAAAAGCGCAACTGGCCAAAAGAGCGGCCATACTGATGAGCCAACCAGCCAGAACAAAATGGCCCAATAGGATAGTTCCCACGATTTTCATCAAAAACGGATAGAGCGGAAAAAATACTACATTAGAAAGAGTATTGCCAGTTTGCAAATAGTAACCATTTTTGATGATATCCAGATACCAATAAGTGTCCCAATGGTTGTGCATATTAATAATGTCCCAACTTTGGGCGGTGGGAAAACTGGCCGGCGTTATCCATGTATAGGCCGTGTCAGGATTCAAATTAAAACGATTCATCGCTACGAACCCGAAAACATTCACTGCGACGAGCCAAAATGCGACCAAGATTAATATTCTTTTCATATTTATATAGTGTGAGTTTTATACCGTTATAGTAATTTGGAAATGGAATTATTACAAGTCAAAGCCATCTTCTTGTACGGCCCTTGATTTAAAAAAAGATTTGTGTAATATTAATATAGTTATGAAAGAATATTCCGCCTACGCTCCTGCGAGCTACGGCGAGACGAATTCCGCCTACGCTCTCCTTCTGCGGGCTTTGCCACGCCGAAGGTCGCTACGGCGACCGAAGGTCTCCTTTGCGACCTCCTTGCGGGCCTTGCCCGCCGAAGGTCGCTACGGCGACCGAAGGCGGGTGTCGTATAGTGGCTATTATATCAGCCTTCCAAGCTGAGGAGGGGGGTTCGATTCCCCCTACCCGCTCAAGTTACAAAAGCAGTCTCATTTGGGGCTGTTTTTGTTTTTGACGGAGAGTTTTTTTATGGTAGAATGCTACTATCTAAAGAAAGAGAAAGGATAAAAAAAGGAATTATTATTTATGAAAATATTCTTACTAGAACTTTTCAAAGGGAAAATCTTTCGTTATGCAATGGCGTTATCGATGGCGCTCGTTCTGTTTCTTGGAGGTTTTTATCTGGGAAAAAACAGGATAGAAAAGGATGATCAACTAGGCAATCAACCGCAAGATGTTGAGATCCGCCAAGGAGGATATAAATTCATTAGCCCTCTTTTGGAGTGTGAAATCGGAGCATTTCCTTTGTTAAAAAACTCAGAAATAAAGATAAAAAAGGCTGTCGAGAGCGAGATTATCAATAATAATCCGGATGATTTTATTGCACTTTATTTCAGGGACTTGAACAATGGTCCATCTTTCGGAATAAATGAGCAGGAAAGCTTTTCTCCGGCCAGTCTTTTAAAAGTGCCACTGATGATGGCTTATTACAAATATGCGGAAACTGATCCAAAAATCTTAGAGCAAACTATTCCATATGCTAATCCTTCTCCGCAATTCCAGCAAAAATTTTCGCCGGAAGAGCGTATTGAGATTGGGAAAAGATATACCATCGAGGAACTGATTGAGGCGATGATAAAATATTCCGACAACGAAGCGACCAATTTGCTTTTTCAAAATATCAGTCAGGACAAATTGAGGGTAGTTTTTGATGATTTGGGTATTGCTATGCCGGACGTATATGATCCGAACAATGCTATGCCCGTAAAAGATTACGCCTCATTTTTCCGTATGCTTTATAATGCCTCTTATCTGGATAGGGATATGTCGGAGCGTGCTCTGGAGCTTCTTTCAGTGGTAGAATATAAGGACGGGCTTATCGCCGGTGTTCCTTCTAACATAACTATTTCCCATAAATTCGGAGAAAGAGAATTGACAGATGAAAAAGGAAATGTTGTCAATCAGTTGCACGATTGTGGCATTGTTTATTATCCGGAACATCCGTATTTACTTTGCATTATGACAAGAGGAAAAAATATTGATAATCTTTCAAGGAGTATTTCAGCTATATCCAAAATAGTCTACCAAGAAGTTTCCTTAAGGGCGAAATAATCCTTTTTTAACTCAATCAGGGTTTTTAGAAAATCGACCAATGGCCGGTTTTTTTGTCGAGAGGTTGGAAGTTTCGACTCAGTGCTTATAAAAGCTGTGGATAACTTCTCTAAAGGGTGGTTGTTTTGGCATTTTTCATAAAAAAAGAGAATTACTTTTTAAAAATAAAACAATTGAACAAAAAATGAAAAATCAAAGAAAAAAAACAATTTTCCAAGAGAGTAAGATTTTGGCAAAAAGCCACGAAAAAAAAGGCCATTTTGAGCCATTTTTTAAAAATATAAAAAAATAAAAGAAAGAGGTTAAATTTTGCTTAACAGAAGCAAAATATTGTGTTATAATTCCTGTGTATCATATACTTGGGTGAGGTATCAAATTGTGTATTTTGGTATCTCTTTTCATTTTTAGGATGCTGCGAAACAAAAAAACAAAAATTGGGGAACCTAAGGAGAGGAAAATCCTTAAAAAATCGGTAAAGAAAGCTCCTGTTGTAAAAAAGGGGGCTTTTGCTGTCCAAAAGAGCAAATGGACGAAAAAAAGTGGCTCCACTGAGGTTAAGGAGGCAAAAAAGACAGTCAAAGCGGGTCGTAAAATTCTAAAAAAGCCTAAAATCTGGAATTTTTCAGCGGAAAAAAAGCATGAGTTTTTCATAAAGCAAACATTTGAAGAATATGTTTCCCTTGAGTATACGGACAAGAAAGTTCTCGGGAGAACTTATTTCTGGAACGTATTTCTAGAAAAGGCCTTTTTTTCGATGAAACAGTTTCTTGGGCGAGTTTCAAGAATAGGGCTTAAATTTTCTTATCGGGCAATGGCTGTTTTGGTGATTGCCTTTTTGGTGTATGGCATTTCTCCAGCGGCTCTTTGCGCTCCCAAATCAGTCACAACAACTGCCAAGGCTGACTGGGACTTGGGGCAGTTTTCCGGAGTGACTACCCAAAATTCAGTTGATTCTATTCAAATGGAACCAAGTGGGACTTGGACTGCTCGGACTTGGGCGTCACCGGAAGACACCTTGGGTTTTGGACATAGTTCTGTGATGGTTGGCGACTACTTGTATGTTTTTCGAGGCTATTCCGGAGATACTTTTTGGCGATACGATACCATTAAAAACACCTGGTCTACGATGGAATCATTGCCACAACCATCATTTTATGGAGCGGATATGACATATCTGGCCAGTACTGGGAAGATATACGCGATGTTTGGCGGATATTCTCAAAAATTTTACAGTTATGATATTGAAACAAATTCATGGACACGACTAACGGATATGCTTGATACGCCTTGGACAGGAGCGGCAATGGAGGGGGATGGAACAAGTGTATTTATAGTTCGAGGGAATAGTAGTACTGATTTTTGGGAATATGACACTAACTCTAGTAGCTGGATAAATCGCCCGCCAATTTCATTAGCCATTGGAGCGGGAGCGGATATTGTAAATGGGCAAAATGGAAGTCTATATTTAATTCGGGGGGCAAATACGCTAAATTTTTATCGCTATGATATTGCTGGACATAAATGGTATACGACGGTCGCTCAGTCGCCCTCAGCTTGTGGTGCAGCGGCTAATGTAGCATGTACTTTTGCAAATGAGCAAAAAGGGGTTTATCGGAATGGAAAGTTATATTTTATGCGTTCTAATGGAACGCAGGATATGTTGCAATATGACATTTCTGGCAATGCTTGGACGGCGTTGACCGCGGATATGACGCCACAAGCCGTTAACTACGGTTCTTTGACATTAAATACAACTGATAATTATATCTACGCTTTCAGGGCTAACGGAACAACCGATTTTTGGAAATTTGATCCTGATGCGGCGACAGGACAAAAATGGATTGGACCTAAGCAGGTGCAAACCACAGCAGGAGTGCTTTCTACCGTGGGCACTGGCAGTGATTTGGTTTGGAATCAAAATTATGGTGGAAATAACTATGTGTATGCTATTCAAGGCAGGGGAACAACTGGATTTTTTGTCTATAATTTAGCTAACAATTCTTGGACCACAGGAACAGCACTTCCAATCTCCCCAAATAACGATGTAAAGGGGGCGATTAATCCGGCGGACGGAACGCTCTATTATCCGCGACTCGGATCAGCCAACATTCTTATTTACAGCGGTGGAACAGCAGGAACTTGGGCTAATATGTCACCAGCTCCGCCAGTGGCACCCGCAGATGGAGCCAGTGTTGCTTTTCAGGGTACTAATTTGTATTATCGACCGGGAAATGGAAGTCAAAATATCTATCGATACAACGGAACAAGTTGGTCAGCTGCTATTCCAATGGCAACCGTGGCGAGCGGGACAACCACAACATACTATGCCAATACCGGAGGCAGAATGATTTCGGACGGAACTAATATCTATGCAACATTAGGAGATGGCGAAACAAGTTTTTTGAGATATGACGGAAGTGCTTGGTCAACAATGGCTGCTACTCCATTTTCACAATATTATGGAAGTGATATGACTTATGACAGTGCCAATTCCAAGATATATGCGTTAGCTGGACTATATAAAAATGAGACATGGGAATATGACATAGCTGATAATAGCTGGAGAAGATTGCCGAATAATCAGAAATATACTTTTGATCGAGGGCCGTATAATGGGGCTTCAATTGAATATTCCGGTAACGCTTCTTTATACGCGACAACAGGACAAAGTCTTTCTGATATGTGGAGCTATACTATTCCCACTACTAATTTTCCAACTGCAGGCACCTATACTTATACCAGCCATATGATTGATTTGGGGCAAGTTTCCAGCGGAACATCGTTTACTTTTAATGAAAATAAACCAACCAATACTTCTACGAAGTATGAGCTTTGTTCCAACGCCGATGGCTCAGCCTGTTCTTCTTGGCATAATGTGACTGATGGCATCATCAGCGATCTAACGATTAATAGATATGTTTGGGTGAAAGTTACTTTGACTACGAGTGATGGAGTTAGTACTCCAACTATCAATGATTATACTATTTCTTATGCTTCGAGCGATGCAGTTCCAGCTGTTCCCAATTCTCTGGTTTCAAAATCTCAACAAACAAACGGCTCGAACATAGTGAGTGATACTGAATATGCTTATGAGCACCCCTATTTTTCTTGGACAGCCGGAACGGATAATGGCTCTGGAAGCGCTGGGTATTATGTCTATTGGGGAAAAAATAGTTCTGCCGATCCGGCAGTGGATGGAACATATCAAACAGCGGATCATTATTCGGTTAATGACGCGATGAGTTATGATACCACGCCGGTGCATCCTTATGGGACGTATTATTTAATTATAAAAGCTAAGGATAACAATGGCTTAGTGTCAAACGCTTGGTCGGCTTTTACTTATAAATATAAAGGTGTTTCTCCCTCGCAAACATTGACCAAAACATTACAAGCTGATTTCAATGAATCTGGGGCTGATTTCGACAGTGGAAAAATTTCTTATTCGACCGTTGATGGATCGATGCGCTTGGCTAATACTTCTGGTTTTTGGAATCAGGCCCGGTTGTCTGCTTCACCATACTATACTCATACAGGCGGTCAAACAGCAATTGGCGGATGTAAGACTACGGGCTCGGCGCAGATGAATAGTAATCATTGCGTTTATACGTTTCAAGGCAATAATCAGTTGATATTTATGCGTTATGAAATTGAAACGGATACTTGGATAAATTCAACTGCTAATCCAACTGAAATAAAGCCAGCCTTGTCAGCAGTGAATAATGGAGGAACGATCGTGGCTGGTCCGGACGGATATCTTTATGCAACCAAGGGTGTTACTACGCCAACTTTTTGGCGTTATGATATTGCTAATGCGGTATGGACGCAAATTGATGATGCGCCGAAAAATTTTGATTACGGTTCTATTTTGACATATGATGATGCTCGGTATATTTATGCTATGCCGGGGAATGATGATGCTACTTATCGGTACGATACTTGCAACGGTCAGGATGGAAGTTGCAGTCCGCAATGGACTCAATTGGCCAATGCTCAATTCGGCAATCCCAATACAGTGGATGGACAAAAGACGTATGAAGGGGCGGATGGAATTTATGACGGACAAAACAATATGTATGTGATGCAAGGCAATTATTATCCATATATGGCCAAATATTCTATTGATAATAATGAGGGTCATGGTGAAACTCAAAATACTTGGACATCTCTTTCAGCTGCGCCCGTAGGCTTCTATAATGGAGGAAGTCTGTCTTTTGATAAAGACCATACAATCTATGCTTTGGCGGGAAATTCGCGGATGAAATTTATGAAATACGACATCAATACGGACGCATGGTCGTTCTTACCTGATGCTCCGGCTACGATTTCCTACGGAGCTTCGCTGGTTTTTTATAATGGCTATCTCTATGTCACTCGAGGTGGAGCGACCACCACTTTTTATCGGTACAATACCGTGGACAATACTTGGGAAATACCTAATCATAATTTTTTTGGCAGTACGGATGTGACTGGGACGGTATACTTCCCTTATTCCAATGGAGCATCTATGGCGGATGATGGAAGCGGAAATATCTATATAGAAAGAGGAGGATTTGATAATGTTTTTGGAAGATATAATTCTTCGACGGGTGTTTTTACTGATCTTTCCAAGTTGCCGATAGGCGCCGGCAACGGAGCGAACATCGTATATAACGGTACTGAGAATGCTATTTATTATGTTTCTGGCAATACTATAAGAACAAGACGGACCGGCACGGATACGCAGAGTCCATATTTTTTCAAATATGACATAGCCAGTAATACTTGGTCACAAATTACCACCGATCGTCCATTGGGTCAGGTGTGGCTGGGATCATCAATGACTTATGATGGTTCTCAATATATCTATCTGACCCAAGGGAACGGCGTTTCAACATGGTGGAAATATGATACACTCGGAGCAGCCGGTTCTCGCTGGAGCCCTATGAGTACAGCAGGAAGTTGTTTGAGCGGCGATGGCAGTAAGATTTTATATGTAGAAGGGACAATTTTTAGGACGCAAGCCGGTGGAGCAACAACTAATTGTAAATTTTCTGTTTCCAGTGGAACATGGTCAACCCTGGGAGCTCTCTTCTTCGGTGCTAGTTCTGGGTCAAGTCTAGTAGATGGTAAGGACGGTTATGTCTATTTGGCTCGCGGGGGTAATACCAATAGTTATTATCGTTATAATACTTCTCAAAGTGCTCCAGGGACATGGGAAAATCTGACCGGTGCGAATGTTCCGGCTCAAGTGACGACGGGCGGTTGGGGAGTAAGTTCGAATAACAAAAATTGGTTTACGGCTGGTGCAGGCGGAGGAACGACTTTTTCGGATGGACTATATAGCTATGTCGTTGGATCAAGCACTAATGCTACGGGTTTTGTCAGAACCGGCACATACACTTCGGAGCCGATTGATCTTACCCAAGTCTATAAATTTGCCAATTTGAGTGTTAATTATGTTTTGCCGACCAATACTGCACTGGAGATTCAGACTAGAACCTCTTCTAATGGATCAACGTGGGGAGATTGGTCGGATGTTTCAGAGGATCATTCTTTAGGCGATACACATACCTTTTCCATAAATTCTTCCGTAAATGAATATATCCAGATAAGGATGATTTTCAGCTCTTCTGATCAAATCTATTCTCCGCGTGTAGATGACATTGCCATAAATTATTACCAAGATCTCTTTCCACCAACCAATCCGACCAGTGTTTCCGCTTACGATACCAGTGCCAAGACCAATATTCTTCCTGACAATGCTTGGCATAATTATACAACGCCTTATTTTGAGTGGCCGGTAGCTGATACGGCGGGCGGGGCGGTTGACAATCAAGGTGGGTCGGGCATCGCGGGCTATTATGTCTGTTTCGGAAGCAGCACTGATTGCGTAGATCCTTTTGTAGATGGAAGTTTTCAGACGGGCAATAGCTTTGTTCCGACTAATATGGTTTCCGACCAAGATTATCATTTGAAAATAAAAGCAGTGGACAACGCCGGTATGTTTTTGGGTACGAGTTATGATGCTTTTACTTATCGATTTGATAATGTAGTGCCGAATAATCCCAGTGATATTGCAGTCAGTCCAACAGGCTATTCATCGTCCGATACATTTATCTTCACTTGGCCCAATGATGTTAGCGATGCTAACTCCGGCGTAGCCAAGTTCCAATATCGGACCGGTGGTGATGCGATGGACGTATGGTATGATATTTCTGATCCGTCTGCCGTAACTCAATCTGTCGCGCCATATCAGGCTAATAAAAACACTTTCTATCTGAGAGCAGTGGACAACGCTGGAAATGTTTCCAGCCCGCTTTCGATGGACTATTTCTATTCCGGCGGTGCAGCTTCCCCCCCGCAAAACCTAGTTGTTACTCCGGATAATGTGGATAATCAGATGAACAGTTTTACGTTCACTTGGGATGTGCCAACTTCTCACGCGGGGGATGCGGATAAATTGACCTATTTCTATTCGGTCAATTATCTACCGACTCCTTTCAATACTACGGAAACTACGGCACGCGCTGCGGGTCCCGGACCGTTTGCGACTCAGTTCGGAAAAAATACGATGTATGTCGTGGCGATGAATGAAGGTGGTACAAAAACCAACCCGAACGATGTCGATTGGGATCATCCCGCTTCAGTGGATTTTTATGCCAAGACGACTGCTCCTGGACCGCCGGTCAATATGCAAGTTTTTGATACTTCCGATCGGGAAGCGGAGGAATATAGTGTAGCGGTCAAGTGGAGCGTTCCGCAAAGTTATGACAGTGGAAATTTTGCCGGCTATACGATATATCGTTCAGCGGATGGAAATAATTTCACCGAGGCAGCGACTACGACCGGCACGGCGTATGTTGATACTGAGTTGGAAAGCAAGGCATACTATTATTATGTGCGGAGCAGAGACAAGACGAATAATCTTTCCATTTCGACTTCTATGCTTTCACTGACTCCGACAGGACGCTATACCACTCCGCCGACCATTGTGTTCAAGCCATCAGTCTCGGTGCAGTCATTTGCGGCTTCTTTTGAATGGTCGACCAATCGTTTGGCCAGTTCTTTCGTCGAGTACGGCACGAAGATGTCATTGGGAAAGACGAATGGACAAGTGGATAGCCTAACAGTGCACAAAGTCGATATTAACGGACTGGAAGCGGCTACTAAATATTATTACCGCGTGAAATTCATCGATCCAGACGGGAACATTGGAACTTCGGAAATCGGAAATTTTACCACTAATGATCCGCCGACCATTTCGGATGTTCTGGTGGATGGGATCGGATTGGACGGTGCGACTGTTTCTTGGGCGACCAATATGAGTGGCACTTGCACTTTGAAATACGGAGAAGGCAGTTTTTCAAATTCTATTGAGGAATCAGGCGGTGGGACGACACACATCCAAAAAATTACAGGGCTCAAGAATGATACTCCTTACGTATATCAAGTGGATTGTGTGGACGCAGATGACAATGCATTTGACAGCGATCAATATACTTTCAACACACTCGAACAGCCAAGGGTGGAAAACTTGACCGTGCAGAATAAAGAAAATGTCGATATCCCGACCATCGAATTAAATTATACGACTACGCATCCAACAACTACCCTAGTCAAATTTAAAGGTCCGGATGAAACAGCCTATCATAACTATCTCCTGTCGGATTATGCGACTGATCATAAAGCGACCATTGAAGCGTTGGATCCAGCCATTGAATATGAAGTGATTGCTACGGGTATTGACGAGAATAGGATAGAATCGGCCAGCATGACAGCCAAGGTGACCACACTGACTGATAGTCGCCCGCCGTCCGTTACGGCTAATCGTGCGATTGGTAGGGTGATTGGACTCGGAAAAGATGCAAGGGCTAATTTATATGTTAAGATAGAAACAGATGAATCGACAAAAGTGAAAGTACTTTTCGGTAAAGGAACCATTATGGGTAATTTCGAACAGAGTACTCCGGAAGATCCCTCCAATACATATCACTTGATTACTATTCCGGTTGATCCGGGGCAGGTATATAGCTATGTCATTGAGGCGGTAGATATGGCGGACAACAAGACTGTTTCCAATCCGGCCACTGTCGTGGTGGAGGGCGCCAAACAGAACGCGACTGAAATTGTGATAAATACATTTAGCAATAAGTTTGGTTGGATAACTAATCTATGGATGAAACAATAGATAAAATAGACGGGAAGAAGGAGAGGATCTTAAAAATGAATGAATCTCCCAGTCAAGATCTCAAAGGAAAAAAAGCTACAGCTTTTTTTCCTAATTTTGAGCACCATTCCGAAAAGGATATCGTAGTCGGTGTTAAGGATATTGAGAAGACTTTTGTCTTGGGTGCTAATAAAGTGGATATTTTAAAAGGAGTTAATTTTGAAATAAAAAGAGGGGAATTTGTGATGCTGATGGGTCCATCCGGCTGTGGAAAATCGACTTTACTCCATATTGTTTATGGATTGGAAGCTCCGACTGAGGGGACAATTTTTGTCGAAGATGAAGATATTTGGGCGCACAGCAAGAATTGGCGGGCCTATTTCCGCAACCAATATATTGGTTTTATTCCGCAGCAGGCTTTTTGGATAAAGTCGCTCTCGGTCATTGAAAATGTGGCCGTGCCAGGGTTCATCGGCGGCCGGGGTTATCGTGAATCGATTGAAAGAGCCTACAAGACCTTGGAAATTGTCGGTATGAAAGACTGGGCGCATTATCGGCCATTCGATCTGTCTGGAGGACAGCAACAGAAAGTGGCTTTTGCTCGATCACTTCTTCTTAATCCGAAATTTATCATTGCAGATGAGCCGACGGGAAACCTCGATCAAAAATCCGGCGTGCAACTGATGGATCTCATTAAGGAGTTCAATGAATCGTTGAATATTACGGTGCTGATGGTGACGCATAACCCTGATCAGGTAGGTTATGCATCAAGGATCGTTAGGATGGTGGATGGTAAGATATTATCAGACACCACTGACCGGGAACAAATTAATACAATCAAAAATGAAGCTTAATTTTTTTTCAAAAAAGAAGGATACTATTTTAGAAAGCGAAGAAGAGTATGCGAAGAAACATCGGAAAGCCGCCAATCGGCCGAAGGAGACTTGGAAGGAGAGGCATACGGGCATCAGTTTTTCGATGATTTCCTATATCAGCTGGAAGAATTTAAAAGTTGGGCGGGCCAGATCAATCCTGACTATTGGTGGGGTAGCTTTGGGTATTGGTATAATTACCTTCCTTTTGAGCATTGGATTTGGTATGCAACAGATGATTGTTTCCGAAGTTACTAAGGATAATCCGATAGATGTCATAGATATAAATAATGGTAATTTGGATAACTTCGTCTCTTTGAATGAAGATGTAGTTAGTAAGATAAAGAATATCGACGGAGTAAAAAAGATTGAGCGGCGAGTGAATACGGGAGGTAAGATAATTTTAGGCGAATCCCAGACGGATGTGATTATCTATGGAGCAACAGTCGAGTATTTAGATATGCTCAGGGTTAAATATCGGGATAATGGCGGAAGTTTTTCCAACGACGGCGAATCAGCTTTGATTTCAGATAGACTGGCCAATCTTTTGGGTTTTGGCAATCCCTATGAAGCGATCGGCAAAAAGATTGTGTATAATATCGCGTTGTCCAAAGATGTGAGCTCTAATCTGGACACGGAGAAAGTAACGGAAAATAATGAAATAACCATTTCCGGTATCGTCAATAAATCCGACAATACCTATATATACCTGCCAGCCAAGATGTTGAAAGACAAATTCGGAGTGGACAGCGCTCAGGAGGGAAAGGTGGTCGTTTCCGATATGGCTAAATTTGATAATGTGAAACAGCGTTTGGAGCAGATGGGATTTGTAACCAGCAGCATCGCGGAGCTCATCGCCGGTATTAATAGTTTCTTCAGTACAGTGCGGATATTTTTGGTGATTTTCGGGGTGATCATAATGTCAATTTCAGCGATGGGGATGCTTAATACTTTGAGCGTTTCTCTTTTGCAACGGACCAAAGAAGTTGGAATTATGAAAGCCTTGGGCACTAAACGGTTCGATGTTTTCAAAATGTTCATTCTGGAATCGATCATTATCAGTTTTGTTGGAGGCGTTCTGGGTTTTTTTGGGGGCTATGGGTTGGCGCTTTTCGTGAACAAACTGCTGATAATCTTGGGCAAAAAGATGGGGACTGATCTGGGATATTTTGTCTATGTCCCGACGGGATTCGTTTTGGCCATCGTTGGTTTTGTCCTATTTCTAGGCATTATCACAGGGGTTATGCCGGCGTTCCGAGCATCCAAGATCCATGCTTTGGAAGCCCTTCGCTACGAATAATTTTCAAACGGTTAATAAATTATTTTTTTAAAACATATTATTCTCGATTATATTTTTTCCAATGACGCGTAACTTATCATATGCCGATCTGTCACAAACGGACGTTTCCCCCTAATAGTGGCAATTTTAGCAGGTTCTGGCGCGAGTCGGCGCTCGGAAACTAAAATTTATAAGATGGGTGGAAAATGTGGTGGTTTCCGGCGGGACAGAATTGATTTCTCGAAAAACGATGGAATTGGCCATTGTCGTATTATGGAATACGCAAAAGGAACTCAATAAGGGGCTTGCTAAAAACTAGGGGCCGGCTCTTAAATATTAATGCAATAAAAATGAAAGATAAATTTTTAGGCCTGGCTATGTCTGCTCTGGCAGCCGCCATAGTTTATGGAATTTATTTATTAATAATGGTTATGCGAGATAAGTTTTTTTGACCTGCCTCGGTATTATGCTAAAGTGGATTTATGCAAAAAGAGCTTATCACAACTGATGCGCAACAGACCCAAGAAATGGGGCGGATGTTGGCTGCAGAACTTCGGGGCGGAGAAACCATTTGTTTGTCAGGAGAACTGGGGGCCGGCAAAACGACTTTCACCCAAGGGCTTTTGGGTGGTTTGGGCTTGGAAGGCCCCTTCACCAGTCCGACTTTTCTGATTATGAAAGAATATATCCGAGAAATTTCAAAATCTAAATGTCAAATTTCAAATAAAATCTCTGGCTACGCCAGATCTGGCGAAGCCAGAAAAATTCCAAAATCAAAAATACAAAAAGTCTATCATATAGATGCCTATAGGATTGGGACAGAAGATATCTTAGCTTTAGGCTGGAAGGAGATGGTTGTCAATCCGAATAATGTCATTATAATAGAATGGGCGGAACGGGTGAAAGATGTAATTCCGAAAGATGCTTTGTGGATAGATTTTGAGTGGATAGGGGAGGAAGAGAGGAAAATTATTCTAAAATCCGAATGAAAAGTTTTTAATTTTGGCATTTTGATTTTGAGCTTGATTTGACATTTGACATTTGGATTTTGAAATTTAAAAAATAAATTTATGAAAAACAATATGAAAAAAACCGCATATTTGTTGATAGCGATAAGCACAGTGTTAGTTTTGTCCGCTTGTTCCCAAAAAGAAGAGGGCAAGGCGACTCCTAATCCGGTGACTGATCCGGGCGGATATGACCAAAATGCAATCGATACTAAAAATCAGGCGGAGGAGGATATTGCGGCCGCGACCAATCAAGAGAATAAAAATCAAACGGACACGCTAAATAATAACAATAATAATATGAACACAAATGAAAGTGGGGCAGGTGACAATACGGCTTTGTTGCAAAAATATAATACAGTAGTCCTCAAAACCAGTCTCGGCAACATCGAATTGAAACTGGACGCGGCGAACGCACCTGTCACAGTGGGCAATTTTTTGAAGCTGGCCAGCACGGGATTCTATGACGGCGTGAAATTTCATCGGGTCATCAAAGGTTTTATGATTCAAGGCGGTGACCCGACGAGTAAGGACGAAACGCAAAAAGCTGTTTGGGGCACAGGTGGTCCTGGGTATAAATTTGCCGATGAGTTGAAAGGCACGGAAACTTATCCGCAAGGCACTCTGGCTATGGCCAATGCCGGCCCCAACACCAATGGGAGTCAATTTTTCATTGTGACTGCCAGTCCTTCTGCGCCATTGCCGCCGAACTACACCGTTTTTGGCAATGTCGTGAGTGGAATGGAAGTGGCGTTGAAAATTGAAAACGTTTCGACAACAACTGGGGATCGTCCAGTGGACGACGTGACGATCAATAGTACGGAAGTTTTGAAAAAGTAAGAAAAATAGTCATATAAAAAACAGCCCCAAGTAGTGGGCTGTTTTTTTTGGTTCGTTTGTAATATACTTGAAATATACTAAAAACAGCTAAAAATATGACAAAAAAACTCATTCTCATCGATGGCAATGCCATCATTCACCGGGCCTATCACGCTTTGCCGCCGCTTATGACTAAATCCGGCGAGCTGGTGAACGCTGTGTATGGCTTCACGTCAACCTTGCTTAGCGTGATTGAGAAATTTCAGCCGGACTATATCATTGCTACTTTTGATCTGGCGGCGCCGACTTTTCGTCACAAAGAATTTGCGGAGTATAAAGCGCATCGGGTCAAAGCCGATCAGGAACTGTATGATCAGATTCCGCGCGTCAAGGAAGTGGTGCGTGCGATGGGCATTCCGATTTTAGAACTGGCCGGCTTTGAAGCGGACGATGTCATTGGGACGCTCTCACGTTTGGCGGATGAAAGCCAGGAAAACGTGGAAACGCTGATTGTGACCGGAGACTTGGACACCTTGCAATTAGTGAGCGATAAAACCAGCGTCTATACTATGCGCCGAGGTTTGACTGACTCGGTGCTGTATGGTAAAAATGAAATTTTCGAGCGCTATGGCCTGGTGCCTTCCCAACTCATTGATTACAAGGGTCTGCGCGGTGATCCGTCGGATAATATCCCTGGGGTGAAAGGCATTGGAGAAAAAACCGCTACGGAACTTTTGAAAAAATATGAAACGCTGGAAGGTGTGTATCAAAATATCAATGAGATTAAGGGCGCGGTGAAGGATAAGCTGGAACGAGACAAAATGCAGGCCATCCAAAGCAAGCAGTTGGCCACGATTGTGCGCACCGTGCCGGTAGAATTGGATCTGGGTTCTGCCAAGACGCACGAATTCGATCGAACCAAGCTAGTGAAGCTTTTTCAGGAACTGACATTTTTTTCGCTGATTAAAAGAATCCCTGGAAACGATGCTAATCCACCCGCCTCGACTCGCGGAGATGACCGCTCTTCGACGCGAGGCGGGCGAATAAATGCAAATCTACCAATTGCGAATGATGCGAATGTGCAAAAAGAAGAGGGCGTAAAAGATTTCAAGTATGAATATATTGAAACTGATAAAGCTGAAGAATTTTTTGCAGTCTTATCCAAGCAAGCGGAAGTAGCTTTCTATCTGAAAACGCACGGCGGAAAAAATTGGGAAAAAGAAATTTTGAGCGTGGCTTTTTCTTGGAAAACCGGTCGAGCGGGAGGGGTTGAATTTAATGATGACAATAAATTTGCGTTGAAAAATATTTTTGAGAATAAAGATATTGGAAAAATCGGTTATGACATCAAAGGTTCGGTTGAGACATTGAAGAAATATGACATAGAACTTGAAGGGGAATTATATGACGTGATGATTGCCGCGTATATGCTCAATCCCGGCGCTAAAACTGATTTTGACAGGCTGGTACTGGGTGAATTGGGGGAAGAAATCGCGCCGGAAAACAAAAAAGGACAGCTTGGTCTTTTGGCTCCGTCACCGGAAGACCAATCCGGCGAAACTTGCAGATGCGCCGATTATATTTTCAAATTGAAAAATGGTTACGTCAAAAAAATCGCAGCTATCAGTGCCGAGCAGAACCAGGCGCATAATCTGCAAAAAGTTTTTATGGACATCGAGATGCCGCTAATCAAAATTTTGGCGGAGATGGAAATGACCGGCGTGCGGTTGAATACGATCATCTTCAAAGGCATTTCGGAAAAAATCACGACGCGGATAAAAAACCTGGAAGAGAGTGTCTATGCGGACGCTGGCATGCATTTCAATATCAACTCGCCCAAGCAATTGGCGGAAGTGCTTTTCGAAAAGATGCAGTTGCCGACATTGGACATTAAACGCGGCAAGATAGGTTATTCCACCGCTTCGTCTGAGTTGCAAAAATTGAAAAGCGAACATAAGATCATTGAAAAAATCGAAGAATATCGCGAAATTTTCAAATTGAAAACCACTTATCTCGACGCTTTGCCGCTTTTGGTAGACAAGGATTCGCGCTTGCACTCCGCTTTCAATCAAACAGTGACGGCCACCGGCCGCCTCAGTTCTAGCGAACCTAATTTGCAAAACATTCCGATCCGGACAGATTTAGGACAACTTTTGCGAGTGGCTTTCGAAGCGGAAAAAGGTTGGCGCTTGGTAGCGGCTGACTACTCTCAGATTGATCTACGCGCGGTGGCCCACGTATCGAATGACAAAAAAATGATCGAGCTTTTCTGGGCGGGCGAAGACATTCACACAGCGACAGCGGCGGAAATCAATCAAGTGACCAAGAGCCAAGTGACGAAGAAGTTGAGAAGTGCCGCCAAAGCTTTGAATTTTGGAGTGATTTATGGAATGAGCGTTTTCGGGTTTTCAACTTCCGCTGGCATTTCGCGCGATGAGGCTAAAAAATTCATCGATGCCTATTTTGAAAAGTTTACCGGTGTGGCGACTTATATGCGGACTACTAAGGAAGAAGCCAAAGCTAATGGATATGTTGAAACGGAAATGGGACGCCGCCGTTATGTCCCGGAAATCAACGCTCCCAATTTTCAAGTAGCGGCGGCCGGTGAACGGATGGCCATCAATATGCCCATTCAAGGGATGTCCGCCGATATCGTGAAACTGGCGATGATTAAAGTCTATGAAGAATATGCCAACAACCCAGATGTGCAGATGCTTTTACAAGTGCACGATGAAATTATCTTGGAAGTGAAAGAAAATCTGGCGGAAGCAGTGGGCGCGCGCGTGAAAGAAATTATGGAGCAGGTTTATAAACTCAAAGTGCCTTTGGTGGTGGATGTGAAGATCGGAGATAATTGGGGAGAAGTGTAGGAATTTTTTTATTGAGAATATAAAAGAGGCAATGTCGAAGTTCCGACATTGCCTCTTTTAAATAACGGCGGTTTGTCTAATCAGAAAGAAGTTGAATGGCCGCTATTTCATCTTTGATGTTGTCATAAAAAATGCGAGTTGCATTTCCATCGAAAGATATGGAGGCCATTGGACTTTCGCCAAGATTACCGCTTGAGGAAATTCGCATAGCACTTTTCATAAGAGTCAAAAGACTATTTATATGCGTATTTCCATTACAACTGTTGATAGAATGAATACCACACAGGATATCTTCAGATAACTTCTCTTTGCCGGTAAAAATAATGGAAATCTGTTTAGTCAGATTTTCAGAATTGCGAATAAGCCATATAATAACTTTTTTAGCAATTTCTCTTTTCTTAAGATCGGGCGATTTACAGATTAAATATTCCAAAGCAGTTATTTGGTTTTCGCCTATGTTTTGACCAATCCAGATCGGATATTGTTTTTCCATTTTATTTTTCTCCTAACTTTAATTTTTGATTGAGTAAGGTTAGATTTCTCTACGGATAAAAAAGTCGCCCTTTGTGTTGTTTGGCAGATCGAGTATTTTTACTTTCGGGAAAATAGGTTCTATCTCAAAGTATTTGCATATCAGATTTAGTGCCTTTTGCATGAAGATGAAATAATCAGAGTGGGACACTTTTGATACGGTGCTAATATCCCCATGAATACTGTAAATATTGAATGTATATTTGCCATCCTTTATACTCATGTTTAGAGTGCATTCCTTCTTCTCATTAGATGAGACGATGCCCTCGACATCTATTTTCCTATTGCCATTATCTTCAAATATATAGCAATGGTTAATGTCAGTATGTATTTCTGGACGTGTCGAGCTGTCCATTTTCATCCAATAACTCCTTTCAAAAAAGTTGATGAGAGTTTTTAACGCGAAATTAAAATCTGCTTTGGCGAGATCAGTCCATAAACACTCAATTTCTTTCTCTGTAAGTTTTTCCATTTTTTATCCTCTTAGTTTTTAAAGTGCATGTTATTTTCCATTGAAACAACACTATATTGTATATCTTTGATATAATATGTCAAAATATCCGAATGATTTTTTGAATAAAATATAAAATTGCTTAAATTAAGCCATTATTGACAGAATTTAAACAATATGATAAACTGAATATGTCGTCGGAAAAAGCGACATATAATGAAAATATGCTAAATACACTTAAGCAGATAGGGCTAGAAAACAAGCAAGCTAAAATATATTTAGCTTGTCTTGAGTTGGGAGAAGCGACTATAATTGGCATATCTAGAAAGACCAATATAAAAAGGACAACGGTCTATGAGAATGTGGACGAAATGATAAATGCGGGTTATCTAACCGCAACCGTTAAAGGCAAAAGAAAAATATTTATTGCAATTGACCCGCGCGAACTGAAAGATTTAATAAAAAGAAAAGAGGAGATGCTGGAGCAAATAATGCCGCAGTTGATGGCGATAAATAATGTAAGTGAAGATAAACCAAAAATGTGGTTTTTTCAAGGGAAAGAAGGAATTTTCAATGCCTATCACGATATTTTAAATTATCCCAACACAGAAGTTGTAGGTTGGGCTTCCGGAGAAATTCTGAGAATGTTCGATTGGAAAGAGGCGGAAAAATATGTAGCCAAGCGGCAGAGAAAAAAAATCATCCAAACATTGATTATGCCGGATGATAAAAATTCCAGTCAGTTTATTTCACAAGATCAGCATCATCTGAGGAGAACGAAAGTGGTGAGCGCCGAAGAATATCCATTCAAGATCGAAATCAATGTTTATGCCAATCGAGTTTCTCTGTTTTCAGTCAAGGATAAGATGGCGGTAATTATGGAATCAGAACCAATTGCTTCGGCTATGCGAATGATTTTCAAAATGTGTTGGAAAAATCTTTCCTAAAGCCGAGCTTTAGGATACAATTAGTGCATGAGAAAAACGGAATTTGCCAATGATGAATGTTATCACATTTTCAATCGCGGAGTTGATAAACGCGAAGTATTTTTAAATACTCGCGATTATGAAAGATTTCTTTTGGCTATGAATTTATTGAATGACAGCGAAGACGGGCTGATGATAAAATCAGTTTAGGGCTTTTCCCCGCGGCTTGCCGCGTTGGTGTATAATATAAAGATGAGTATATACATCCACAAGAGTCATAATGTAACCGCGCTAATATATCATCTGGTCTGTCCAACG
>Ga0172380_10002521_pt1 | contig 27797 bp, 27 predicted proteins | sample Leawe162metaG_FD_119747 | JGI IMG/M metagenome (GOLD analysis project Ga0172380, IMG submission 119747) | Leachate microbial communities from a municipal landfill in Southern Ontario, Canada - Leachate well 162 metaG | ecosystem: Engineered > Solid waste > Landfill > Unclassified | place... | reverse complement strand
TTCTTCGAAAAAGATGTTAAACCACATTTAAATGAAAAGATACAATGGGTTGCACCGTTAAGCAGCGAACAACCGCTATCCAAGGAGGAAGTTGTTGAATTGATGCAAAAGGCAAAGGCATTCTTGATGACTGTGAACTGGGAAGAACCATTTGGATTGGTAATGGCAGAGGCGATGAGTTGTGGCACACCGGTAATAGGATTTAAACGCGGTTCGGTCCCCGAGTTAGTTAAAGATGGTGAAACCGGCTTCGTCGTTGATCCAAGCCGAGAAGTCGAGGGTCTGGCAGAGGCGTATAGTAAGCTTGATCAGATAAAACCTGAAGTATGCCGAAGACATGTCGAAGAAAATTTCTCCATTGAAAAAATGGCGGAAAATTACGAAAAAGCATATAAAGATCTGGTCGAAGGAGGAAAATGAAAATTGCCCAAATTGCTCCGTTTTGGTTTGACGTTCCACCAAAAAATTATGGCGGAACAGAGAGAATTGTCTCATCTATAACCGAGGAGCTAATAAAAAGAGGACACGAAGTTACTCTTTTTGCCGCTCCTGGTTCTATAACAGAGGCAAAGCTGGTTTCTCCAGTGAAACAGGAGTTGCTGAATTCAATCAAGTCATACAACGATTCAAACTTTAACGATATTAATACTTGGGTTAATGCGATGGTTTTTTCAAAAGCAAAGGAGTTTGACGTCATTCATTCACATGCTTCGTATTTTCCGTTTTACTTCTGCGATTTTGTTGATAGGCCGGTTATACACACAATCCACAATCAACTTCCTCGCGAAAGAGAGCTAGAGAACGAAATCTACAAACAATATCGTCATTTAAATTTTGTTAGCATTTCAAACGAATTTAGGACACATTTTGACTTAAATTTTATTGCCACCATTTACAATGGTCTTAATGTTAACGACTTTGCCTTCAGCCAAGAAGGTGGCGATTATCTTTTGTGGGTTGGTAGGGCAAAAAAATCTAAGGGTGAACTGGATGCGATCAAATTAGCAGAAGAATCAGGAGAAAAATTGCAACTTTGTATGAGTGTGAGGCCTGATGCGGAGGGGTATATTGAAAAAGAAATCAAACCGCACTTAAATGACAAGATCACCTTGGCGACTAATGTTGAGTTTGAGGAGACAATAAAATTTTATAGAGGGGCCAAGGCATTTATTTTTCCTGTTGAATGGCGCGAACCATTTGGACTGATAATGATTGAAGCTATGTCGTGCGGTACACCGGTTATCGCCTATAATCGAGGATCGGTTTCGGAAATTGTCAAAGATGGTGAGACCGGTTTTATTGTCGATCCAGAATCTGGCATAAACGGATTAAAGCAAGCATTAGATAAGCTTAATAATCTGACAGAAACCGACTACTTGGCGATGAGAGAAAAATGCAGAAAAAGGGTCGAAGAAAACTTCACAATTGAAAAAATGGTAGACGGATACGAAGCAGTTTATAAGAAGGTAATCGAAGGGCACTCTCTTCCCAAATAGCTCAATTTTTGCTATCATTTAAGGCACTTAAAATTAATAATTAAGAGAAGGTAAATATGGCAAATTATGCAGTTATTATGGCGGGGGGATCGGGAACACGTCTTTGGCCGATGAGCCGTAAATCAAAACCAAAGCAGTTGCAGAATTTGGTTTCGGAAAAATCGCTAATTCAGGAAACATATAACCGTGTCAAAAAAGCCCTAAATCCGGAAAATATTTTTATTTCCACCAACACCAAGTATGTTGACGAAATCAAAAAACAACTTCCAGAGATTCCAGCCGAAAATTTTATTATCGAACCAGCAGTCAGAAATACGGCGCCCGCTTTGGCCTATATCGCCTTTGTTATCTTGAAACGCGACAAAGATGCGATAATCTCAACGATTGCCTCTGATCATACGGTTAACAACGTTGATGTCTTTGCTAACACTTTAAAAAACGCTTTTGATACGGCCGCAAAATATCCGGATTATTTGGTGGCAGTCGGCATTAATCCAACCCGACCAGACACCGGCTTGGGTTACATCAAAATGGGCAAACCAAAAGGACCGGTTGATGGCAGCCAGGTATTTGAAGTCGCCTCTTTTGTCGAAAAACCGGACTTAAAAACAGCCGAAAAATACATGCAGTCATGGGAATATTTGTGGAACGGCGCTTATTACTTCTTTGGTGCGAAAGAACTCTTGAGCTGGATTAAAAAATACCGGCCAAAAATGTATAAGACCCTCGATCAAATCGTAAAACTCCAAACAGAGGGCGGCGCAACGCAGAGCAAAATCAAAGAGTTATTTGAATCACTCGGGGACGAACAGTTCGAATATGCAGTTATTTCTCAGAAGGACTTTAAGAAGGTACTGGTAATTCCCGCCGACTTGGGCTGGTCCGATATCGGAAACTGGGGAACCCTGCACGATGTCTTAAGTGAAAACTATGCAACGGGGATGATCTCAAGGGGCTATCACATTGACGTTGAATCAGACGGCTGTCTGGTTTACGGCGGGGATAAGATGATTGCTACGCTTGGGCTTAAGGACGTGATAGTTATCGATACTCCTGACGTGATGCTTATTGCAAACAAACACAAAGCTCAGGATGTCAAAATACTCTTGGACAAACTCAAGGAAGAGGGCAAACACCTTTACCTTTAATGGAGGACTCTATGATTGATCAAAAAATATTTCGCGCTTACGATATACGCGGGACTTATCCCAATCAAATAAATGAAGAGGTTGCATATTCTGTTGCTCGTGCCTACGCTAAAAAAATTAATCCAAAAACCGTTGTGGTTGGACGAGATATCAGAGAAGCCAGCGCGAAAATGCATGAAAAAGTCATTGCCGGTTTGATTGAATCGGGCGTTAACGTCAAAGACGCGGGGCAAATGACCAATCCAATGATCGGATTTGCCGTTTTTAATTATGGGTATAACGGAGGCATAATTTTATCCGCCTCGCACAACCCAATCGGATATGGCGGAATGAAAATGACGAAAAAGGATGCGGTAACGGTTCCCGGCGATGATGCTGAGCTTAAAAAATTGACGATTGCAGGGGAGGGAATTGAGGGGGCCGTAAAGGGGGAAGTAGAAAATGTATCAATTTATAACGACTACATCACTTTTATCAAGAAAATCATTGATATTAAAAAATTAAAAAAACAAAAAATTTTGCTTGATCCGATGTACGGATCGGTTGGACTGATTATCGATAAGGTTTTGGAGGGTTTGCCGATCGAAAGAGTTGATTTCCGTATCAAACCCGACTCCACTTTTGGTGGTCTCGCCGAACCAAATCCCCTAAATTCTAAAATGCGCCAAGCAACCGAAGAGCTAGCACAAAAAGAAAAACCGGATTTTTCGGCCATTTGGGACGGCGACGGAGACAGGGTTTTCTTCCTCGACGAAAACGGCAAATTTATCGATGCGCCTTATATTACGGCTGTCATTATCGAAACTATCGCCAGAATGCACCCCAATTCATCTGTTGTTGCTGATTTAAGAATTATTTGGCCGCAACAAAAAGCTGCAGAAAAATCGAACCTCAAATTGATGACTTCAAAAGGCGGTTACCGATTTATTAAAGAAGTGATGAGTCAAAACAAAGCTGTTTTTGGCGCAGAAATGACCGCTCATTATTTCTTTGAGGAAACGCATTACATGGATAATGGCATAATTCCTTTTCTTTTGATTTGGCAAGCCATTTCCGAATCGGGTAAGAAATTATCCCAATTAGTTGCGCCCTACAAAGAAAATCATTTTATGATCGAAGAGATAAAATTTAATCTTGAGGATCCGTCTGCTGTTATTGAAAAATTAAGAAAAGAATTTTCAGACGGTAAAGCAAATGATATTGATGGATTAACGATTGAATATTCGGATTGGCGCTTCAACTTTCGCGCTTCGAATACCGAACCGGTTGCCAAATTGAATCTTGAGGCAAAAAATGAGAAGCTAATGGAAGAGATGACGGAAAAAATAACTCAAATCATTAAGGGAGAATAAAATGGCAAAGATATTAGTAACAGGCGGCGCGGGGTTTATCGGATCAAATTTGTGCAACATGATGGCCGAAAAAGGTCATGAGGTTGTGGCGATAGACGATTTGTCGCTAGGGAAAACAGAAAATTTATCGGACAAAGTTAAATTTGTCGAGGGCGATGTTAACAAAGAAGAAGATTTAGACAAAGCGGGAAATGATTTTGATTATATCGTTCATCTTGCAGGTTCTTCCTCGGCCCCGATGTTTATCGCTGACATGTATTATGCCTACCAAAATAATGTCGCTGGCCATATGCGCGTGATGCAATTTGCCAAAAAAATCGGAGTCAAAAAGTTTCTTTTTGCCTCAACCAGCTCAATCTATGGCAACAACCCGACACCATTAACCGAGGATCAAAACGTTATTCCTCCAAACCACTATTCGGTCACTAAATTTGCACAGGAAAACGCTTCGCGTGTTTTTTCGTCAGCCGAAGGGATGGAAATTATTGCCTTTAGATTTATGTCAATTTATGGGCTAAACGAAGATCATAAAACGACCTTCGCTAATCTTGTTTCGCAGTTTATCTGGGGCATGGCCAAGGACGAACAGCCGACATTATACGGTGACGGCACCCAAGAACGGGATTTCACCAACGTCAAAGATGTGGTGCAGGGGATAGAAAAGGCAATGGAAACCGAGAAAAAATATGGATTTACGGTTTTCAATATCGGCACCAACACGTGCATCAACTTAATCGATTTGGTTACTCTCATTAACAAAGTGATGGGCAAAAACATCGAGCCGAAATTCATTCCCAATCCAGTTAAGGAAGGGTATGTTAAATCGCAACTAGCCGATATCAATAAAATCTCAAATGAATTGGGTTATAAACCAACCGTCGAACTCGAAGACGGGATTAGAGAGATTGTCGAGAATTTATCGAAAAAAACTTGAGCTGAACTCGCAGTTTAAAAAACAAGCCTCGCAGTTTGCGAGGCGCAGTCCCTCACCCATGAAATGGGTGCGGGGAACCGCTTTTTAGCGGTTGTTGGGGTTGGCCCCGGCGCGGGATAAAACCGGCCGGGGCCATGGTAAAAACGTGGTTCGTGGGTGCCGTCCTACTCGGACGGGGCACCGGTCTGGACGACGAAGGGAACCCTCAGCTCTTCGGCGTATCTCTGCCCGAGAATGATCTGCAGCCACTTGGGGCGACACCATTCACCGAGCTCCTCGATGTGGACGAGTTCAGATGCCCCCACGGGAAGTGCGACGGGCATCTCCACGTAGTGACTCCAGCCGCCGTTCAGGCGATTAGGGCACATAACGATCCTCGTTGCGCCCGCGTACTTCCTAACCACTTGGTCGACCAGTTCGGCACGCGTCTGGAAGTCGGGCCAGCACCTTCCCCTGAAGAAGCGCGTGTCCCGCCAGTCCCAGTTCTTCGCGACCCAGGCGAACAGGCCTCGCCACGTTCCGTGCAGGGCAACAAAGTGTGTGGGGTCAATGTCAATCCGGATACACTCCGTTTTTCTCCGATCTAGCGAGAACTGAGGGTAGCGATTGGCCTGCAGTAGCACTCCTACTAGGTCGGGGACTTTCTGGGAGCGTATTGCGACGTCTCCGTCCTCAGTGCGCTTTTCCCTGTTGTACTCGGAGAAGCGCTTTCGCAACCCCAATATTTCACCGATTTCCAGTGCAGTCCTGATCAACTCCTCGTTGGTCACTGTCGGTCTCCTTTGCCGCTGTAATGGGCGACTCCCGTGTATTTGCCGCTATTGAGGGCGACTCCCTTTCCTCCCGCACAGGCTTTGGACGTTATGAACTAATTATTTCTTCTCGCGCCGATTGTGGCCAGAACAGCGCCGACGATTATGAACAAACTGACTGTCGCCAAACAGAGCGGGCTGTACTTTTCCATGCGGAGTAGGTACGGGGCGAACAACGCCACAACCCCAACCACAACCATACTCATCCCTAGGTCGTAGATCCAACTCATATCGGCACTCCTTCCCTGTAGGGGCTAACATATTGTCAAAACAAACCTCGTTGCTCCGAAGAAAAAATCTCTTCTTTGCAAGCTTGTTAATATACCATAAAACAGGGTAAAAGTCAAGCCCAGCACCATTCTGGTGCTGGGCGCAGACCCTTGCAGATTTCGCTCACGCAAGTAGAGGACGAAGTCCCTTTTGCGGGAAGAAATGCTGGCGGGGTCAAGCACAGCTATAGGGGTTTACACCTTAAAACCTTCAAGCTACAATGAGTCCTGCAATATGGTCCAAAACAAAATCGATTTTTTTCCACTTTTGGAAAATTTAAAAAATCATTTTCGGCGCTTCAAACCGGTCTATTTTTGGATTGTTCTCGGTTTATTCTATTTGGGGCTTGCCATCTATTTCACCTGGCCTCTCATCCCCAACTTCTCGAGAGCGATTATCGGGCAATTTGATTTCACCGATGGGCCGATGTTTCTCTGGAATTTTTGGGTAACAAAAAACGCCGTTTTACATCTGCAAAACCCCTTCCTGACGGACTTGGTTTATTATCCTAATCAGGTCAATCTCTCCTTGGTAACTTACACCTTTACAAGCGGTTTAATCTCAATTTTTCTGCAACCGTTTTTTAACCTGATTGAAACCTTAAATATCATAACGATAGGGTCAATCGTTGCCTCGGCACTCGGGATGAGCGTTCTGGTTGGCTATTTAACCAAAAATAGGTTGGCAGGCATAGTCCCAGGAGTTATTTTCGGTTTTTCTCCATATGTTTTTAGCCATTTAATGGCAGGACACTACAATTTGGCGCTTCTTTGGCTTTTTCCTTTAATTGCCTTATTTTTTATCAAGTCGCTTCGCGAAGAGAGCTTTATTAACCCGATTCTTTTTTCGCTCTTTTTAATTCTGCAATCTTACCTTGATTTGCAATTACTTTTTTACAGCGCAATTATTCTGTTATTTATCTTTCTACAGCATTTAATAACTTATAATAAAAAATTATTCACACGGCAAAAATTATATTATTTGCTGATTTTTTTGGGGTTATATGGGGTGATTTTTGTTCTGCCGTTTTTTAATCTCGTTTCAACTTTTAATGTAAAAAATGCGATGGAGCCAACATATAATAACGGCGATCTGGCAATTATGTTTGGCCAAAATCCGTTGAACCCGCTACTTAACAGCCCAAACTACAAAATGGTGCTTGAGATGATCGGAGGGTACAGGGAAAATGTTATTACACTCGGTTATTCGGTGCTTGCTTTCGCCTTTTTATCTTTGATTTTGTTTAAAAAACAATTTACTGAGAAACTATTTTATGCGCTTTTAGCCGTTGCCGGAATGATTCTTGCCTTCGGGCCTCACCCGCAAATCAGGCACGAGGTTTTTTATTCAATTGATTTTCCATTCTTTTATTTGCAGGGTTTGCCGGGGTTTAACTTTGGGGTTGTGCCGACGCGCTTCATTGTGATTGCCTATTTTGGTCTGGCTGTTTTGGCGGGATTTTTTATCTCGGAAATAGCTAATTATTTTAATGGCAAAAAAGTTGGTTATCTTATATATTGCCTTATTCTCCCAGCGGTTGTTTTAGTTACAGTCGAGTATTACAGCGGTGAGATGAAATTAGATTTTCTACCGCACTCAAGTATTTTAGAAACCATCAAAAACGACCCCGGTGACTTCGCCGTTTTGTCGCTAAATCCCACCACCAGAGACGAATACTATCAGACGTTTCACGGCAAAAAATTAATTTCCGGCTATTTGGGGCGCAGGGTCCACGAAACATATAACGCCAGATATGCTAATCTCCCCGGCGTCAGCCATCTTTTGGCGATTAATTTAGACGGTCTGGGTGGGGATGATTTAAACCGGGATTTAGCGCGTGAGAATTGGGCAAAATTGAATATCAAATATTTTACTATCGACAAAACGACGCACAATGAAGAATTTGTCCGCAAGGGCGAGGATTATTTTACGGCGGTGGGGGTTAACAAAGTTGCAGAAGATGCCTCGATAGTGTTGTATAGAATTACGGAGTAAAAATGAAGGGTTTAATTGTTGGGGCAAGTTTGGGTTTGGGGGGAATTGAGGCGGTTTTAACCGACGAAGAATTTAATATTTTAGAGCGTCAGGAAAGGCCATTCCCCGGTAAGATGGGCAAAGAATCGTTCATGGTCAAGGTTGAAAAAACCATCACTTCTTTACCGGGATATCACAAGGCGTATGCGGTTGGATTTGCCATACCTGCTACCTTTGAGGGCAACGGGAAAAAAGTTAACGATTGTTCGATTGAGGAGCTTAAAGGTTCTAATATTTTTCAACTTTTGTCTAAGCGCATTACCTTGCCGATATTTGTTTTTCGCCGAAATTTTTGTTCACTTCTGGCGGAACAGGCCTTTGGTGCGGCAAAAGAGGCGAAAAATGCTGTCTTGGTTGAAATCGGACGCGATGTTGCCGCTTCTTTTTTGATCAATGGCAAAATTTATCGCGGATCAAATAATGCCGCGGGGGAAATCGCTCATCTGATCGTCGATATAACCAGAGAAAAGAGAAATAGTGTCGGGGAGTTCGGCGGTTTGGTGCAGGGCGAGGGGATTGAGGCGTTAACCGGTAAGTCGGTTTATCAAATTTTAAGAGAAAATCCGACTTCTAAATTAGTAAACCAGCAAATTGTGCGCGATTTAAAAGAAAGTTTGTTAACCGGACTTTATAATGTGAAACTTTTGCTCGATCCGGAACTGTTTATAATTTCTGGAGATATTTTGGAAAACTATTCGCTCTTTAAAACCGCATTCGCCGATTTGGGAGTTAAGACGGAAAAATCAAATCTCGGCAAAACGTCCACGGCGCTGGGAGCGGCAATTGCGGCTTATAATCAATCACTAAAGGCGGCTAAATGATCGGCTTTGTTAGAGGCAATGTTGTATATCGCGGGGCTAATTATGTAATTATTGATACTGCTGGTGTTGGCTATAAAGTTTATGTTTCGCCCACACTTTTGGGTAAAGAGAAACTTTCATTATTTTGCTTTCACCAAGTCCGCGAAGATTCAAGCAATATTTATGGGTTTGCGAAGGCCGAGGAACTGGAGATTTTTGAATTATTGCTTTCGGTCAATGGCGTGGGTCCGAAAGCGGCTCTGTCTTTGGTTTCGGCCCTTGGAAAAGAGAGAATTTTACAATCAATTGCACAAGGTGATCTTTCCGTCTTCAAATCTATCCCAGGCATTGGCAATAAAGTGGCCGCTAAAATTATCGTTGAACTGAAAAGCAAGGTTGTTTCGGGGGACAAAGGCAGTTTTCTTTTACCGCAAGATGATGAAACGGTTGAGGCGATGGTCTCCTTGGGTTACAAAAAAAGTGAGATTCTCCCCTACCTTGCCAAGCTTCCTGCAAATATTACATCGGTTCGGGATAAGGTAAAATATGTCCTCAAAAACATCGGCAAAAAGCCCTAGCATTACCGACCCGATTTCAAAAATTCCTTACGTCGGCCTCAAGTCGGCTGCTCATTTTTTAAAGTTGCACATTAAAACGGTCGAGGATTTATTTAAATTTGCGCCGAGAGATGTTGTTGATTTATCGGATCCGATTTCGGTCAAATCGGCGCTCAAATCCGAAGGACAAAAAGTTTTAATTTTGGGAGAGGTCGAAGATCTAAGGATTATTAAAACACCCCGTCGTAGAATTTGGATTACATCGGCAAAAATCTCTGACAAGTCCGGACGAATTCGCGTTGTGTGGTTTCACCAACCGTATTTAAGAAATTATTTTAAAAATAAAAAATATGTTTTTTACGGTCTGGTTGAATATAGCCATTTCACAAAAGAAGTTACAATGGTCAGCCCTGAGATATATGATGAGCCGGGAGTAATCCCGATTTATCATCTGACTGAGGGGCTAAGCTCAAAACAAATTCAAAGAGCGGTTCGTCATGCTGTCGATGCCGGATACCAATTGCCTGAAATTATTCCCGATAAGTTAGCAAAGAAATTTGGATTGCCAGCAAAAAAGACAGCATTAGAAAACCTTCATTTTCCCCACGATAAAATTTTTTTTAATAGTGCCAAAGAAAGATTTAATTTCGATGAATTGCTGATTTTTATTTTGACAAACTTATATTTAAAAAAATTAAATCAATCTAAATCAACTTTCAAAATAAAAACCGATCCCAAAGTTCTGTCGAAGTTTGTTTTGTCGCTACCATTTAAACTAACGGCTGATCAAAAAAAAGCGATCGATGATGTAACCCAAGATTTTCAAAAAACATATCCAATGAGCCGGCTTCTGCAGGGCGATGTGGGGAGCGGAAAAACAGTCGTTGCACTTGCCGGTGCGCACCTTGCTATTAAATCGGGGTACAAAGTTGCTTACTTGGCGCCCACATTAATTTTGGCGCGCCAGCATTTTGAAACTGCAAAAAAATTAATGCCGCGGGGTACGAAAATTATTCTTTTAACTTCGGCGAACAAAACCAAAGACAAAATATCAGAAATCAAAGAAGCGGATCTCATAATCGGCACACACGCGATAATTCAAAAAGATATTGAAATTCCCGAATTGGCATTAGTCATTGTTGACGAGCAACACCGATTTGGTGTTGAGCAGAGAGAGGTTTTGCTAAAAGACAAAAAACAAATTCCCCATCTGCTTTCGCTCTCGGCGACGCCGATTCCTCGCACACTCGCCCACATTGTTTTTGGCAATCTTGATATTTCCACAATTAAAACAAAACCTATCGGACGATTGCCGATAAAGACATATTTGATACCAGACAAAAAAAGAGCGGATTCTTATGAGTTCATAAATAATTTAATAGCGAAAGGCCAGCAGGCCTTTGTTGTCTGCCCGCTGATTGAAGAAAAAGAATATTTTGGTGGAACGCTTTTTGATGAAGCGGGAAGTAAAGCGGTAGAGGCGGAAATTAAAAATTTGCAAAAAACAATTTTGGGGAGAAGGAATATCGAGATGCTGCACGGCCGGATGAAAGGGGCCGACAAGGAAGATAAAATGCAGCGCATGCAAGAGGGTAAACTTGATGTTTTGGTTTCGACTTCGGTGGTGGAAGTTGGTGTTGATGTGGCGACGGCGACGGTCATGTTGATTGAAGAAGCCGATCAGTTTGGGCTATCTCAACTTCATCAATTCCGCGGACGAGTTGGAAGATCAAATTTACAATCATATTGCTTTCTTTTTACGCAAAGAGAGCTCAATGAAAAAACGCGCGAACGTCTCAAAACATTTGTGCGTAATTCGGATGGATTCAAGTTATCCGAAATGGATTTAAAGCAACGCGGACCCGGTGCGATTTTTGGTACAACGCAATCGGGGTTCGAAGGGCTTAATCCCCTTTGGTTTGAAAACAGTGAAATTCTAAAAAAGGCATCTCGCGCTGCGAATGACTTGTTGGGACAGTTAGAAAAAATGCCGGAGCTTTTTAAAGAAGTGAAAGAAAAACTCCAGACGAAGCATTTAGAGTGATAAAGAAAGAGGGCAGCCGCTGAAGTCGCAAGACAACAACGGCTGCCCAGATGCTCACAAGGGTTCGGTGAGCGTGGTCGTGAACTTGACGGTTTCCTCGCCTATGATGGCGATGACACCAAGCTTAGTCAGGGTTCCCGGTATCTCTGAGGAGGAGATAAACAGCGCGCCTGTTTCCAGAACCATCTCCGGACTTGGCTCTGTCCGGTTTCCATCCTTCAGTTCATCGGGAAAATCTTCCCAACTGGTCATTTCCTCCGACACCTCATCCACAATCATTTCTGTGGCCAGAGAGTAGACGCCAACCAAAATGGCGCTTTTCGCCTCTGCCTGCACTCTTTGCCACTGTCTGCCGAGAGTTACCAATATCTCTCTTTGGCGTCCATTTGCCACGTTTATCCCTCTTTCGTGAAAAAAATACGCGCCCCAAGGCGCGGTTTGCGTCTTTTGGCGTAAGTTGCAATTGTATTACATTTTTAGATAAAATCAAGGTAGCGATGAAAAAAGAAGAAACAAAAAAAGACAAATACGAGAAGCTGAAATATATCGGCTTGGGTGCGCTGGTTGTGGCGATATTGGGTGGAAGTTTCGTCTTATTTTGGCAAATAAACAAGCAGGATTCGCTTGCCAAGGGCGATCCATATCAAGGCGCAAATGCAATGCAAAGCCAAGTGACCGATTTAAATAAAAAAATTGATGACTTGAATAAAGCGCTGGATGAGGCGAAAAAATCTTCCGGCTCGACGACGACAGTTAAAACGACAACTAAAAATGGTACCGTTGCCGGCGCCGAGACATCGTCGAGTGAAACTTCGGGAATGATTAATATAAATACTGCTTCGGCTAGCGAACTTGATTCCTTGCCGGGGATTGGGAGCACTTATGCCCAGAGAATTATTGATTACCGCGAAGCAAACGGGGGATTTAGCTCAATTGAAGAAATTGAAAACGTTAAAGGCATCGGTCCGGCAACATTTGAAAAAATGAAGGATCAAATTACAATCTAGACCTTTATTTTCTTGAGCTTTTAATCTATAATTACTCCTGATGCCGGGGTGCTGAAATTGGTAGACAGACCAGCTTTAGGAGCTGGCGATCGCAAGATCATGGAGGTTCGAGTCCTCTCCCCGGCACCAAAAATTTTTATGCAAAACAAAAAAACTGTAATTAATGGAGTTGCCAAGGAAGTTGAGAAACGCATGTCGGGAGAAGGCACCGGACATGATTGGTGGCACGTTTATCGTGTTTGGCAAATGGCGAAAAATATCGGCAAAAAAGAAGAAGCCGATTTTTTTGTAATCGAGCTAAGCGCGCTTTTACATGACATTGCTGATTGGAAATTTAATGGTGGGAATTTTGGAACGGGTCCGAAGGAAGCGGCTAAGCTTCTATCAAAATTTCAAGTTGATGAAGAAACGATCGAGAGAGTTGCTGATATTGTTAGAAACATTTCGTTTAAAGGTGCGGGTGAGGAAAATAAAATTAAAACACTGGAGGGCAAGGTTGTACAGGATGCGGATCGCCTTGATGCGATAGGTGCAATTGGTATTGCAAGAGCTTTCGCTTACGGAGGACATAAGGGCAGGGCAATATTTAACCCTCAAGGCGAAGTAAAACACCACGATTCATTTGAGGAATATAAAAGAGGCGCGGATTCAACGCTTCATCATTTTTACGAAAAACTTTTACTGCTTAAAGACCGGATGAACACAGAAACAGCCAAAGAAATTGCCGTCTCACGCCACCAATATCTTGAAGAATATCTCGAAAGATTCTATCGAGAGTGGGAAGGAAAAGCGTAAGTACTAATCAAACAGATAGAGCCAGAATGGAGTATGAGCGGGAATTTGCACTGTGGCAATATTGCTATCCGTCACCTGAATTTTTTGAAACGCTTTGTTTGGGTCAGCCGTATTTGTGTCTTTGATTAAGGAAATATATTTGTAGGAACGACTCGCTGCATCATACCCCGAAAGCAAATCGCTTAATTTTTTTTCTTCAAAACAAGTTGATTCGGCGCAACTGTTTGATTGTCCTTTCTTAAGAGTCAGGTATTTCATTGCCGTGAGATTCACCGGCGCGTCGGTTGAGTTAGCCAAAAGATTCCAACCGCGCCTTACTATTGCGGCTGTGTCATTTGAACTTGCAGTTACGCTTTCGGGCAGGGCGTAGCAGTTATCCGAGAATGCATAGACATAATATCCTGTGCCCGGTTTGATGATGGAAATATTTTGAGCTGTGGATTTTCGCCATTTCTTATCTCCGGTTTGATTGAAATCGAAAACCACATTATTGGCTGAAATCGACGAAAGGGAAACGGCAGATGCGCTACTTATGACATTGAAGCCGGCTAATAAACACGATCTATTTTTGGCATCCCAAGTGTAAACGTGAACAGCAAAGGGTTCAAAATTATCGGCAAATGCCTGATTGCTTTCGGATAAATTTCGGTTTTCAAACTGCACAGCAATATTTGAATTTTTGAAAACATTATCGGTAAATGAAAAAGTTGTCTGTGCCTTGTTGTTGTTGACGTTGACAGCAATTAGATAGTATTTACCGTTATATTCTTTGAGCATTGTGCGCACGGGAGTCGGTGATTGGTTGGTTGCAGTATCTTGAGTGGTATTAACCGAGTATTCTGATTTTGATGTGGCGGATAAAATTGCCGGGGAGAGTTGTTTAAGCTCTGAGTTGATTCCGCCTGTTCCGGCAATAGAATTCCAGAGTGTCTTGCTTGCCGCTTGATTAGCTTGGCTTAAATTCGAATCTGGATTTGGGTTAATCCCAACATGTTCCTTGCCGGCATTTGCTCTTAATACTTCCGGCGTGTCGTAAGCGTAGTAAATGATTCCTGTGGCGCCGTTAACTATTCCCGAATAGACCATCGCTTTTTCCTCGGCGGGCGTTGGGAATCTGGTTTGTTTTCCATCAGTACCGTTTTTTGGCTTCATTGCTTGAACCACCAACCAAACCGGTTTTGCGCTTTCGTTCGCGGCGACCGTTGCCGATACTGTTTTAGGGATGGTGACTTTGATGTCGCTTCGGTCCAAGCTCGATATCGCTAAATTGGGATCACTTCTAACCCATTTTTGATCTGTGGGATAGTTATCCAAAACCGCAATGTCGCCTAATTTAGCGAAAGAGTTCCACGCGGTATTTGTCATGTCGGCGGTGTTGACCTCAAAAAGTGGTTTAGTAACTCCCCTTGCTTTGATTTTAGAGGACAATGTTTCAAGAAAAGTTACCCACGGATTACCATATTTGATTGGTTCGTCGGCCAAGTACCACGCGAAGATATTTTTTTTGTCGTTGTTTTGTTCTAAAAACGGGAATGAGGGCAATATTTTAGAATTATCGGGGCTTGAGAACTGTCCGAGTTTGACCCAATTTAAATCAAAATAATCGGTATTTTTGTTTGAAAGAATAATTTTGAAATCTGGGTTTGAGCTGACTTTGATTTTGTTTATTACCGAATTGACCGCGTCGTTGTTGTGCGCGACGTAGGTGTTGAATAGAAATGCCAAATTAAAATTTGTCGAGGGATTTGATACCGTTGCCAGATCTGCGTCGCTGTTTGGGTAGTAAATGCCGATTGGAAAAAAGCTTTTATTTTGATCGTATGTGGATCTGGTGTTGCCATCCTTATCGGTGTGAGGAGTTCCATTTTGATAGATTGTCTGAACCGCAGTCGGTGGAGTAACCAGCGTGTCGGCTTTGATACTAAAATATCCCTGGCGCCACAGAAAAACTCCAACCAATATTAAAACCGCAAAAACAGCTGCTATTACGTAAGCTTTTTTCATCAGATTTATTTTACCATTGCATATGATAAGAAAACAGGCCCCGATCTATCCCATCTTTTATTTCCTCAATATCGGGAGTAGAATTTCGATATGATTTATTTTTGGTATTCATTGTCGGCGATTCTAGTATTAGCGGGTCTAATCGGCATTTTTTTGCCGGTTGTTCCGGGGATTCCTGTTGTTCTAACGGGGATTCTTTTGGCGGTTTTTACGGGCCATTTTATGTCGCCTATGGCAATTGGTTTTCTGATCGGTCTCGCCTTGATCTCGGTTTTGATTGATTATTTTTCGGGAGCGCTCGGGGCAAAATATTCAGGGGCGGGAATTTTGGGGATGATCGGTGCGGTCTTGGGTGCAATTTTGGGATTTTCTATTTTTGGTCTTTTAGGGATGTTTATTGGTCCGGCTTTAGGTGTGTTAGTTTTTGAACTTTTGACCAAACGAAACATTAAAAAAAGCACCCGCTCCGCGGGCTACACGCTCCTGACCACGACCATTGGTATTTTAATTAATATTTTAATTGCCGTTGCAATGCTGGCAATTTTTATTACAGCAATTTTTGTCTAAAAATTGGTTGAATCAATCCAGATAAAATGGTAGTTTAAGAGGGTAGATATTTTGTAAAAATAAGAGGGGAATGCAACTCAAACTTTCAGCTAAGAAATTAGCGTTTGTTATTCCTGCGGTGCTTGTTGTTCTGTTTGCAGGCGCTCTTGCTTTGGCCAAAACAGGACACTTTGAACCGTTGGCTAAGTTTTTGAATATTAAGGCAGATGTTGCAACCTTATCAGCGCCTTCGAATTACACCCTTTGCGTTATGTTGCCACAGGGCGCTGAATCTGAATACGCTGGCGTCTATTCCAAGATAGACAGAACTGTTGCAGACGCAAATAACGGTGGCATACCTTATTATCAGAAAGACAATCATTATCTTTACGCCTATCCGGATCTTGTTTATTCAAACGGGATAAGGTGGATTTTGAATAAGACGCTTGATAACCCCCAGTATGCTTCCAAGCCCTATACTTCGCCTGGTTGTGTCACTATTGCCGGTTGCGCTAATGGGCCTAGCAACAATGCCCAATTTTCTTGGGCAGCCAGTAGTGTGCTGTTGCTGGGCAAAACAGGTACAATGGATCCTAAAACATGTTTGCCGGTAGGTGGAATTGACGGCGCTGTTCAGGATAATACTGGCGCACTCATTAGTGGCGCTACTGTTACAATTAATGGCAAAAACTTAAGCCAAACAACAAGTGATAGTACGGGTGAAACTAATTATCAATTTTCTAATTTATCCCCCGGAAATTACGAGTTAACTGCTTCCAAAGAAGGATATACTTCGGTAACCAAAGAGGTTACTGTAGTCGAGAGCCAAGTTTCAAGACTTGATTTCGTTTTGGTGCTTAATCCACCAAACCAAAACACCCTGTTTAAAATTATGGGAAGGATTACCGATCCTAATGCACCCGAAGGCCGTCAACTTTTAAAGGATGTCAATGTTAAGGTCTATAATAATGAAACTTTCAGTATCACGCCAGTACTAGAAGTTAAATCCGTCGATCATTTCCTATCAGACGAACCAGGTGAGTTGTCGCACAACTATACGGTTAATATTCCATCGCTACTTATATCTCAAAATCCCAGCTTGTCTTTCAGGATTGTTTTTGAAAAAGACGGCTATGTAGTTTCCGAATATAGTTTGGTCCCAAACGCTAATAATATGATAAAAGCCGAAACAGGGGTTGATATTAAAATTAGTAAAAATAATTTTTATCCGTATGTTGGCAGCTCACAACAAAAATATTTGGTAGCACCCGTCCATGTTTATATGGAACCTGCTACAACTATAACGGGTCATATTTATGACTCGGATGATAAACTCTACAAAGAACCAAGATCAGTTGCCCTAAAAGTAGGTGGATTTGATAGAAATAATTTCGACGAATCATTCGCGGATCCTAATATTCCGAGGGTTACCAGTGAAGCCGATGTAGGCACATACAGGTTTACATTCACCAGCGAAGAATTTCTCAAATTAACAAACGGTTTACAAACCGTAGATGTAGAAATTTGTATGGAAGTTCTGCCTGGCGGGCTTTACTATGCCTGCTATCAAAAAACGCTTCCTGATTTAATTGATTCTGTTTTGGGCCTTTCGGACAACGGTGTGCCCAAGGTTGCTTCTTTACTTACCGTCGAAAGGGGTAAAATTTATCAGAATATTGACATTCACATCAAGATTAAACCTGATTTGAAAAAAATTCAGTTTTTGGACGCCATCACTGGAGCTCCAATTGATTTAACTAGAGAAACGGCATTATTGAATTATTTACAGTGCATCGATCGGGCGAACAAACCCAGTAATTGTGTTTTTAAAAGTGTGCTTGATGAAACTGATCCAACCCACTCAACATATATCTATCATGTGAAGTTAAACAAGGGGGATACTCTTCAGCATACGGTGGATTATAATCTTGCATTTTATACTGCAAACTATGAGTTATTGCCTAGCCCGCAACAAATACCAATTGATGGAATAACGAAAGTTTATTTGACGCCGAGAAATAATCTAGACGGAGCTTTTTATTGTGAAGAGCATGGTGGCATTTGGTTCGTCTCTTATGCAGCCGAGAGAAACGGTGTTTTTACGCCGCAAAGACGGGCAATCATGGATCAGATGGGTAGATTGTTTACCCAAATTAGTGTCGCGGCAAATTTAAATCCCAGACCCGCCTTTTTCGTTATGAATTATCGAGGTCAGGCATGGCCACTCAAGAATATACCGGCAAACTGTTTCAAGGACCGCTATGTATTCGGCTTATCAAAGGGTCATATCGATAACATGATAATCCCTGAGTGGGCACATGAAATAGGTCACGTTGTTGCCCATGGGCTAAAGCCAGAAGATAATTCTGCTTTACAAAATAATTTTAAAGCAGGTCAGGGCTCCAACTGCAACGAGATTTTTGGCTCCCGGTATCCCTGTTTTTCCAATTATGCACTGCAGACGAACCAAAACGAGCTATGGGCAGAATTTTTTAAGACCTATGTCACTAACATGGATAAAATTAATGATTTTTGGTATAATCCCCCTCCGACAACTGACCCAAATTATAATAGTTATATCACCTGCAAAAAAATCCTTGCAGATTTGCTAGTGATAATGAAAAAGAGATTCCCTGATATGCCGGTGTTTGGCAAATCAGCGGATGTCATATCAATGTCGCAGCCCAAGGCCAGTAATGTGCTTGGTGTTACGGCTACGTCAGTAGGATTTGATAAATCGGCCTTGATCTCAATAATGAAGGAGCTAGGATATTCCGAGGTGACGCCGCCAGAAGTAAAAACTTCGATTTCCTATGATGCCGTACTTTCCCTCACCCCCACCCAAATCCTCGCCGGTAAATGGTTACAAGAAAATTACGAAAAGTTGACTCCTATCCAAAAAGCTAATTTCCAATTAGGGGTAATTTCCAGCCAAATTACTACATGGGCCAACACAAATACCGCCATTTCGTACATCAGAACCCAAATTACCAACATGGCCTCAACCATTGAAAGTTGGCTTGGTGCGCTTGGTTATAAATTTACCTCAAGTAGATTGGCTGGCACTCTGCTTGATCAAAACGGACTAGCGGTAGCCGGTTTCAAAGTCACCGTCGGTAATGCTGCCGGTCAAGGCAAATTTGACGTTACGAATAGTACGGGTTCTTTCTCCATTCCTCGCCTGCCAACTGGTAGCCAAACTATTACTGTGACCGACCCCAAAGACAATAAAGTTTACCCTGTTTTTGATTATTACTACAGAGATAGAAATGCCAGCCAATTTACGGTAAAACCGGATACAAAATACTCTAAGTTTTTGATGATACAAAAATAAGAACCGTCCCAACTATTTTAATGATGAGATCTTTTGTGGCGGTGTTCGACTGTTTTGAGACGGGCGATATTTCGCTCGAGCATCGCAGTGGCGTCAGCCAAAGAAACTTCGTCGGCTTTTTGCCCCATCATCTGCTCGGCTTGTTTTTTAGCTTCGATCGCTCTCTCTTCGTCGATTGATTCGGCAAACTCGGCCGTTTGAGTAAAGGCCTGCACACCATCTTTTGTAGTTTTAATAAAGCCCTCGCCGCTGGCTAATATTTTATCCCCACCCTTTCCCTTAATGATCATAATTCCAGGCGAAATCAAAGACACCAACGGCATATGATCGGCCATCACACCGATTTCGCCATTGGGAGTGTTAAAAGAAACGATTTCGGCTTCATCATCAAAAAGCACGGCGTCAGGCGTTGAAAGAGTGAAGTGGAAGGATTTTGCCATTGGTAATTGGTTATTGGGACTCGGTTACTTTTTGACCTGCGAGATATCACCTTTCATATAGAAGTCCTGTTCGGCGACATCATCATATTTTCCGTCAATAATTTCTCTAAAGCCCTTAATTGTATCCTGAAGCGGTACATACTGTCCCTCGATACCGGAGAAAACTTCAGCGACAAAAAACGGTTGCGAGAGAAACCTTTGAATTTTTCTGGCGCGCTGAACGGTCAACCTATCTTCGTCCGACAATTCTTCCATTCCTAAAATTGCGATAATATCCTGCAGGTCTTTGTATTTCTGCAAAATCCTTTGCACTTCGCGGGCGACAAAATAGTGTTCTTCGCCGACGATATTAGGATCTAAGATTGTAGAAGATGAGGCAAGCGGATCAACGGCCGGATAAAGTCCAAGTTCTGCCAGAGATCGCTCTAGTACAATTGTTGAGTCGAGGTGGGCAAATGTCGTTGCCGGTGCAGGGTCGGTCAGATCGTCTGCCGGAACATAAACAGCTTGCACCGAAGTAATAGACCCTTTATTCGTTGAAGTAATTCGCTCTTGCATCTGTCCCATTTCTGTAGCCAGAGTCGGCTGGTATCCGACGGCGGAAGGAATTCTTCCCAACAGCGCCGAGACCTCAGATCCTGCTTGGGTGAAACGGAAAATATTATCGATAAACAAAAGCACATCTTTGCCCTTATCGCGAAAATCTTCGGCGATAGTTAATCCGGTGAGAGCGACTCTGGCGCGCGAGCCCGGAGGTTCATTCATTTGCCCGAAAACAAGCGATGTTTTTTCCAAGACCTTCGAATCCTTCATTTCATGATATAAATCGTTTCCTTCGCGGGTTCTCTCGCCAACGCCGGCAAAAACCGAATAGCCGCCATGTTCTTGGGCGATATTGCGGATTAGTTCTGTAATAACGACGGTCTTACCAACACCCGCTCCACCAAATAGTCCCACTTTTCCACCTTTTACAACCGGCGCAATGAGATCGATAACCTTAATACCGGTTTCCAAAATCTCGGTCTTAACCGATTGATCGGCGATGGACGGAGGTTCCTGATGGATCGATCTTCTTGAGTCAGATTGAATTTCTGGTTTTCCGTCAATCGATTCACCCAAAACGTTCACCATCCTGCCCAGCGTCTTTTCTCCGACTGGTACCGAAATTGGTTCACCCGTATCCACAACTTCAACACCGCGGGCGAGTCCGTCCGTCGGTCCCATCGCGATGGTTCTGACCGTCTTGTTATCGAGGTGTTGTTCAACTTCTAAAACCAAATCTTTATCACCGACTTTTAATTTAAGGGCATTATAAATTTGCGGCAATCCGTTTTCAAAGGTCGCGTCGACCACAACTCCGATTACTTGTGAAACTTTCCCGACTAATTTTGTAATTGATGGCATTTTACTCCTAATTTTCGCTTTTAACTTTTCATTTTTAACTGCTTTGCGCATTCGCCCCGGCTGATATTTCGGCTAATTCGGATGTGATTGATTGCTGGCGAAGTTGATTGTATGTAAATTCAAAATCTTCTTTCAAATCATCGGCGGCGTCAGAAGCGTTTTTCATGGCCACCATGCGTGAAGCGTGTTCAGCGGCCTCTGACTCCAATACGGCCTGATAGGTTAGGGCGCGAACAACTTGACGGATAATTTTTTCCAAAACAATTGATTTTTCCGGCTCGAATTTATATTCGATTTTGTCATCGTTCAAGGTTTGCGTATCAAACTTTTCAAGTTGAGAGGGCTGAATCGGCAAAATTTGTAGTGTCGTTGCGCTCATCTTAATTACCGAGTCAAAATGGGTGTGAATTGAAATAAATTTTTTGTATTTACCCGCAGAAAATCCCTCCCAGCCAATTAATGCCATCGGTGAAATCATGGTAAACCTAACGATCTTTTGTCCGGGATCAAAATGGGCAACAATACTGCCACCGATTTTACGGACAAATTTTTCCACTTTCTGCCCGACCGTAATGAAGTCAATATTTTCCTCGCCGTACTGTTGCACAAGTTCTAGAATTTTGCGTAAAACATTGCTGTTATAACTTCCGGCTAACCCACGATCGGAGGCGATTGCCATCACCAAGATTTTACCGTTCTCCGGTTCGTTTAAGTATGGATTTTCTTTAATGTCTTTATCTGATGCAAGCAGCATAATTGATTTCCATGACTCAAAGACATATTTTTTTGATCGGTTGGCCGATTCTTGCGCCTTGCGCATTTTAATCGAAGAGATGAGCTCCATTGCCTTGGTGACCTGAAGCATTGAGCCAACTGACTTAATGCGCCTTTTAATTTGCTGTCCTTTGGCCATTACTTTTCTTCCTGACTAGTTTTTTCTTCGGCTTCCTCGATGGTTTGATAAACCGAAAGCGCTTCCGAAATTATTTTCTTTAATTTTTCCGCTTCCTTCTCGTCGAAGTCGCCCGAATCAACGATTTTCTTCAATATTTCTTTGCCCTGCCCTTTGACTGAAGTTAGGATTTTGGACTGGGCATCTTTGATTTTATCTACTGGCACAACATCCAAAAGTCCGTTAACGGCGGCGAATAAAATCACGACCTGCTCTTCAACCAGCATCGGAACGTATTGGGGTTGTTTGAGAAGTTCGGTTAATCTTCGTCCGCGTTCAATTTGGCTTTTGGTCTTTTCGTCCAAATCGGATCCAAATTGTGCGAATGATTCAAGTTCTCTAAACTGCGCCAGATCCAATTTTAACTTCCCGGCTACCTTTTTCATTGCCTTAACCTGGGCGGCGCCGCCGACACGGGAAACGGAAATACCGATGTTCACGGCGGGCCTGATTCCCTTGTAAAAGAGATCGTTCTCCAGGAAAATCTGTCCGTCGGTGATAGAGATGACGTTGGTTGGGATGTAGGCCGAAACGTCGCCTGCCTGTGTTTCAATAATCGGCAATGCGGTGATTGAACCACCGCCATATTCTTTGCTTAATTTTGCGGAGCGCTCCAAAAGACGTGAGTGAAGATAGAAAACATCTCCTGGGTAGGCCTCACGTCCGGGTGGACGCCTAAGTAGCAGCGAAATTTCACGATATGCCCAGGCCTGCTTCGAAAGATCATCATAAATGATTAAAACGTCTTGGCCGTTTTCCACAAAATATTCCGCCATGGCACATCCGGCATATGGTGCGAGGTAGTTTAGAGGTGCTGGGTCCGATGCGGAGGCAGCTACGACGATAGTATATTCCATCGCGCCCATTTGCTCGAAAGTCGAAACTAGCTTGGCAATCTTTGATTTCTTTTGCCCAATTGCAACGTAAATGCAAATTGGTCTTTTCTCTTTTGGTAGATTTTTTTGATAAATAATTGTGTCAACGGCGATAGCGGTTTTTCCGGTCGACCTATCTCCGATTATCAACTCTCTCTGTCCGCGGCCGATTGGGATAATTGAATCAATCGCCTTGAGTCCGGTTTGCAATGGCTCGTTGACTTTTTCGCGGGTGATAACACCGGGAGCGACTTTTTCAACATCCATCATTTTGTCCGCTTTGATTTTTGGTTTTTTGTCGAGTGGTTCACCGAGCGGACTCACAACGCGTCCGAGCAAGTCGTTGCCGGCAGGAACTTTCATAATCTCACCAGTTGCTTCGACTTCGTCGCCGGCAGAGGCGGCGGTATAATCGCCCAAAATAATGGATCCTATTAAACCTTCCTCCAAACTCAAGGCCATGGCGGTAACCGGCCCTTTTTTAGTTTTGATTTTTAAAAGCTCACCTGACTTGGCTTGCGATAAACCATAAATCCGAGCGATTCCGTCACCGACTTCAAGGATTTCCCCAACCTTTTTTTCTTTGACGCGCTCATCAAAATCCAGAATCTCTTTTTTTAGTTCAGATACTATATCACTCATTTGCACCTACCATCCTTGCTTTAATTGCGTTTAATTTTTCTTTCCAGCTGAAATCAATCACTTCATCGTCAATTTGGATTTTAAACCCGCCCAAAATATTAGGATCGATGATGGAAATCAACTCAAACCTGCGGCTGTACTTTTTTTCTAATTTTTCCCCGATCGCCTTGACTGTTTTTTCGTCAAATGTTTCTTTCGAAATAATTCTTGCTAACCCCATCTCTTTCTTTCGGGCGATTTTCTCGCGTATTTTTTCAAGCAGATGATCAAGTTGGCCCGTTTTCTTGCCAAGCTGCATTTCAAACCACAGTGCCTCAGCCATATCTTTAACATTATCTTGGGTCAATTTGTCGGAAACGGTTTGGGCTAAGACATTAAGGTTTTTTTTCATATCTTTTGAATTAGGCGGTCAATTTCTTTTTCATCCTGTTTTTGCTCTAAGATTTTTTCAACCGCTACCGAAACCAATTCTGCAATCTTTGCTTTGGCTTGCCGCTCGACTTTTTCTTCCTCCGCGGCGGCAGAAGTTTTGGCCCCTTCGATGATTTTTTCGGCGCGCATCTGCGCGGCGGATAAAATCTTTGTTACTTCTTGCTCCGCTGTTTTCTTGCTTTCGTTTTGCAATTTTTGAGCATCTTCTACCGCCTTGCTCATTATCTTTCTTGCCTCCTCTTGCGCTTTTGTTAGTTCGACTTTTGCCTGCTCTGATTGCTTAATGCCTTCCTCAACTTTTTTCTTACGGTCAGACAAAAGTTGGACAACAGGCTTAAAGAGAAATTTGTTGAGTATTAGAAGCAATATCAAGAAGTTGATTGCCTGAGCAACCAAAAGCTTCCAATCAATTCCAAGCGATGCTAATCCTGACATGTTTAGACGAATTTAACGATCAGCGCGATAACCAAAGCGTAAATGGCGATGGCCTCGGCGAAAGCAAGACCCAAAACCATTGAGGTCTGAACTTTTCCTGCTGCCTCGGGATTTCGGCCGATGGCTTCAAGCCCTTTAGAACCGATCATACCGATTGCTAACGCTGGTCCGATTGCGCCGATAGCGATTGTTGCTGCGGCGGCAATCATTTTGACAACCTCTGGGGAAATGCCTGTTGTTGGCTCCATACTAACCTCCAAAAAATTATTTTGTTATTTTGTTAATTATTATTCTGGTGTCTAATGGCTCACGTCAGTGATTGCCATTTTGATAAACACTAAAATCAACATTGAAAAAACCAGTGCTTGGACAGCGCCGACAAAAATCTCGAGGGCGAAAAACGGAAGCGGTGCGATAAGAGGCACCAGGAAAGCCACGATTGTCAGCAGCACCTCGCCGGCAAAAATATTGCCGAATAAACGAAATGAAAACGAAATCATCTTAGCAAATTCTGAGATTAACTCAATGATGCCAATAAAAAAATTAATCGGACCGTTAAAATTGATGAACTTTTTGGCATATTTGAAGGTGCCAATTGCGGCTACGCCGAAAATTTGGATGGCAATTACGGCAACGATTGCAAGTGCCAAAGTGGTATTTAAATCGGCATTGGCGCCACGTAAAAGCGGTATGAATTTTCCGTGTTCGGTTATGCCGATTGATCCGACACCAGGGACTAAACCAATCCAGTTATTCGTAACAATGAAAATAAAAATTGTGGCCACGAGCGCAAAATATTTTTTTGTGGCCTTCTCATCGTCCAGAATACTGTTAGCTAAGTTAAACAATGCCTCTACAATTGTTTCAAAAAAATTCTGAATTCCTGAAGGGATTGATTTTAGGTTTCTTAGCGAAAAAGTTGTAACTAAAATCAAGCCGGCCGATACGATCCACGACAAAATCATGCTGTTTGTAATTGGCAGCGGACCTAAATGAGCGACCTGTTCGGCGGCCAGTGAAATTTCCATTTTTTAATCTTGAATTTTTTTTATTTTTTCCGATGCCTCACGGACAATTTTTCGCAAGATGAAGAAAATAATTATGGTGGCAATCGCGATACCTATTAAGAGCAGGTAGGGGGAACTGTTGAATATGCGGTCAAGGTAACGCCCCAAGAGTGCAAAGCTAACCAGGGGCAGGGCGGTAGCGAAGCCGATTGATCCGATAAACGACAAAGAAAAAACAAGGCTTTTTTTCATGATGCCTCAAGGGGATATTAACAAATAGATAGAAATGTGTCAAAATCCATCCTATAAGCTAATTTTACGTCAATGCTATATTTAGTATCAACACCAATCGGCAATTTGGGAGACGTTACCTTTCGCGCAACGGAAATTTTGAAATCCGTCGATTTTATCTTGGCCGAGGATACAAGACAAACCGGCAAGCTTCTGCAAAGATATGAAATCAGGACACGCCTCGTATCATTTCACGAACACGCATCAGACGAAAAAATAAATTGGGTCATTTCACAATTAAAAGAAGAGAAAGATATTGCTTTGGTTTCGGATGCCGGAACGCCCAATCTCTCCGATCCTGGGGGAAAACTCGTAGAAGCAACTCTAAAATCGGGTGTTTTGGTTTCGCCGATCCCTGGTCCATCTGCACTCACTGCGTTGATTTCTGTTGCGCCGTTTGCCTGCTCACAATTTATTTTTCTAGGTTACTTTCCTAAGAAGAAGGGGAGGCAAACGATGATCAAAACCATTAAAAACAGCGAGCACCCCGTTTTTTTCTATGAATCTCCTCACAGGATCATTAAGACGCTGAATTTTCTGAAGGATAATCTTGATGAGTACAAGATTTTGATTGGAAGAGAATTAACAAAAAAATTTGAGGAGATCAGATTTTTCGACTTGAAGAGCCAGAAAGATATTGATACCATAAAAGAACAAGGTGAGTTTGTTTTTTCTCTTGTCAGAAAGAAATAAACCTGCCAGAATGTTTTTAGGTTGATTAAAGGAGGAAAATGAAAAGACCTCTCATCCAGCGGAGTTTTGTCTTGAGTTATATTGCTGTTGCAGTCGTCTCTTTGGCGTCTGGAATTGTTTTAGTAAATATGCCGGATATATCTGCTAATTATGACAAGATGGCAACTGCGACTACAACCAGTACAACCCAGAACTGCCAATCCGGCACAACGGTGCAGGTTGCAACCCCAAGTGATGAGGATGTCGCGATATTTGGAAAAGATGTCTCTGCCTATATTGTGCATAATGCACAAGCGAAAGATTTTAAGATTTTGTTAAGTGCCAAAGAAATCAGTAGTGCGGGTAACGGCGGAATAGTCAATTTTACCTATGGATTTCAGAACTTGAATAACTTTGCTTATGGTGATGGTAAAGATGGCACGATCACTCTGGAATGGAAAAACAATAATCAAAACCAGAGATTGATTTTTGACCATCGTAACGTCTCTGTCGCTTCCGGTAAATATTGGTACCAGACAAAACAAGGTTCAGTATTGGATTACACAACAAATATCAAGGCGCTGATGTTAAACGGTGGCACGGATGGATTGGCGCATCCACAGTCCTGTATTAATCAGGCAATCAATCTTAGCAAAGAGCTGACAACACCAGTGCCTGCCCCGTTTTCCGTTAAATTAAAGCACGGTTTTAACACGGTTGTCGCACCAAACAGCGACGTTTTGAGCACCAGCACGATAACTGATGCAGGAATGACAATATTCGACTTCAACCGTCTGGGGCAAAAAACTTGGCGTTCAACGGCAGCGGGTTCGAGCATCCCATATTTCTTCAACCAGATTGGTTATTATGTTTATAACCCCGGGGTGGAAATAACCCTTAATCTTGCTGTTAATCCTGCATCTCACACCATCAGCAATGAAGAGCTAATAAAAGTCAGGCGTGGCTGGAATTTGCTTGCTGTCTCCCAAGTTAATGCGGGACAAGCCCTCGGTGATATTCAATTGAATACTCTTAATAAAGGAGCGGTTAATGCGTGCGTTGAGGATAGTTGTTTCACACAGGTCTCGCTTCGCGACCTGCTTGCTGGTGATCCAAGCACAAGCCGTGGTTATGGCACGCTGCATGAAATTATCGACGGAAATACAAGCGATCCAAACGCCGCTTTCAAGACCGTCAAGGTTGATAGTACCAATATTGATACGGTTACGATTCCGGCGGGAACCCCATTTTGGTTTTATTTATTTGAATAAATTGCGAGAGGGTTATAAATAAGCAATGAATAAAGATTCAAGATACGGCCTAATTGCCCTGAGTGTGCTACTGGTTGTTAGCGCTGTTTTTGGCGGTTATGTTTATCTGGCCCAAAATCAGCCGATTGAAGCGAGCAGCGTGGGCGTTGAAGATGCGACCAACAATTCAATTCCCTTAAAAGCCGGTTGGAATAGTTTTACTAACGGTGCATGGAGCGTAACAAAAGAAAGCAAGATCATTGG
>Ga0172380_10002520_pt1 | contig 27804 bp, 26 predicted proteins | sample Leawe162metaG_FD_119747 | JGI IMG/M metagenome (GOLD analysis project Ga0172380, IMG submission 119747) | Leachate microbial communities from a municipal landfill in Southern Ontario, Canada - Leachate well 162 metaG | ecosystem: Engineered > Solid waste > Landfill > Unclassified | place... | reverse complement strand
GCTCCCTTGAGCGATGATGCCCTCGTCAGCCTGCCGGCAGTCCCCGCACGCTGACCAGCCCGGCCAAGCCGGATATGCGTGCAGGCCCACCCTCAGTTACACCACGCAAAGGGGCACGATCGCCAGCAAGGGCGTGGTCGTCACGGCGGTGATCAGCGAGGCATGGAAGTGGCCGGATTGGGAGCTCTTCGTCGACTGGTTCAAGGCTACGTTAGTCGAGGACGACACCGCGGTGCGCCTCCGAAAGCTGAAGGGTCAGCACCTAGCTACTGATGCTCGGAAAGGATCCGCAATTTGGCTTGAGGAACCGCGACTGCGTGAACTCCTCGACCTGAGGAAACGGCTCCTCGAGATGTCGGTGCCGGACTATTGCCAAGAGCGCCTGAACTTTGTGCAAAGTCATGCTCGCCGCGTCGGCGCTTCCGTCAGTTCTGCCATGCCGACCTTCGAGCGCATTATGGGTGCCTGCCTCGGGGCGGAACTCGAGTCGCTCGATATCGTCTTCGAGCGCGAGGCCGGTCGATGGGTGGACCACCCGCACCCCGATGCCGTCGCCGGCCCTTGGGTCCAGACGCCCGATGCCCTGCTGGCGACCCAGATCCTTGTCGCGCCCCTCTCCGAGCGCGTCGACCGTGTCGGCAGGAAGCTCGCCGACCTGGTCGACACCTGGATCGAGGAACGCGTCCGCCTTAAGAAAAAAGTGGACCCGCACCTTGTGGCAGACATGCGCAACACCGTGGAGCGCTTCCGCAAACTGACTGGCCAGTCGGACATTGGACTGATCGAGCGGAAGCACGTCATCGAGTTTCGCGATCATCTGGTCGACAAGGGGGGATATAAGGTTGCCACGGTCAACAAAAAGGCCGGCTTCATCACGTCGCTGATCGCACTGGCGGCCGGAAAAGGCTGGCTGGACAAGGCCATCGAAGGCGGCATCTTCATCGACATCCCCTCGGACGAGGACCAGCGCGAACCTTATTCCCGCGACGACCTTGACAAGATCTTTGCACATCCCATCTTCACCGCCGGGAAACGGATCGCCCAGGTGAAGGGCTGCGGCGATCTGCAGTTCTGGTTGCCTCTGATTTCGGTGGCACACGGCCTGATCAGCTCGGAGATTCTGCAGCTCGGGCCCGACACGATCTGCAGGCATCCAGATGCCGACGTGTGGTGTTTCCGCGTGACGACGGCCGGGGGCCGGTCAATCAAGAGCTTTGCGCGCGAGCGCTACGTGCCAATCCGTCGGGAAGTGTCGATCGGCGTGGGGTCTTGGTGCCGATCGGCGCGATAAGCCCTTGAAGTAGCTGTCATCGAAGGGGTCACCTCCCGACGCCGATGCACAGGCGGAGCAGCCAGCAGTGCACTTGATATCCGCGCCCTTCGGGCCCGGTCATCAAGTGCAGCTGGCGAAGGGGGCAAGCCCCCTGTCGAACCCCCGCCGTCGTGGAGACGGTCATGACAAAGCGCGGCAGCGAGACAAGAAAGAAGTCCCGGTCGGTACTCGTGCGCTTGACCGAGGTCGAGTATTCACACCTGACCTTTCAGGCGTCACGAGAGAATGCGAGCCGCGCCGACCTTTTGCGCCGCAGCTTCAATACTTCTCATCCCCCCATCCAACACTATGCCTCGTCGCCCGTAACGCAGGGATTTCCCGACCAAGGCCGCTACTTGTTGTCGGACGCCGCGCGCAGGATCGCCTCATACAGCGTCTGCCTGAGTAGCCTCTACATGGCTTGGTAACTTGGGCCGCCTCCGCCTTCGGGTGGAACCCAGGTGATGTTCTGGTTGGGGTCCTTGATGTCGCAGGTTTTGCAGTGGACGCAGTTTTGGGCGTTGATCACGTAGCGTGGTGATCCGTCCGCATCGGGTACCCACTCATAGACCGCGGCGGGGCAATAGCGGGTCGATGGGCCGCCGTAGATATCGAACTCGCTTTGCTTTTGGAGGAGCGGGTCGGCGAGTTTGAGGTGTGGCGGCTGGTCCTCCTCGTGATGGACGCCGGACAGAAAGACCGAAGAGAGCCGATCGAAGGTCAGCACACCATCGGGCTTGGGATAGGCAATCGGCTCGCTTTGCGGGGCTGGCCTGAGAGCCTGGTGATCGGGCTTGCCGTGCCAGAGCGTGCCGAATGGCGAGATGCCGAATATCTGCTGGAACCACATGTCGAATCCGCCGAGCCCGATGCCGAGCAGCGTTCCGAAGCGGGACCAGAGTGGTTTGACGTTCCTGACCGGGCGCAAATCCTTGCCCACGGGACTTTCCCGCCAGGCGGCGTCATAGCTGTCGATGCGATCGGCGCTGCGGCCCCGGGCGATGGCGTCGGCCAGGTGCTCGGCGGCTAGGATGCCGGAATGAATGGCGTTATGGGAGCCCTTGATTCGCGGGACGTTGACGAAGCCGGCAGCATCTCCGACGAGCACGCCGCCGGGAAAGGCGAGCTTCGGCACCGATTGCCAGCCGCCTTCCGAAAGGGCGCGGTTGCCATAGGCGAGGCGTTCGGCGCCCGTAAAGGTATCGCGGATCTTCGGGTGCGTCTTGAAGCGCTGGAACTCCTCGAAGGGCGAGAGATAGGGGTTCTGGTAGTTGAGATGCACCACGAAGCCGACGGCGACCTGATTGTCCTCGAGATGATAGAGGAACGAGCCGCCGCCAGTGCCATTGCCGAGCGGCCATCCAAAGCTGTGGACGACGCGGCCCGGATGGTGCTGCTCCGGTTCAATCCGCCAAAGCTCCTTGAAGCCAATGCCGTATTTCTGGTGATCGGCATTTTCGGCAAGTCCATAGTCGGCGAGGATGCGCTTGGTCAGCGAACCGCGCACGCCTTCGGCCAGCACCACATATTTGCCCGCAAGGATCATGCCCGGCTGGTAGTTGGGCCCGCGTTCGCCGGATTTTTCGATTCCCATGTCGCCGGTGATGATCCCGACGACCGCGCCCGCTTCATCGCGCGCCAGGTCAGCGGCGGGAAAGCCGGGGTAGATTTCCACACCCAGCGCTTCGGCCTTCTCGCCGAGCCAGCGGCAGACCCGCCCCAGCGAAGCAACGAAATTGCCATGATTGTTCATCAGGGCCGGCATCCGGATATTGGGAAGACGTAAGCCGCCCGATCGGGTGAGGAAATAAAAGAGATCCTGCGTCACCGGGGTCTTGAGGGGCGCCGTATCGTCGTTGCGCCAGTCGGGCAGCAGGGCATCGAGCCCGGAGGGGTCGATCACGGCACCCGAGAGGATATGCGCGCCAACCTCGGCGCCCTTTTCCAGAACGACGACGGAAAGGTCCGGATTGATCTGCTTGAGCCGAATTGCCGTCGCAAGGCCGGCTGGGCCGGCGCCGACGACGACCACGTCGAACTCCATCGTCTCGCGTTTGATGACGTCCCGCTCGCTCATGCGTCGGACTTCGGCAAAGCCTGGATGAGTTCGGGCACCAACTCGAAAAGGTCGCCGACAAGGCTATAGTCGGCGAGCTTGACCATCGGGGCATCCTCGTCCTGGTTGATGGCGACGATGACCTTGCTGTCCTTCATGCCGGCCAGATGCTGGATCGCTCCTGAAATGCCGATCGCGATATAGAGGTCGGGCGCGACGATCTTTCCCGTCTGGCCCACCTGCAGATCGTTGCCCACAAAGCCGGCATCGACGGCGGCGCGGGATGCACCGATGGCCGCGTTGAGCCGTTCGGCGAGCGGGCGCAATGTCTCTTCGAAGCGCTCTTTGGAGCCGAGCGCCCGTCCGCCCGAGACGATGATGCGCGCCGTGGCGAGGTCCGGTCGTTCACCGCCGGCGAGGCTTTCGGAAACAAAGCGCGCAGTGCCCGTCTCGGGCACGATGAGCGGCACAGTCTCGATCGGGGCCGATGCGGTCCCGAGTGCAGCGGGCTCGAAAGCGCTCGTGCGCACTGTGAGAACCAGCTTCTCGCCTGCTGGCACCTCGACCGTCTGGCGGAAATTGCCCGCATAGACAGGGCGGGTGAAAACCGTGGGGGATTCGACCGCGATGATCTCGGAAACCTGCATGACGTCGAGCAATGCTGCGACACGCGGCATGAAGTTCTTGCCAACCGAATCGGCCGCGGCCGCGAAACCGTCATAACGTTCGCTCAGCCCCATGACGGTGGCGGCGAGAACTTCGGCGGTGAGGCCTTCCGCCTCTGTCCCCTCGGCAACGAACACCTTGCCGACACCATCGAGTTTGGCCGCTTGCGCGCTCGTGTCCGCGCAGGCGGTTCCCACCACCAGGATATCGGCGGACCCGATCTGGCGTGCGGCGCCAAAGGCGCGCCGTGCCGTCTCGCTGAGCCCGGTTGCTTCGGCTTCTATGACCAGCAGGATCGTCATAGTCATCCCCTCAACTTTCCGCGCGCAGGATGCGCGCTTCGTTCTGCAGCCGATCGACGAGTTCGGCGACGTCGGCGACCCGTGTTCCCGCCTTGCGCGGCGGCGGCTCCTCGGTCTTGAGCACTTTCAGCCTTGGGGCGATATCGACGCCGAGTGTGTCCGGCGAAAGCGTTTCGAGGGGCTTGCGGCGTGCCTTCATGACGTTGGGAAGCGAAGGATAGCGGGGTTCGTTGAGCCGCAGGTCGGTGGTAACGACGGCAGGAAGGGCCATGGCAACCGTCTGCAGGCCCCCATCGATTTCCCGCGTGACGGTGATTTCGGCTCCCTTGCGCTCAAGGTTGGATGCAAAGGTGGCCTGAGGCCAGCCCAGCAGCGCCGCCAGCATCTGCCCGGTCTGGTTGCTGTCGTCGTCTATCGCCTGCTTGCCGGTGATGACGAGATCGGGCTGTTCGCGCTCGACGATGGAGACCAGCAGCTTGGCGACGGACAAGGGTTCGACGTGAAGGGGCGCTTCGATGAGCATTGCCCGGTCGGCACCCATCGCCAGCGCCGTCCGCAGAACGTCCTGACAGGCTCCGGGGCCGACCGAGACCACGAGGACCTCGCTTGCCTCTCCGGCTTCGCACAGCCGGATCGCTTCCTCGACCGCGATCTCGCAGAAGGGATTCATCGACATCTTGGCCTTTTCCAGGTCGACGCCCGAGCCGTCCGGTGCCAGGCGGGGGCGCAGATACGCATCATGTACGCGCTTGATCGGTACCAGGATTTTCATCTTTCAAGGTCTCCGCGCTTCAGGATCAGGACGACCTGTCCCGAATGTCCGCACAATGCTGAGACGCTTTCGTATACAAGTGTATTCGAAAGCACGTTGTTGTTTTTAGTCCATGCCGGAAGGCGGTTCAACCCCGCTTTGCCGTCTTGATCCAATGTCTTGCACAAGTCTGGCTTCATCCTGCGGAACGGGCGCTCGACAGGGCTTCGAGCGTCAGCAGGAGCGCCGAATGATCGCGCTCGCCGTCGCCCTGCGCGATGGCCGCATTCATCAACTGCTCGGTTGCAGCCGTATTGGGCAGCGCCAGCGCCAACGACCGGGCCGCGGCGGTTGCAAGGGAGAGGTCCTTGCGATGGAGGCGAATGCGGAAACCGGGATCGAACGTGCCGTTGACCATGCGCTCGCCGTGCAGTTCGAGGATACGGGACGATGCAAAGCCACCGAGCAGCGCCTCGCGAACCCGCGCCGGATCCGCACCGGCGCGCCTGGCAAAGACCAGGGCCTCGGCCACTGCTTCGATGGTGAGGCCGACGATGATCTGATTGGCGACCTTGGCGGTCTGCCCGGTGCCGACCGGACCGATATGCGTAGTGGTCTTGCCCATCGTCTGGAGCAGGGGCAGGGCCCGCTCGAATGCGGCCTCGCTGCCGCCCGCCATGATGGTGAGTGTGGCATTCTTGGCGCCGATCTCGCCGCCCGAAACCGGCGCATCGACATACTCGCAGCCAAGATCGAGGATTTTCGCGGCGAACGCCTTCGTTTCGACCGGCGAAATGGAGCTCATGTCGATGACGAGCTTGCCCGCGGACAAGCCTTCGGCGACGCCATTCTCGCCGAACAGGACCTGTGCGACGTCAAAGGTGTCCGGCACCATGAGGATGATGACATCGGAGGCTTCGGCGACCGCGCGCGGTGACTCGCAGGCCTGCCCGCCGGCCGCAACGAGATCTGCCGAGACCGGCTTGACGCGGTTGAGGAACAGGGTGTGTCCGGCATCGATCAGATGCCGGGCCATTGGGCGGCCCATGATTCCGAGGCCGATAAAGCCGATCTTCATGCTCGATCTCCTTTAAAGGGTGTCATCCATGTCAGACCGGCGCTGGTGTCGCCGGCGGGGATGTATTCGCACCCCACCCATTCCCGATATCCGAGGCGATCCAGCGCCTCGAGAACGAAGCGCACGTTGATCTCGCCGGTTCCCGGTTCACGCCGGCCGGGATTGTCGGCGACCTGGACGTGCCCCAGCCGATCGCCGAGATCGGTGAGCGTGGTGACGAGGTCTCCCTGCATGATCTGGGCGTGATAGAGATCGAACTGGACCTTGAGGTTGGGCGCGCCGACGGCATCGATGATGCGCAAGGCATCGGTCGTCGTGGCGATGAGGAAACCCGGCATGTCACGCGTATTGACCGGCTCGAGCATGAGCGTCAGGCCGGCCTTGGCAAATCTTTGCGTGGCGTAGGCGAGATTGCCCGCAAGGACCTCCTCGAGCTGCACGCGGCTCAGGCCGGAAGGCGCAAGGCCTGCAAGGCAGTTGATGCGGGTGCATCCGAGCGCCGCGGCGTAGCCGAGAGCCAGATCGACCCCGTCGCGGAATTCAGCGACCCGGTCCGGCAGGCAAGCGATACCGCGCTCTCCTCCGGCCCAGTCACCGGCCGGCAGATTGAACAGCGCCTGCTCGAGCCCATGCGCGTCGAGCAAAGCCTTGAGGTCTTCGACCGGGTGTTCGTAGGGGGAACGGTATTCCACCGCCTTGAACTCGTCTGCCGCCGCTGCCCCGAACCGTTCGAGGAAAGGCCTGTCGGGATAGAGAAAGGAGAGATTTGCAGAAAATCGCGGCATGGCTACATCCTGTGCTGGCTGAATCAGGGGCGCACCAACTCGGCGAGCAGAGCGGAATAGGCGGCTTTGGGGTCGTAGGGGATGCGGTTGAGCCGGGTATGACCGGCCTCGATGGCTGCAGCGATGGCCTCCGACATCGATGGCTCGAGGCCCAATTCACGCAGCGTCTCTGCCGACTGGTGCATCTCGGCGACCCGCCGTGCCCCATGCTCATGGGTCCGCCTGAGGTAGTGAGAGGCCATGCTGCGCCAGTCCAATCCGGCAAAACTGCGGTTGACCGAATCGAGAATCCGCTCCGTGACCCCGGCGGTTTCGGCCGCTCCAAGCGCTTCGAGGATCAGCGCCTCGACGCCCTTCATCATCACCGAGCGGATCATCTTGACGGCGCTCGCCTGGCCGATCTCACCGCCGATCGCTTCGCAATCCATGCCGATGCCGTTCAGCGCGCCGGCAGTGTCGGCGGCGGTCGGGCCGGCGAGCAGGATCGGCACGCGATGTTCCTTGGGCGTGACCGCATCCATCACCGCGCCCTCGACATAAATGCCCTTTCCCGAAGCGATGGCTTCGCCGACCGCGCGCTTGGCGGCGGGGGAGGTCGAATTGAGGTCAACAAAGACCTGCGTGTCGGCGAGGAACGGCGCGACCGTTTGCGCCGCAGCGCGCGAAACCGATCCCTGGACGAGAGACAGGACAACGTCAGCTTCCCTTACCGCGTCTTCCGGGGTCGAGGCGAGGCGCACTCCGCTGGCGGCGGCAGCCGCCGAAAGCGCTTCGCCATGCGGTGCCTGGCCGACGCGAACGTCGTAGGCGGAGAGGGTGACCGGCATGCTGGTGCAATGAAAGCCGCGGGACATAGCTTGAGCAGCTTCCCCGAACCCGATGAATGCGAGCTTCATTTGTCCTGCCTCGCGCTGACAACGAACGACTTGGCCTCAATGTCTGGCCGATACAAATCGCTCGTATTCTAACGTGGACATATGTATACAATCAAGAGGAGACGATAGCCCGACCGAGGTTTTGCCCATGGCCGGGGCCGGACGGCAGCAACGCAAAGGAGGGGATAGTGAAGGTAACCGATGTAACCGTAACCATGTTCGAGCGGGAAATTCCCAAGGCCTCTTATGGGCGCCACACCATGCCCGGCACGGGCCGGCTGGCGATGGGACTGGTGACGATCACCACCGATGAAGGCATATCCGGCCATAGCTTTCTCGGGTCGCCTGTACGCACCGCCGAACTCGACGCGGCCTCGCTGGTGATCGCCTTGAAGTCGGTCGTTGTCGGCCGCGACCCGCTCGACCGCGAAGCGATCTACAAGGATCTCGCACGGCGCTCGGGCCTCTCCACCTGGCGCTGCGTCGGCGCGATCGACGTCGCGCTTTGGGATATTGCCGGCAAGGTCGCCGGCCTGCCGATACACAAGCTGATCGGCGGATATCGCGGCAGCGCGCCCGCCTATGCGAGTTCGCCGGGATGGGCGGACGTCGCCCAATATGTCGAAGAGGCCCAGAAGGTGAAAGCGCAAGGCTATGTCGCCTACAAGATCCACCCCCCACGCCTGGATCCGGAGGTCGATATCGCCGTCGCGCGAGCCGTGCGCAAAGCGGTGGGGGACGACTACCGGCTGATGTTCGACTCGACCGGTGTCTATTCCTACACCCAGGCTCTAAGGGTCGGTAGGGAACTCGAGGAGCTCGGCTTTTACTGGTTCGAAGATCCTCTGCCGTTCGAGGACATCTACAACTATACGAAGCTCAAGCAGAAGCTCGACATCCAGGTCGTCGCCACCGAGCTCTCGCCGGGCGCATTCCATGCCTATGAACCCTGGGTCAGCCAGAAGGCGACCGACGCGCTACGCGGCGACGTGGCGCTCAAGGGCGGGATAACGGCATGCCTCAAGACCGCGCACCTGGCCGAGGCCTTCCGGCTCAACTACGAATTGCACCATGGCGGTAACTCGATCAACAACGTCGCCAATCTCCATGTCTTCTGCGCCATCCCGAACACGGAATTTTTCGAAGTGGTGCTTCCCGACGAAGCGCAGAAATGCGGATTGATCAAGGACCTGAGCGTGGATGCCAACGGCCATGTCGCGGTTCCCACCGGGCCTGGGCTCGGGGTCGAGATCGATTTTGAAATGATCGAACGCTCGAAGACGCGCGTGCTGCAATAAAGTGGTCACCCCGGCACCTCGTGCCGGGGTGAAACTCTCAGGGCGAGCCGAGCAGCGCCTTTCGGAACTGGCCCTTCTGCCACACGCCGTCGCGATTGCGCGCAAAGAGCGGCCCGATCTCGGTCGTCACCTTGAGGCTGATGAGAACCGGGCCGGGACCGGTGCGAACGCGCGGCGCGGCCTTCTCGAGCTCGGCCTGGGTGCGCACGGTGTGGACCTCCCCGAAGCCGCAGGCCGTCGCGATCCCCGCGATGTCGACGCCGCGGCCGGTATGGGTGCGCTGCATTCCCGTTTCGGCATAGTGCTCGTTATCGATGACGACGACGGCGAGGTTTTGAGGTTTCTCCGCGCCTACGGTGGCAAGTGCGCCGAGACTCATCAGCATCTCGCCATCACCCACGAAGGCGACGACCCTCCGCTCGGGCTGGGCGAGAGCCAGCCCCAGGGCAGTCATGACAGCCTGGCCCATGGCCCCGCCCAAAGGAAAATCCTGCTCGAAATCGACGTTGATCGCCGCAACGTCATAGGAGGGCCCGCCCAGGCTCGATACCGTCAGGATCGAGCCGCGATCGGCCAGGATGGTCTTGACCGCGTCGCGCCGGTCGAGCGTGTTGCCTTGATCCATTGGAGCCTCACTTGAAGATTTTGGCGCCGACGAGGCGCTGGGAGAGCAGGACGGCGATCGATTGCGATCCGAGGAAGGCCATGCGGAGGGCGGCCGCGACCGTCTCCTCCATGTCCTCCTCGCGTTCGACCCTGAGGCAGATCATGCCCATGGCCGACAGGACCGGTTCGACCGCCTGTCCCATTGGAATCTGCCAGTTGTTGGATTCCCCGAAATCGCCGCGCATGGTCACGAATGTGAGGAAGGGAAACCGACAGTTCTCGATCAGGCTGAGCGCGTTGATGCAGTTCCCCACACCGCTCGACTGCATCAGGAGCGTGCTTTTGACCCCGCCGAGCCACGCCCCGGCAGCCATCCCGATACCGTCCTGCTCGGTCGTGAGCGATACGGTCCTGATATCGGGGTCGTCGGTGCAGTGCTGAATGAGCTGCTTGTGCCCACTGTCGGGCACATAGGCGACCTGGCGGACGCCACCCTGCTTGAGAAGGTTATAGATGGTGGTCGGCCACTGTTTCGCCGATTGCTGGTTTTCCGCTGCCATAGCCCCGTCCGATCCGTTGCTCGCTGCCAAGCGGGACGCGCCTTGATTGAGGCGCGGCGCCTAGCCTCTATCGCATACAAACGTCTACGTAAGGATACAATAGCAAAGTGTCTATAGTTGCATATTTCAGCATATCCTTGTATGCAACAGTGCCGTCAATGTCCCATGGGGTTAGAACCGCGGCGCAGATCGCGGGCGATCCAATGGGTCAAGGCGTTTGTACGAAGCATGATGTGTTCAGGGAGGACCATCCGTATGCAACGACCTTTCCACCACGCCGTCACCGTCTCAGCGCTCGTCGTCCTGATGAGCCCCACCGCTGCACTGGCGCAGACCTATCCGGAGCGCCCCATAACGTTTCTGGTCCCCTTCGGTGCGGGCGGAGGAACCGATATCGCGGTGCGCACCTATGCCCCCTATCTGGAGGACTGCATCGACAACGGTGCCAGTTTCGTCGTCGTCAATCGTCCTGGCGCCAGCGGCATCCAGGGCTTTACCGAACTGGCGACGGCCGAGCCGGACGGGTACATGATCGCCACGCTCAACGCTCCGAATGTGGAAGTCGGGGCGATCACGCGCGATTCCTATACGCTCGACCAGTTCGAGCTGCTGGGCAATATCGTGGGCACGAACGTGACGTTGGCGGTCGATATCGATAGCGATATCGAAACGCTCGACGATCTGATCGCGGCCGCCGAGGCCGCCGATCCGCCGTTGAATCTCGGCATGGCCTCGATCGGAGCCGACGATCATCTAATGGCGTTGCGCTTTGCCAGCATGGCGGATGTCGAGTTCAACATCCTGCCGCTCGAGAGCGCCGGAAACGTGCGCACCGCCATCCTGGGCGGCCATGTGGTGGTCGGCAGTATTTCCAACACCGAGACCAGTCCCTTCATGGACCAGTTGCGTGTCCTAGCGGTCGCTTCGACCGAACGACTCGACTCGATGGCCGACGTGCCGACATTCCGCGAACTCGGCTACGACCTCGTCGCGGGCTCCAACCACGTGCTCGGCACCACGGCCCGCGTACCCGAGGAAATCGTCGACACGCTGGCCTCCTGCATCGCCGAAGTCGCTGCCAATCCCGGCTTCCTGGCCGAAGCCGAAGAACGGGCGATCAGCCTCAATGTCATGGGCAAGGAAGAGGTCGAGGAGTTCATCGCCAACGAAGCAGCCCAACTGCGCGAACTCTGGGAAACCGATCCCTGGCAATGACCAGGAAGGAGCGGGCCTTGCCCGCTCCCATCTTTTCAATCTTCATGGGAGTTCCGACGTGATTGATTTGCGTAACATCGTGGCCGTAGGTGCGTTGCTGGCATCCTGCAGCGCCGCTCTCGCCCAGTATCCCGACCGTCCGATCGAATTTATCGTGCCGTACGGCGCAGGTGGTGGCGCCGACATGGGCGTACGTATCGCCCAGCCTTATCTCGAAGCCTGTCTCGGCCAGGACATCGTTGTCGTCAACATGCCCGGTGCCGGAGGCGTTGTGGGCATGACCGAATTGGCGGCGCGCGAACCGGACGGCTACACCCTGGGCAGCCTGTTGACGCCCAACCTGCCCGTCGGAGCCATCGCCACGGACGATCCGCCCTATGGCGTCGACAGCTTCGAGTATCTGGCAAATTTCGTTGCATCGCGCGTTGCAGTCAGCGCCAATCGCCAGGGCCGCTTCGAAAGCCTCGAAGATCTGATCGAAACCGCGCGGAACGAACCGATACAGGCGGCAATCAGCAGCCTGGGCAACGATGATCATCTATTGCTTCTGCAATTGGCCGAACAAGCCGGGATCACGCTCGAGTTCATCCCGATGGTCGAGTCTCCCGCTGCGCGCAACGCCGTCATGGGAGGCCATGTCGAAATTCTGGGGCTTTCGGTCACCGAAAGCGCCAATTTCGACGACCAGCTTCGTACGCTCGCCGTGGCAGGAACGGAGCGGTTTCCCGCCCTTCCGGACGTGCCGACCTTTATGGAGGAGGATTACGATCTCGTTGCCGGCAATACGTTCCTGATGGGCGCGCCGGCCGGCCTGCCCGACGATATTCATGCAACGCTCGACCGCTGCTTCCAGGAAGTGGCTGGCAATCCCGAATATCGCCGTGAGATCGAGGAACGCAATCTGATCTATGTCCCGATGGACGCCGAAGCGGCCGATGCGTTCGTTCGCAGCGAGTTCACCAAACTGGAGCGTCTCTGGCAAAGCGATCCCTGGATCGAACCTTGAACCTGTTCAGTCCCGCCAGTGGTGACCGTCATGCTTGCCACTGGCCAACCTTCCACTAGTTCGCGGGTTCAGCGATGAAGATTACGAGCGTTGAAACGCTGTATTGCAATGCCGGTTGGCGCAATCTTTCCTTCCTGAAGGTCTCGACGGATGCGGGCCTGGTGGGATGGGCCGAGTTTCCCGAGAACCACATCAACAATGTGCTCTCTCCGCTCGTCCGGCATCTGGCAGGGCAACTGGTCGGGGAGGATCCGCGGCGCATCCATCCGCTCATCGACCGGCTGCGGCGCAGCACCTGGGGCGTGCCGTTCGGAGCGACCGCACGTGCCATCGGCGCGGTCGAAAACGCATTGGTCGACATCAAGGCCAAGGCACTCGATGTTCCCGCTTACGAACTGATCGGCGGGATGATGCGTGAAAGCATCCGCATGTACTGGTCCCATTGCGGCTCATACCACGTCACCAACTGGACCGATCTCGGTGTACCGCGCATCAGGACCCTCGATGACGTGCGGGATCTGGGCCGCGAGGTCAAGGAGTCCGGATATCAGGCGCTCAAAACCAACTTGATGATGTTCGACAAGGACGAGCCCTATATGTACCGCCCCGGTTTCGCCGGCGGGTCGGGCGATCCGGACCGCAATCCGACGCGCGCCGCGATCGCGGCGGCGGTGGCGCAGATGAGTGCGTTCCGTGACGGTGCCGGCCCCGATATCGGGCTCAAGCTCGACATCAATTTTAATTTCCGCACCGAAGGATATCTACAGATGGCGCGGGCGCTGGAGCCGATCGGGCTCGACTGGCTCGAGATCGACAATTTCGATGCCGGTGTCATCGCCCAGGTGCGCCAGGGAACGAGCCTGCCGATAGCCTCCTGCGAAACCCTCAGCGGGCGCCGTCAGCTCCGCCCGTTCCTCGAAGCACGCGCTGTCGACGTCGTCATCATCGACGTGCCCTGGAACGGAATTTACGAAGCCATGCGAATGGCGGCCCTCGCTGACAGCTTCGATGTGAACGTGGCGACGCACAATTTCTGTGGCCCGATCGCCACGTTGATAAGCGCGCATTTTTGTGCCGCGGTGCCGAATTTCCGGGTCATGGAGATGGATGTCGTGCAGGTGCCCTGGACCAACGAGCTCATCACCAATGCGCCAACGATCGAAAACGGCCATATGCGTTTGCCCGATGGCCCCGGATGGGGCGCCGAGGTCAACGAGGACGCGCTTCGCCGCCACCCGCAGGTGCAGGCCAAACACTAAGAGGAATGACGATGGCTGATGGCCCCGTGAACGAGAAGACCCTCCTGGACCTCGAACACATGCGCTGCAATGCACTGCTGGCGAAGGACGGAGAGGCACTCGATGCGATTTATACCGACGATTTCGTCTATGTTCATTCGAGTGGCCGGGTCGAGGGGCGCGGCGACTATCTCGCAACGCTCGCCAAGGGGGAGAACCCCTTCCTGGCCTTTCGCCATTCCGGATTGACGGCCGCTCCGTTTACCGATGCGGGCCTGCTGACCGGAACGGTCGAGATCGACCGCAAGAACGGACAGGTGGTGTTCCTTTTCGTCGAGGTCTGGGTGCGGACCCCCGATGGCTGGCAGCTCAAATTCCAGCAGAACACCAAGAAGGCGATTTGATCGCACTTCTCTGTTGTATACAATAGAATACGAAGCTAAGTTTGCCGCCGATCAATGCGCGGTCCGAACCGCCGCGCGGAATGCATGGAGAGCCAACGTGACGGAATACGCAAAGCCCCTGATGTTCATAGCCGGAGAATGGACGGAGGGGTCCGGAGACGCTACCGAGGTCCTGAACCCCGCGACCGGCGAGGTGCTGAGCGCCTTGCCCCGCGCCGATCGCACCGATCTCGACCGTGCCCTCGATTCGGCCCAGCGCGGCTTTGAAATCTGGCGCACCATGTCAGCGGAAAAACGTTGCGACATCGTGCTCACGGGGTGCCGCATCCTGCGCGATCGGGCCGACGAGATCGCGCCGCTGATCACCATGGAACAGGGCAAAACAGTTGCCGAATCCAAACTCGAGATCATCCGCGCTGCCGGGCTCATCGAATGGGACGTGAACGAAGGCCGCCGCGCCTATGGCACCATCGTGCCCAGCGACCCTGGCTTCATGCGCATGGGATTGCGCCTACCGATCGGACCGGTTGCCGCCTTCACCCCTTGGAATTTCCCGATTTCGTCTCCCGCCCGCAAGATCGGGGCCGCGCTTGGAGCGGGGTGCTCGATCGTCATCCGCGCTTCCGAGGAAACACCCGCCGCCTGCGCGCAACTGGTGCGGGCACTGATCGACGGCGGCGTGCCGGGTGATGTGATCAACCTGGTCTATGGGCCGGCCGCGGAAGTTTCGAGCCATCTCATCGACTCCTCGGTCATTCGTGCGATGACATTCACCGGATCGACCGGTGTCGGCAAGCACCTCGCCAAGCTCGTCGCCGACAAGATGAAACCGGCGGTCATGGAACTCGGCGGGCATTCTCCGGTCATCATCTGCGACGATGCCGATGCGGTGTCCGCTGCAAAGCAGGGGGCGGCAGCCAAATTCCGTAATGCGGGCCAGATCTGCACCTGTCCGACGCGCTTCATCGTCCACGAAGACGTCCATGACACCTTCGTTGATACCTTCGTGTCCGCGGCCAAGGCCCTCAAGGTCGGCAACGGGCTCGACGCCGATTCCCAGATGGGCCCGCTCGCCAACGCACGCCGGCTCGAGGCTCTCGAAGGTCTCGTTGCCGATGCCAAGAACCGCGGTGCGAAGGTTGCCGCCGGTGGCTCGCGCATCGGCAATCGCGGCTATTTCTTCGAGCCGACGGTGCTCACCGACGTGCCCCATGATGCCGACGTGATGAACCTGGAGCCTTTCGGACCGATCGCGCCGGTCGTGCGGTTCAAGGCGTTCGAGGATGCGATCGAGATCGCCAACCGTCTCGACTATGGGTTGTGTTCCTACGCCTTCACCAATTCCCAAACCCGCGCCCAGACGCTGATGGAGCGTGTCGAAAGCGGCATCATGTCGATCAACCATTTCGGGACGTCCCAGCCCGATACGCCGTTCGGCGGCGTCAAGGAAAGCGGCTATGGGCGCGAAGGCGGTTATGAAACGCTCGATGCGTTCATGATCACCAAGTTCATCTCCCAGCGCATGGCCGGATGACGGCCGCGCCCGAGATTGACAACGCGGCGCTGGCGCGTATGCGCGCCGGCGACATCGCGCTGGGCCTTGTCGTACGATTGGCGCGTTCCGGTGAAATCGTCAGCGTCGCCAGGGCGAGCGGGCACGATTTTATCTTTCTCGACACCCAGCATGCGCTCTATTCGCTCGAAACGATCGGGCATATTGCGCAGGCGGCAATCGATGCGGGTATCGCGGTGATCGTGCGAGTGCCGAACTGTGATGATCCCGATATCGGAAAGCTTCTCGATGCCGGTATTGCCGGCATTGTCGTTTCCGATGTTTCCAATGCCCGAGAGGCACAACGCCTCGTTGATGCCTGCCGGTTTCCGCCGCGAGGACGACGCAGTGTGCAGAGTACCTATTCGGTCACCCGCTACGCACCCTATCCCGTGGCGTCACTCATGGCCGAAATCGAGCACAAGACCCTCGTCGCCTGCATGATCGAGACGGTCGAGGCTCTCGAGAATCTCGACGCCATAGCTGCGGTGGAGGGCATCGATGTCCTGCATTTGGGAGCGACCGACCTGCTGGCCGACATGGGCGTGCCCGGGGCTTTCGATCATCCCGATCTGCACGCGGCCGTCGAACGGCTGATCACGGCCTGCCGTCGAAACGGCAAGTTTGCGGGCCTCGGAGGTGAGCGCGATCTGGGGCGGCTCGCCGCCTATTTCTCCCTCGGCCTGCAATTTCACACCACACAGACCGATATCAGCTATCTGATCGATGCGGCCCGGCGTCGCGTCGAGAGTTTGCGAACGACCGACTAGCGCCTGGTTGTCCTCAGCATGCCCTAAATCCGGCGCAGGGGAAGCGACCAGGCGAGGGCCGCGCCAAGCGCCGAGAGTGCCGATATCAACAGGAACGCTGCGCTGAAGGCGGTTCCGGAGGTGGCCTGGACGTCACCGACGACCTTGGCTTCACCGCCCTGAAGAGCCTCGGCGAAAATCGGCACTATCGTTGGTTCGAGAAAGATCAGCGTGCCAAAGAGGACGGCTGCGGCGGAAGCCGTACCGAAGGCAGCGCCCATGGATCGCGAATATTGGACCGCGGCCGCTGCAGCGCCGATGCGCGCCTTGCCCGCGGCGGTCTGTACGGTGACCTGCACCACGCTCATCACCGTGCCCATGAACAGCGCCATCAGGCCCAGGACAAGCGACAGCAGGTTCGGCGCGATAGAGGGGGCAAGCAATGCGGCCGCGACCAGAACCACGGTCACGACGCTCATGCCGATGGATGGGAATATCGCGGTCCGTCCCGTGCGGCTTACGATCTGGCCGGTGCAGATCGATCCGATCCCGATGCACACCGCCATGGGCACGAGGAGCAGGCCGATCTCCCCTGGCGAAAGCCCATGCATGACGCGCAGATAGAGGGGAAGGAACGTCAATAGCGATACCAGGATGGCCCCGTGGCAGGCCGCCATGGCATTTGCGCGCCAGATTACCGAATCGCGCAGCAGGTCGAGCGGCAGCAGGGGGAACCGGCTGCGCCGTTCGACGGCAACCAGCACCAGCAACGACACCAGAGCAACGGTCAGGAGAACCGCCATCAGCAGGGCCTGATTGAGGGCGAAGCGCTGCACGAGGTCGAGCAGCACCAGCACCGATACGACAAAACACGTGAACAAGAGCAGGCCGACATAGTCGAATTTGAATCGTTCGGGAGCGGAGGTGCGCCGGGGCAGGCGGGAAACCAGGAAGATGCCCAGTAACCCAAGCGGGATCGACCACAGAAAGATGGAGCGCCAGCCGAAATACTCGGTGAGAAATCCGCCAAGGATTGGTCCCATCGCATTGGAGGTGACACCGACACCCGCCAGATAGCCCTGGTAGCGTGCCCTGTCGCGCGGGGCAACGCTTTCCCCGATCACCGCCTGGGGAGAGCGCCATCAGACCGCCGCCGCCAAATCCCTGCACGACGCGGCCGATGATGAGGAAGGTCATGTTGGGCGCAAAGGCGCAGCAGATCGAGGACACCATGAAAAGCGCCAGCGCGCCTATGAGCAGCTTGCGCCGGCCCCAGAGATCTCCAAGCCGGCCATAAACGGGGGCAGCAATTGTTGCGGCGATCAGATAACCAATGACAACGAGGGATATCTGCTGGACGCTTCCGAGCGCGCCGGCGATTTCGGGCAGCGCGGTCGCAACGATCGACTGATCCGAAAGCGCCAGCACCATGGGCAGGGCGACTTTGGGAAAAACGTCGAGGAATTTCGAGCTTTGCGACCACTCGGCGTCGGTTCTGGGGAGGTCCGGCTCGGTCATGTCGGCTTGCATAGGATTTGCCGGACGCAGCGGTTCCGGATTGCATTACGCTGTATACAAAGAAGTGCGCGGCAACAAGTCTCGTACCGCGATGCCCCCATATCGATACGGGAAGCCAGCTTCTCGTCTCGGCAAGGCCGGTCGATGGTGGATGGGTGCCTAGCGGCTGGTCAGCATGCGCAGCCGGACGCGTTGGGCTTCACGAATGTGATGCCGGCTGGCGGCTTCGGCCGCGTCGCTGTCGCGCGCGGCGATCGCCGCAACGATCTCGCGATGCTCGAGACAGGCGCTCTGATGACGTTCGGGCAGACTGAACGTCGTATTCTGGAGCAAGGAGAGCGCGTCCTCGAGATTGTTCAGCGCCTCGTGCATGTACCGGTTCCGTGCCGCCTCATAGATGGTGCGATGCAGCAGATAGTTGATGTGGGCGAGGCGTGGGGCATCCTCGGACGCGCCTTCGAACTCGCTGAGCAACTCTTCCATGATCGAGATTTCCGCCGGCAGCGCGTATTGAGCGGCGAACCGGGCGGCGGCGCCCTCGAGCACCTCGCGCATCGCATAGAGTTCCATGACCTGCTGCATGGTGAGCTTAACGACGACGATGCCGCGACCGGGCGCTAATTCCACGAGCCGTCGGGCCTGAAGCTGCTGCAAGGCTTCGCGGACGGGCGTTCGGCTGACGCCCAACGCCTGGGCGACATCCTCTTCGCGAATCCGGTCGCCGGGCTGGATGCGGCCGGCGCGAATGTCGTCGAGAAGGGTCTTGTAGACAAGTTCGCCCCTGGGACCAGACCGGGGCGTCGCGGAGGCCGAGGTTCGCGCATCAGTTGCCAAGCACCTACCGACCGATGACGGTCGCCCCTGTGATCGCCATGCTGTCCGGCGACATTGCGCATTGGTGTGGACAGGTGCATGCGGTATGGCGTCTCCCGCTTGCTGTGTCAACCGGCGCCGGCCGTTACCCCCAACTCGATTGGTCCCAGCGCCTATTTGCGCGGATTTGCAGCCACCATGGCGTCGATATCGATCCGCAATTCGAGAAGGGCGGGTTTGCCCGATGCCCGCGCGCGCTCGAAAGCGGCGGGGAAGCCCTCGCTGGTCTCGACGAGTTCGGCATGAGCGCCGTAGGAGCGGGCGAGGGCCACGAAATCGGGATTGTTGAGCCCGGTCGCAAAGACGCGGCCCGGATAATCACGCTCCTGATGCATGCGGATCGAGCCGTAGCTGTTGTTGTTGACCAGCACGACGATGACCGGAAGTGCGTAACGCACGGCGGTCGCCAGTTCCTGGGACGCCATGAGAAAGCAGCCGTCTCCGGCAAAGGCCACAACCGTGCGACCGGGATTGAGAACCTGCGCCCCAATGGCTGCGGGGAACCCGTAGCCCATCGATCCGCTCGTTGGCGCGAGCTGGGTGCCGTATTGGCGGAATGTGTAGTAGCGGTGCACATAGCCCGTATAGGTCCCCGCGCCATTGGCGATGATGGCGTCCTCGGGGAGGGTTTCGCGCAGGTGTTTGACCACCGCGCCCACATCGAGCGGCAGGCCGTTTTCGCGTGGAGCGATCTTCTTTTCGTAGTTCGCGCGGCCCTCGGTGATCCAGCGCGTGCGAACCTTCAGTCCCGGTTTGAGCGTCTCGACCGCGTCGGCGAACTCCTCCATTCCCGAGGCAAGCAGCATATCGGCGCCATAGACGATGCCGAGCTGATCGGGGCTGGGATGCACGTGAACGAGACGCTGAGCGGGCTGGGGTATGTCGATGAGCGTATAGCCCTTGGTGCTCGCTTCTCCCAATCTCTCGCCGACGACGATGAGCAGATCGGCAGCGCGCACCATGGCGGCGAGGGCCGGATCGATTCCCAGCCCGAGATCGCCGACGTAGTTGGGGTGGGTATTGTCGAACAGGTCCTGCCGGCGGAACCCGACAGCGGCAGGGAGGCTGTGAGCCTCGGCGAAACGCTCGATCTTTTTGACGGCGCCCGCTGTCCAGCTTCCGCCACCGACGATGAGCAGGGGCCGCTCGGCCTCCGCCAGCATCGTCTCGAATTCGGACAATGCAGCCGTCGAGGGCGCCGACACCACCCGCTGATAGGGCTTGGGTGGGGGTGCCGTGCAGGCATCCTTGAGAACGTCTTCGGGGATGGCGACGACCACCGGGCCGGCACGGCCGTTGACGGCGACGTGGAAAGCCCGGCTGACCAGTTCGGGGATGCGTTCGGCATCGTCGATCTGGACCACCCATTTGGCGAACTTGCCGTACATCTGCCGGTAGTCGACTTCCTGGAACGCGTCGCGCTCGAGATGATCGCGCGCCGCCTGGCCCACGAAGAGGATCAGCGGCGTTGAATCCTGCTGCGCGGTATGTACGCCGATCGAGGCGTGCGAAGATCCCGGACCGCGCGTGACGAAGGCGATGCCAGGCCGGCCGGTGAGCTTGCCTGTGGCCTCGGCCATATTGGTGGCGCTCGCCTCGTGGCGGCACACGATCATGCGGAACTGATCCTGCACATCGTGCATGGCGTCGAGCGCCGCGAGATAGCTTTCTCCGGGCACGCAGAACGCAAGGTTCGCGCCCTCGGCCAGGAGAGTCTCGACCAGAACCTGCCCGCCGGTACGCGGACTGCTGGTGTTGAGCGGTTGGCGGGCCATTTCCATGGGTCTCAATCCTGTTTGGGCATAGTGAAGGAGCCGGCGCGATTGGCGAGGTCGGGGACCGCAACGCCGGCCGCGATGTCGTCCTGCCGGCGGCTCTCGGCGGCATGGATTTCCCGTGCACGATCGAGAACCGCCTGGGCTTTTGCGTGCGGCACAAAGCATATCCCGGTTTCATCGGCGATGACGATATCTCCGGGCATGACCTGGACCCCGGCAATTTCAACCGGGAAATTGATCTGCACCGTCTGGATGCGCCATTTTCCGGTGAGAGGCGTGACGTCCCGGCTCCACATAGGATAGTCGATATTGCGGCATTCGCTGACGTCCCGCACGCCACCGTCGACGATGGCGCCGATCTCACCCTGGCGCTTGCCGATGGTCGCCGAGATGCCGCCGATATTGGAGACGCCCGATACCCCCTGGATCACCAGCACGTCGCCTTCGCGCGCCAGATTGTGGGCCTCGATCTCGGCCAAGCGCGAAATCTTCTCGCTGGCTCCTTTATAGGGGCTTTTGTCCTGGACGATATTGTGGAGCGTCAGGGCCCGGCCTACGATCGCCGCGCCCGGATAGATAGGGCGCAGAACCGATGCGCCCACGGACTTGGCATAGCCCATCTCGTCCAGCACATCCGAGATCAGGCTGGATAGATCCGGCCCCAGGGCCTTGAAGCCTTCGATGATCGTGGGGTCGATTTCGGGCAGATCGAGGCATCCGATGCCCGATGAGCTGATTTTCCCGGTGAGGCGCCGTTCAGACATGCGTCTTCCTGCTTGCTGGAGAAATTTGATCTGGTCGAGTGGTCAGGAGACCTTGCTGCGGGCGGGCTTGTTCTCGAGTGCCGACAAAGCAGCGCTGCGACCCGCGGTCCGCCCGAAGACGGCACCGGCCATTAGCCCGGTACCGCCGGCATAGTTGAAGTAGAACAGCCCGCCAACCAGCTCGCCCGCCGCAAACAGGTTCGGCATCGGATCGCCTTCGGTGTCGACGACCTGGGCGTCGGCTGTAACGCGCAGCCCGCCAAATGTGAAGGTGACGCCGCAGGTGACCTGATAGGCAACGAAGGGACCGTCTGCCAGGGTATTGGCCCAGTTCGACTTGTTGACCTTCAGTCCACGTGTGCGCCGACCGTCCTTGACGTTGGGATTGAAGTCCACGTCCTTGGTGATCGCCGCATTATAGGCGGCCACCTCGGCGAGGAACGCTTCGGCGTTGACGCCGTCGAGCTTCGTTGCCAACTCCTCGAGCGTAGCGGCTTCGACCTTGGTCACCTGCTTGATGCGATATTCGTCGCGCAGCAGGTGCGTGACCTTCTGGTCAAAAATCTGCCAGGCGAACTGCTGGGGCTGGTTGAGGATCACCCGGCCGTATTTTGCATAGGTGTAATTGCGGAAGTCGGCGCCTTCGTCGATGAAACGTTCACCATGGGCGTTGACCATGATGCCGAACGGATAGCTGTGCTTCTGGAAGCCGTCACCGACGGCGAGGTCGCCGAACGGGGGAGCATTGCGATCCCAACCAACCGCATGGCAGCCGGACCAATGCCCCCACGGCATGGCCCCCGCCTCGAGCGCCATGCGAATGCCGTCACCAGTGTTGAACCGGGTGCCGCGGACCTTGGCGAGTTCCCAGTTCGGGCCGAGATAGCGGCTCCGCCACTCCGTGTTCGCCTGAAAGCCGCCGCTCGCGAGAACCACCGAGGAGGCAAAAAGGCGCGTCGTCCGGCCGTTGATCTTGGCGACCACGCCCTTGACGCCATCGTCCTCGGTAATCAGAGACATGGCGCGGGCGTTGTGGCGGACGTCGATGCCGTCCTGCTGGGCGCGTGCGTGCAGGGCTTCGACGAGCCCCGGACCGCCGCCCCAGGTCTCGACGGTCATGCCGCCCCAGAACTTGAACTTCCCCTCGACCTGGAATGCCTGGCGCCCGTAGATCGGCTGGAATTTGACGCCCTTGGAACGCATCCACACCATGGTGTCGAGCGAGGTGCCGACAAGCAGATCGGCCATTTCCGGGTCGGTGCGATATTCCGTGACCCGCCCCATGTCTTCGAAGAACTGTTCCTCGGTATACGTGCCGAAATCGGTTCGGGCGATCTCGTCCTCGGTCAAGTCCGGCATGACCTTCTTGAGATCATCGAGCCCTGAATAGGCAAATCGCATGCCGCCCGCCGTAAACGTGCTGTTGCCGCCGTGTTCGTCTTCCGGGGCGCGTTCGAGCACGAGAACCGATGCTCCGTGTTCACGGGCGGACAATGCAGCACACATTGCGGCATTGCCCGCGCCCACGACGATCACGTCAAAAACTTCTTCACTCATTCAGTGCCTGCCATTCGCTCGAGTGCCTGGATTGTATAGTATACAAATGTATGCGCAAGTACTTTTCTTTGTGAGGAACCGTGAAGCCGATCGCTTATGAGGGCTCGGCGAGCGACGCGGCAGCATGATCCGCCAGCGCCAGGCAGGCCGTCAGGCCCGGAGACTCGATGCCGAAAAAGTTGACGAGGCCGCGGATGCCGTGGGTTGCTGGACCCTGAACCAGAAAATCCTGATTGGCGATGTCGGGCGGCACGATCTTGGGGCGGATACCCGCATAGGCTGGAAGCAGGGCGCCATCCGCAAGGTCGGGGTAGTAACGCCGCACGCCGGTATAAAATCGATCGGCCCGTTCAGGATCGACGTCGTAATCGCGGCTCTCGACCCACTCGACATCGGGCCCGAAGCGAGCCTGGCCGGCAAGGTCGAGCGTGAGATGGATGCCGAGCCCGCCTTTGACCGGAACCGGATAGATCAGACGCGAAAACGGCGCCTGGCCGGTCAGCGCGAAATAGCTGCCTTTCGCCAGATAGGCGCGGGGGATCAGGTGCTCCGGCATGGCGGTGAGGCTGCGCGCAAGAGCTGGAGCATCATGGCCCGCAGCGTTGACCAGCACGCGGCAGCCCAACGTCATCGGTTCAGCGCCACCGGTTTCGAGCACGAAGCCGCCGTCGTCGAGCGCGATCGACACCAAGGGGCTGAGCAGGCTGACGAAAGCACCATAAGCCTCGGCATCGGCCAGGAGGGAAAACATCAGGTCATGGCTACTGATGATTCCGGTTTCGGGCGACAGGAGAGCGCCAGCCGTCGCCAATGCCGGTTCGAGCGCCTTGGCCTGGCTTGCATCGAGCATCTCGAGCTCGACGCCGTTCCTGCTGGCCCGCTCGGCGATGGCGGCGAGGCGAAGTTTCTCCTCGTCGTCAGTTGCAACGATCAGTTTTCCGCAGCGCTGGTGCGCGATGCCGCGCTCGGCGCAATAGGCGTAAAGCTGCTGCCTGCCCAACACACAAAGGCGCGCCATCAGGCTGTCCTGCGGATAGTAGATTCCGGCGTGAATGACTTCGCTGTTGCGCGACGACGTTCCGGTTCCGATGGCGTCGGCCGCTTCGAGTACGAGAACCTCACGTCCAGACCGGGCCAGGGCGTGGGCGGTGGCCAGTCCGACGACCCCGGCCCCAACGACGACGCATTCGACCGTTTCCACGTTTCGCTCGAATCCTCAGGCTATGCGCGACACCAGGGGCTTGCCCGCAAAATGGGCTTTCAAATTGCTCGAAATCCTGTTCATCGCTTCGGAAACCGATTCAGGCGAGCGCGAGGCCATGTGTGGGGTCAGGGTGAGGTTTGGCGCAGCCAGCAGTTCGGGCGGGACGGTCGGCTCGCCCGCCACGACGTCCAGTGCGGCTCCCGCAATGCGTCCCTCATGCAGCGCGCTGACCAATTCGGCAGTGTCGACGATCGTCCCACGGCCGATATTGACCAGATAGCCCTTGGGACCGAGAGCGTCCAGAACCTCGCGCCCCACGAGCCCCCTGGTGCCGGGGCCTCCGGGCATGGCGACGATGAGGAAATCACTGTTAGCCGCCAGTTCCACAGGGTTGGGCTTGTAAAGATAGGCGACGTCGTTGCGCGGGCTGCGATTGTGGTAGCGGATATCCATATCGAAGCCGAGGCCGCGCTTGGCGATCTGCAGCCCGATTTCACCAAGCCCGAGTATGCCGAGACGTTTCTGGTAGGCCAGGGCGCGCGGACCGCGCGACTCCACCCATTTATCTTCTCGCACGCGATGGTCGGCCCAAACGATGTGCCTGGCGGCCGCCAGCAGGAGGGCCATCGCGTGGTCGGCCACCGAAAAGCCGTTGGTCCCCTTGCCGGTCGTCAGCACGAGACCGAGCTCCTTGAGGGTCTCGAGATCGACCTGTTCGTGTCCCACGCCCTGGGTCACCACCATTTCGAGATTGCCGAGGCGCCGCAGTTGCGCGCCTGTAACGCCGATCGAGCCGTTAGTCACCAGCGCGCGCGTCTGGGGATAGGCGTCGATGGCGCTCTCGAACGCCTCCGGCGTCGGTGCGTAGTGCACGGTAAAGTCGCGTTCCAGCAATTCCAGGCCCGCAGAGGGAAACTGAATGCGTATGATAATCTCTATGCTCATGCCACGTCGTCCTTAGCATCGCTGTTCGGCATGCCTGCCAGGGTCGCAAGCAGGGCCGGGTACTCGCTGTCAAATGGCAGCTCGGAGGCTTTCAGCCTCTCGTGCGAGGTGCGGATGGTCTCGGCAATGGCGCGCGAAAGCACGGGGTCAAGGCCCAGGCTCTCGATGGTCGTGGCGGCCTCCTTCATCTCGGTGACCCGGCGTGCGCCGTGCTGGTGCGTGCGGCCGATATAATAGGTCGCCGTCTGGCGCCAATCGATTCCGGGAAACGTGCCGGTGATCGAATCGAGGATGCGTTCGCGCACTCCAGCCTTCTCTGCGGCCGTCAGGCTCTCGAGCAAGAGCGCCTCGACTCCCTTGACGATGACCGAGCGGATCATCTTGACAGCGCAGGCCTGTCCGATTTCGGTGCCGACGGTCTCGATGTCCATGCCGCAGGGCCCGAGCAGGCTTTCAGCGCGCTGTGCCTCGGGACCTGCGAGCAGGATCGGCACCTTGTGCTTGAGCGGGGGAACGCGTGCCATCACCGCGCCTTCCACGAACAGTCTGGCCCCGTTCGGGCCGAGTGCGTCGCGCACACGCTCCTTGGCATCAGGCGAGATCGAATTGAGATCGATAAAGATCTGGCCCGGCGCGAGATGTTTGCCGGCCTCCTGACCAACCGCGACGGCGGCCGAGCCGACGACAAGCGAGAGGACGATGTCGGCATGTTCGAGCGCGGCTGCGAGAGTCTCATGGGCGGAGACGCCCTTTTGCTGGGCAGTCTCCCTGAATGCGGCGTCGGTGAAGCGGACGTCATAGGCGGAAAGGCCGATCACTGCGCTTTCGCCGCGCAGCCCGCCCGCCATCGCCTGGGCCGCCTCCCCGAAGCCAATAAAGGCAATCCTTGTCATTTTTCGACCTCCCCGAGCACGCGATGTTGCTCCACATGTATCCTAATGTCGACCTTTGTATGCAAGAGTTGTCGGCGCGGCAAGAGGCGATTGCCGTCAGACCTAAGATACCGATGGCATGCGTGTCGACGACAAGCTCTATCTAACGGCGCGGCACAAGAACATGTCCTTCGAACAGGCGCCGGGCCGTCATGGTCGCCGTGGCGCTGCGGGCGTGCCATGTCCCTTGGTTTTCCTCGACTTCGGCGTCCACGGACCAGGTGCCGCTGGGGTGTCCGATCCTGATTGCAGAGCGTGCTGCGCTTTCCGACAACAGCCTGCGGGGCAGGGTGCCGGGCAGGCGGCAGGCGACGGCCAGGCAGAGCGCGGTCGTTACCGGAACGGCGCGATGCGGTTTTCCGCGCCCGATCATGCGCACCAGAATATCAAGGTCGGAAGCCTGCAGGCGCGATCCCGAAAGAGTTTCGCTATCGCGCGGAGCGGCAACGAAGGCGATGCGCGGAAGCGAAACCGCCCGCGCGGCTTCGAGATCGGTGGCGGCCCCGACCTTTACCGTTACGCTTCTCCGCAACAGGTCGATGCGTTCCAGCAGTCCGGGGGTGGATTCGATTTCGGCGGGAAGTTCGGTGCCGTGCATCCCCATGCTGGCGGCTTCAACGAACATAACCGGGTTCGACGCATCGACAAAGCTAAATGCGACCGTGCCGAGCCCCTCGACGTTGATCTCGTCGGTCACCGCCCCTGTGGGCAGCAGCAATCCCGTAGCGGCGCCCCCGGGATCGAGAAAGTCGAGGCTGACCGGTGCGCCCGTGCCGGCGACACCATCCATTGCGATGTCACCGGCAACGGCGGCTTTGCCGTGGCGTACGGGAAACCGCGAGACGATGATCTTTCGGGCGTTGACGTCATGAATGCGCACTGTCGCTTCACCTTCGGCAGGCGCCGCCACCAGACCTTCATCGACCGCGAACGGGCCCATGGCCGTCGCCATCGACCCGCAACTGCCTTTATAGTCGACACGCGCCGCCCCGATCTCGACCTGACCGAAAGTATAGTCGATGTCGGCGTCGGGCCGACTGGGCTTGTCGATGATGCAGACCTTGGACAGCGAGGAATTGCCGCCCCCCATACCGTCGAGCTGCCGACCATAGGGGTCGGGCGATCCCATTAGCGAGAGAAACAATGCGTCCCAGTGCGCGCAGTCGTCGGGCAGGTCGCGGCGCTTGAACACGACGGCCTTGGATGCGCCACCGCGCATGAAGACGGCCGGCAACGCCAGTTGATCGCCGTGGTCGCGGATTTCGTGATGCATCGGAGTCAGCCTCTTCCGACGAACGGCATGGCGCTGGCCATGACGGTCATGAACAGCACATTGGCCTCGAGCGGGAGCCGGTCCATATAGAGTACCGCATCCCCGACATGCGTGGGGTCCATCAACGGTTCGGTTGCCGGCGTCAGATCGGCCTGAAGCACGCCGGACTTCATGCGCTCGGTCAGTGGCGTGTCCGCATTGCCGATGTCGATCTGGCCGCAGACGATGTTGTAGGTGCGTCCATCGAGCGCGAGCTGCTTGGTGAGACCGGTCATGGCGTGCTTGGTTGCTGTATAGGCCGTCGCGTAGGGACGCGGCGCATGCGCGGAAATCGAGCCATTGTTGATGATGCGCCCGCCCCTGGGAGACTGCCGCCGCATCTGCCCGAAGGCGGCGCGTGCGCACAAGAAGGCGCCCGTCAGGTTCACATCGACCACCGCTCGCCACGTATCGACCGGCAATTCGTCGATTGGCACGGCCGGTGTACCGCGTCCGGCATTGTTAAAG
>Ga0172380_10002519_pt1 | contig 27835 bp, 27 predicted proteins | sample Leawe162metaG_FD_119747 | JGI IMG/M metagenome (GOLD analysis project Ga0172380, IMG submission 119747) | Leachate microbial communities from a municipal landfill in Southern Ontario, Canada - Leachate well 162 metaG | ecosystem: Engineered > Solid waste > Landfill > Unclassified | place... | reverse complement strand
TCTCGTGGCACACGATCGTGCTGCGCGACTTCTCGGGCCGGGTCAAGAGCACCATCCTGATCGGCGACGATGTCACCGAGTTGCACCGAGCCGAAGCGCAGCTTTCGCTCTCGGCCCGCATCTTCGAGGCCACCCATCATGCGATGCTGGTAACCAAGCTCGACGGCAGCATCATTGCCATCAACACCGCCTTCACCACACTGACCGGCTACAGCGGGGAAGAGGCGCTGGGGCGCAACCCAAGCATCCTGCAGTCGGGCCGGCACGACCAGTCGTTCTACCAGCAGCTCTGGGAAAAACTGCTGGCTAGCGGCCACTGGCATGGCGACATCTGGGACCGGCGCAAGGATGGCAGCATCTACCCGAAGTATCTTTCGATCAGCGTCATCCGCGACGCCAGCGGCAAGGCCACCAATTACGCCGGCATCTTCTACGACATTTCGGAACGCAAGACGGTTGAGGAAAGGCTAGACCACCTGGCCCATTACGACACGCTGACCGGCATCCCGAACCGTTGCCTGCTGCTCGACCGGCTCGAACAGGCGGCGGAACGCGCAATACGCCAGGGCACCAAGGTCGGGCTGCTTTATCTGGACCTGGATCATTTCAAGCAGGTCAATGACACGCTCGGCCACGGTGCCGGGGACGAGTTGCTGCGCGAGGTTGCGCAACGATTGAAGAGCAGCGTGCGCGCTGTCGACACCGTGGCCCGCCTCGGTGGCGATGAATTCGTGGTGCTGGTCCCCGAGATCAACGAGAGTCTCGATCTGACGCGGGTGTCGCAGAAGATCCTGGATGCGCTGATCGTTCCCTACCAGATCGAAGGGCGCTCGGTGGTGACCACGCCAAGTATCGGCATCAGCATCTACCCGGACGACGGCAGTGATGTCCATGAACTGCTGAAGCATGCCGATACCGCCATGTATCAGGTCAAGCAGAATGGGCGCGGCTTCTTCAAATTCTTCGACAAGCTGTAGCCACCTCCACCGCGCGCTCGGCCACTCGCCTCATTTGAGATCGTCGGGAAGCGGGTAGTCGGGGTAGGCCGTACGGAAGGCAGCAAGGCGGCGCGCCGCCTCTTCCTGTTTCCCTTGCCGGCGCAATTCGCGAATTTCGTCGAGCCAGACTGCCTCAGGCCGAGGCACGGCACGCTTGGCCGCCGATTCGAGCATCGGCGCTGGCGCACCAGCACCCGCCGGCGCCATGGTCGGCACAGCCGGCTGCATTGTGCGCGGACGCTCGGCCACCGCGCTATCGGCCGCATTGGTGCTTTCGGCCTTGGCGGCAGGTGCCGCCAGGCGACCTTCCGGTGACGGTGAAATGGGGGCGGGAGCAGTGCGATCGCCCACTGGCGCCGACTCGACGGCTTTTGCCCGGCGTTCACTGCGCACGGCAGGAGGCGGCACCGCTTCCTTGGCCATGCTGGCCGGATCGGTGGCTCCCTTGGTTGCCGGCACGCCGGCGGCCGGCAATGAGGGCGGCGGAGCAACTTCCTGCACCATCGAAGGATTGCCTTGCATGGTCAGCGACAGCATCACCGCCAGCAACATCGAGGCGGCGACGGCCACCGGTAGTCGCAGGCGCTTCCACCACGGCAAGGGTACAGGCTGTGCTGCGAGCGCTTCGCGGGCTAGCTTGAGGATGGCGGCATCGAGCGCTGCCGGCGGCACTTCGTCCGTCGCCGAGTGGTAGAGGCGGGAAAGTCCGGGATCGTTCGGCAGGGCGCTCGACTCGTTTGGCTCGGTCATAACAGATCCTTCAGCGAATGGCGCAGTTTGCTCAGCGCATAGCGCAAGCGGCTCTTCACCGTTTCGCGGCCGGTACCGGTCGCGCTGGCGATTTCCTCAAGACTCATGCCGCCCGCTTCGGCCAGCAGAAAAACCTCGCGTTGCGGTTCCGGCAAGCCGGCCAGCGCCGCACCAATACGTTGCCTGAGCTGTAAACGTTCGAGTTGTGCCGACGGGGTCAATTCGGCTGGCGCCGGAAAATTCTCGATGGCGTTTTCCTCACCAGCATCTTCCCAGAGCAGCATCTTGTCGCGGGCGTGGTGGCGGTAGTGATCGATCAGCCGATGGTGGGCGATGCGGAACAGCCAGGTAGAAAATTTGGCCAGCGGCGCATAGTCGGCCCGGGCATTCACCACGCGCAGCCAGATATCCTGGTACAACTCTTCGGCAAGGCGGGCGTCACCGCATTGGTGCACGAGATAACGGTAAAGGCGGTTGCGGTAGCGCGGGTACAACGCCTCGAATGCCGCGACCTCACCGGCCTGGTAGGCCAGCATCAGCCCTTCGTCGGTACGCGGGTCAACAGTCATCCGGTAGCGCTTGTATCAGAGCAGCAACTTCTGCATGCAGCCAATGACGTAGGCCGGGCGCAGTGGCTTGAGAATGTAGCCCTTGGCACCGAGGCCGGCAGCCTGGGTAACGAAGTTGCGATCGGCACAGCCGGTGACCATGACCACGGCGGTTTCCGGGCTGAGCTCGCGCAGCAGCGGCAGCGCTTCCAGCCCGCCCATCACCGGCATATTGACGTCGAGGCAGAGAATGCCGGGGCGATGGGTGCGCACGGCCGTAATCGCCTCGGCGCCGTTGCTGACAGTCTGCACCACGCGCAGGCCGCACTCTTCCAGCAGGCCCTTGAGCACCATGCGCACCGACCCACTGTCGTCAGCGATGACTGCGGTCCGGCGGCGACGGGCACGTGCATCCGCGTCTTCCGCTGCCGTATCCTCTGCTGCAGCATCTCGTGTTGCCGCCTCAGCGGCCGCGTCCGCTCCAGCGGCCGCCGCGTCGGTCTTCGCCGCCAGCGCACGCACCTCAGTCACCTCGCGCAGTTCATCAATGACCTGCTGCTGACTGAACGGCTTGCGGATGAAGCCGGAGGCCCCGGCATCAGCCGCCCGCTGCTCGATCCCGGACTCCGCCGAACCGGTCATGAACAGCACGTCGATCTCGGGCGCCGTGGCATTGATATCGGCCAGCAGCGAAAGGCCATCGCGTCCTGGCAGCTGGTAGTCGAGGCAGACGATATCGGGACGCAACTGGCCGATATGTTCGATCACCGCGTCGCCATCGGCCAGGGTGCCGACGACTTCATGGCCAGCACTGACGAGCAGTGCGGTCAGGACCTTGCACAGTCCGGCGCTGTCTTCGACGATGAGGATTTTCATGGAAAATTGACTGAGGGCCGGACTGGTCAGCGCAACGCAAATCGCTGTAGTGACATCCCGCGAGCCTGTTCAGGCACCAAAGTTTTCCGGCATCTGCACGGCAAGCACTTCGCCCGTGGCGGTGGCAACGCCGTTGGCGAACACGGTCGAGGTGACGATCACCTTGCGCCCCTTGATCTCTTTGACCCGTCCACGAATTTCAAGCGGTCCGAGCGGTGTTGGCTTGAGATAGTTCACCAGCAGCGAGCCAGTGACAAAACGGAAGGCTGGCAGGGTATCCATTTCCCGCCCTTCGGCTCGGTACATTGCCGCCGCAGCGGTGCCGGTGCTGTGGCAATCGATCAGCTCGGCGAGCAACCCGCCATAGACAAAACCGGGGATGGCGGAATGGAAGGGTTGGGGCGTGAAGCGCGTCAGTGACTCGTCGCCGTCCCAGAAGGTCTTGATCTGGTGCCCGTGTTTGTTCAGCGCACCACAGCCGTAGCAATGGGCAACATTCTCGGGGTAGTAGTCCTGAAAGGCTTTCATGGCTTCTCGCATTGTCTCAAGCGGTTGATGATCAGGCGGCAGGCGCTTCTTCCTGCACCACCTTGCTGGCCAGCAGACTATAAACAGTCGGCACCACGAACAGGGTAAAGAAGGTGCCGAGCAGCAGACCACCAACGATGACCCAGCCGATCTGCTGCCGCGATTCGGCACCGGCACCGGTGGCCAGCGCCAGCGGCACGGCACCGAGAACCATGGCGCCGGTCGTCATCAGGATCGGGCGCAGGCGTAGCTCGGCGGCATCGATGACCGCTTTCTTGATGTCCAGCCCCTTCTCCTGCAACTGGTTGGCAAACTCGACGATAAGGATGCCGTGCTTCGTGATCAGCCCGACCAGTGTCACCAGACCGATCTGGCTATAGACGTTGAGCGTGCCGCCGGAGAGCAGCAAGGCCAGCAGCGCGCCGGTCATCGACAGGGGTACGGTAAGCATGATGATGAAGGGGTCGCGGAAGCTTTCGAACTGCGCCGCCAGCACCAGATAGATGAAGGCCAGCGCCAGCACGAAAGTAACCGCCAGCGAGGCCGACGAAGTCTTGAACTCGCGCGACTGACCGGCGTAGTCGACAGCGTAGCCCGGCGGCAGGATACGGCCAGCCGCCTCTTCCATGTATTTCAGCGCTTCGCCCATGGTGTAACCGGGCGCCAGGTTGGCGGTGATGATCACCGCGCGACGCTGGCCGAAGTGGTTGAGTTCGCGAGGGCTGACCCGCTCGTCCACATCGATCAGGCTGGCCAGCGGAATCATCGCGCCGTTCTTGCCGCGCACGTAGATGTCGCTGATATCTTCCGGCCGCGTGCGGTCGGCATTGGCCACCTGCACGATCACGTCGTACTGCTCGCCATCCTGCTTGTAGCGCGTGACCTGACGACCGCCGAGCATGGTTTCCAGCGTGCGGCCGACGGTCTCGACCTGCACGCCACTATCCGAAGCCTTGTCACGGTTGAGCGAAACCGAGAGTTCGGGCTTGTTGAGCTTCAGGTCGGTATCGACGTTGGTGATACCGGGGTTCTTCGCCACTTCAGCGAGAATCTGGGCCGTCAGTCCCTGCAGTTCGATGTACGAGGCCGAGGTGACGATGACGAAGTTGACCGGCCGTTCACGCGGGCTTTGTCCGAGCGACGGCGGCGTCACCGGGAAAGCCAGCACGCCGGGGATGCCCATGAATTTCGGGAACAGCTCCTTGACCACGGCCAGCGAGTTGCGCGTGCGCTCCTTCCAGTCGCTGAGGCCAACGAACGAAATGCCCTGGCTGACCGTCGGATTGCCGGAAACGACAAAATAGCGCTCGACATCCTTGGTGTTGCCGTAGATGCCCTCAAGCTGCCGCGCGTACTTGTCGGAATATTCCAGCGTCGCGCCTTCCGGAGCGACAAAAACCCCGAGGATGATGCCGCGATCCTCGATCGGCGCCAGCTCCGATTTCAGCGACTTCAACAAGACCACGCTCGATAGCGCAACCAGCGCAAAGACGACCATGACAATCCAGCGGCGATCGAGCAGCATGGTCAGCACGCGCTTGTAGCCGACGGTCAGCGATTCGAGAAAATTCTCGATGGCGACGAAGGCACGGCCATGCCTGGTTTCATGTTTCAACAGCAGCGAGCACATCATTGGCGACAGCGTCAGGGCGACAAAACCGGAGACGATCACGGCGCCGGCCAGGGTCAGCGCAAATTCGACAAAGAGCTTGCCGGTGCGCCCGGTCATGAAGGCCACCGGGGCATACACCGCCGCCAGTGTGATCGTCATCGCCACCACGGCAAAACCGATCTCCTTCGCCCCCTGGAACGCCGCCTGCATGCGCGGCATGCCTTCTTCCATATGGCGGTAGATGTTCTCCAGCACGACAATCGCGTCGTCGACCACCAGCCCGATGGCCAGCACCAGCGCCAGCAAAGTCAGTGTGTTGATGGTGAAGCCGAGCATGAACATCAGCGCAAACGAGCCGATCAGCGAGACCGGGATGGTGACCAGCGGAATCAGCGTCGCACGCACGTTCCTGAGGAAGAAGAAGATGATCGCCAGCACCAGCAGAATGGCCTCGCCGATGGTCTTGAATACCGAGTCAATGGAACGGTCGATGAACACCGATGAGTCGTAGGCGATATTCACCGTCATCCCCTTCGGCAATTCTGAAACCACCTTGGGCAACTCGGCACGCAGCCCTTTCGAGAGTTCGAGCGGGTTGGCGGTTGCCTGCTTGACGACCCCCAGCGCCACCGCCGGCCGACCGTTGAAACGCACCGTGCTGCGCTCTGCGGCGGCACCGATCTCGACCCGGCCGAGATCGGAAATGCGTACCGGATAGCTGTTGCCACGCGCGTCACTGGCCTGCTTGACGATGATGCTGTCGAACTGTTCGGGGCGCGTCAGGTCGGTCTGCGCCACCACCGAAAACTCACGGCTCCGGCTTTCGATGCGACCAGCGGGCACCTCGACGTTCTGTTTCCGGAGGGCATCCTCGACATCGGCCGGCGTCAGGTTGTAGGCCGCCAAGCGCTCACGGTCAAGCCAGATGCGCATGGCGTATTTTCGCTCGCCGAATACGCGCACATCAGCCGCGCCTGGCAGCGTCTGCAAACGTGGCTTGACGATGCGGTTGGCAACGTCGGTGACCTCGAGTGCCGAATGCACGTCGGAGGAAAATGCCAACCAGATGATCGGATTGGCATCGGCTTCGACCTTGGCGATCACCGGTTCCTCGATATCCGTCGGCAACTTGTTGCGCACCCGCGAAACACGGTCGCGCACGTCGGAGGCGGCTGAGTCGGGATTGCGTTCAAGCTTGAAGCGCACGGAAATCTGCGAGTTCTCCTGGCGCGAAATGGAGGTGATGACATCAACGCCTTCGATCCCCGCCAGCGAGTCTTCGAGCGGCTTGGTCACCCGCGACTCGATGATCTCGGCCGACGCTCCGCGATAAGTGGTATCGACCGTCACCACTGGCTCGTCGATCTTCGGATACTCGCGAACCGGCAAGCGCGTATAGGAGACGAGCCCGATCAGCATCACCGATAGCGAGAGGACCGTCGCAAATACCGGGCGACGGATGCAGATATCGGAGATCTTCATGAAGCCGCCTTGGCCGGGGCGTCGGGCTTCACCTCAGGCTTGGCCGGGAGGGGCGTCGGGGCACCTGCAGGCGAAGCTGCCGGGGAGGCCGCAGCGACATCGCGGATCGCAGCACCATCACGCAACTTCAACTGACCGGCGGTGACCACGACATCGCCGGCTTTCAGACCGTCGACGATTTCCAGCTGCGCATTGCGACGCAACCCAGTCTTGACCAGGACTTTCCTGGCCTTGCCTTCGACAACGGTAAAGACGAAGGCCTGCACGGGGTCGGCAACCAGGGCCTGTTCGGGGATCATCAGCGCATTATCGCGGGCTTCGAAAATCAGCCGGGTGCGTACGAACATGCCCGGACGCAGTTTGCCGGCGGCGTTGTCGAGACGGGCGAGACAGGATATCGAGCGGCCATTGGCATCCACCAACGGATTGATGGCATCGAGCGTTGCCGTGAAACGTTCGCCCGGCAAAGCGTCGGAGGTGATTTCGATGGCCTGGCCGATGCTGAGGCGCGCCAGCGTCGCTTCGGGCAAGCGGAAATCAACCTTCAGCGTCTGCATGTCTTCGAGGTTGATCAACTCCTGACCATCCTTCACGTAATCGCCAATGCCGATGTTGCGGATGCCGACGACGCCGGCGAAGGGTGCCCGGATGCGCGTCTTGGCCTGCTTGGCCTCAGCCAGCGCCACGGCCGCTTCCTGCACACGCAGGGTGGCGGCAGAGCTGTCGAGCGCCTGTCCGCTGATGAATTTTTTCTGGTGCAGGTCTTCATTACGCTTCTGGGTCGAGCGCGCCAGCTCCAGATTGGCCCGTGCCTGCGCCAGTTCGGCGGCCGGCATGGCGTCGTCCAGCCCGACCAGCAAGGCGCCTTTGGCGACCGCCTGGCCATCCTTGAAACCAATGCTGGAAATCCGCCCGGCGGTTTCCGGACGCAGCGTCACCGACTCGTTCGAGCGCAGCGAACCGACCGCAGAAACGTCGATGACCAGCGATGTGGGCGCAATGGTGGTCAATTCCACCGCAGTCGGAAAGCCGCCCGCCGGCGGCCCGCCGGCGCCGGGCTTGCCAGCGGGCGCGGCTGCGCTGCCGGGCACCGACGCTGTGGACGCGGGGCGATTGGCAAAAAAGGCATACACGGCAAGTGCAAGCAGCCCCGCAGCAACCAGGGCAAAGATCCTGAAACGTTTTGTTTTTGGCATTGACGACATTTGATTTTCCGATAGCCCGCACGCTACTGACCAGGCAGTCAGCAAATGGCGAATTATACGCACCCGACAGGAGCTTACCGTGTATCTGAATGTAGCCGTCCCTCTTGCCGAAAAATGGCCATCGGTCCAATACCGGGACGCATTATTCAAATGTAAGATACAAGACTGCAGATGCGCTTTGCATAAAACACGAACACTGTGCGGGGCACTGCCAATAAAAAATAATTCGATTGGCCTTACAGGGATTGGTTCAACAAGGGGGTTTCACATGTCGAGTCGCCGCACGTCGGTGGCCACCAAGCTGGTCTTGGTTCTGGCCACCAGTATTGCCGTATTGCTTGCTGCCGCCGCTATCGGGCTATCCAGCTTCCTGACAAAGCAACTTGAACAGAAAGCGCTGGACGGCCTGCAGAACACCAACCGCATGGTCATCGGCATGATCGATACCTACAACCGCTCTCTGGAACAAACCGTACAACGCCTAGGCCAGGTTTTTGCCGCCAACTACGGCCAGGCTTTCTTGCTCGATGCCAGCGGCGCCCTGCATCACGGCAACGAGTCGATCACCCTTGGCAACACGGCGATCCCCGACCGCTTTACCGCCCTCACCAACGTCAACGCGACGGTGCTGACGCGCAAGGGTGACGATTTCGAACGCACCTCCACCTCGGTCAAGGATGAAACCGGCAAGCGGGCCTCGGGCATTCCGCTTGGTGCCGGCCACCCGGCCATTCCGAGTCTGCTCAAAGGCGAGCCCTTCACCGGCAAGGCCAAGATGCTGGGGCGCGACTTCATGACCCATTACCTGCCGATCAAGGACCGCGACGGCAAGGTGGTCGGTGCCTTTTTCGTCGGCATGGATTTCACCGAAGGCCTGTCCGCGCTGAAGAAAAAGGTGCTGTCGATCAAGATCGGCACCACCGGCTACGCCTATGCCATGGATCTTGGCAAGGACAAGGGGATGCTGACCATTCATCCGGCCAGCGAGGGGAAATCCCTGCTTGGCGTCAAGGACGATGCCGGCAAGGAATTCGTGGCTGAAATGCTGCAGAAGAAGGATGGTATTACCAACTACTGGTGGAAGAACCCCGGCGACTCCCAAGCCCGCGAGAAGGTGGTCGCTTTCAACCACTACCCGGAATGGAACTGGCTGATCGCTTCCGGCAGCTACCTCGACGAATTCAATTCGGAAGGCAAGGAAACCGGCCGCAGCCTGATGCTGCTGGCCCTGCTGCTGATTCCGGTGGTCATCGTGCTCGTGTTCTGGAGCGCCCGGCGCTGGATTGCCCGCCCGCTCGGCGAAGCCGAGGCGATTGCCGACCGCGTTGCCAACGGCGACTTCACCGGCAAGATCGAAATCCGCAGCAACGATGAAATCGGCCGCCTGATGCAGTCCTTCGCCCACATGCAGGAAAACCTGGCCAACACCATCCGCGAGGTGCGCGGAACCGCCGCCAGCGTTGCCGCCGACGCCGACCAGCTCAATTCTTCGGCCGCCACGGTAGCGACCGGCTCGCAGGAGCAAAGCGATGCAGCATCGAGCATGGCAGCATCGGTCGAGCAGATGAGCGCCAGCATCGACATGATCTCGCAGCATGCCGGCGACGCACAGACCATTTCCAGCGAATCCGAGCGGGTTTCGAGCGAGAGCTCCGAAACCATCCAGCAGGCGGTTGCCGCCATGAACCGCATTGCCGATACGGTCAAGGATGCTTCGGGAACGGTGTCCACCCTTGGCCAGGAAATCACTGCGATTTCGGCCATCGCCGGCGTCATCAAGGACATCGCCGACCAGACCAACCTCCTGGCCCTCAACGCCGCCATTGAAGCGGCACGAGCCGGTGAGCAGGGGCGCGGCTTTGCCGTCGTCGCCGATGAGGTGCGCAAGCTGGCCGAGCGGACCACCAAATCGACCCATGAAATCACCGAGATGATCGGGCGCATCCATCAGGGTACGCAGGACGCCGTCAGCAACATGAACCGCGGCGTCGCGGAGGTGAACAGCGGCGTGGAACTGGCGGCCATGGCCGACGAAGCCATCACCCGCATCCGCCACGGAGCTAGCCAGGTATCGAGTGCTGTCGCCAGCATCTCCGACGCCATTCGCGAGCAGAGCATTGCCAGCACCACGGTTGCCAAGGGACTGGAAACCATCGCCCGGATGACCGAATCGAACAATGCCGAAGCACAGAACACGGCAACGGCTGCAGAGGAGCTTCAGGCACTGGCGCGGGCCTTGCACGGCAACGTCGAGCGCTTCCACGTCTGACAGGAAAGAGACCTGCCCGAGGCATTTCCCCCTTCAGAAGAGGGAAAGCCGCACACGGGCAGGCATCTCCGCTACGGGTAGGCTAAACTGCACGTCCCCCTATAGCCACCTGCCGCGCCTCTTCATATGTTCGGATTCGGAAAAGACGAAAATCGGGTCAAGGCCAAAATTGCCGACCTGCGCCCAGGGCATTTCATTGAACTGGAAGGTGGCTGGTTCGCCCACAATTTCATTCGCTCGAAGTTCCTGATCGAATCACCCCGCGTGCTTGACGAACTGCGGGCTGCCGGTATTCAGTCGGTCCTGGTGCACCTCGACAAGAGCACGATTCCTTTTCCCGCTCCGCCCGACCTTGATCTGCCGCGAACGGAAGCCCCCGCCCCCGTTGAGGCAACGGCTGCACAGGAAACACCACCCACCACACCGCTGACAGAACCCCGGCCAGCCCCGCCTTTCCTCAGAAACAACGGTGCCACTCCAGCCACGTTCGAGCAGGCCTTGCAGCGCGGCAGCGAAATGCGCCGCCGGCAGGAGGCCGCCGAGCAGGCGCACGCATCTGCCTTGCAGGAAACCCAGTTTGTCATGAAGAACCTGCTGGCGCCGGGCGCGGCCGTCGCCGAGCGTACCCGCGAATTCGTCAGCAATGCGGTCGCTACAGTGATATCGGACGATGCAACGCTACATCTGCTGTCGAGCCGACATGGCGAGATGTCGCTACGCTTCCACTCGCTGCAGGTCATGACCCTGAGCCTGCTTACCGGCAAGCGCATGGGGCTTTCCGAAACGGAACTGCAGGATCTCGCCACCGCCGCACTGTTCCACGACTGCGGTATTGGTCGCCTGCAGGATTCTGTGCGTATGTCGGCAGGCAGCGGCAGCCGCATCGAACAGGAAGCCTATCAATCGCACGTGCTCTACAGCGTGGAGATGGCAAGGAGTTGCAGCGTGGTTTCAAAGCCGGCGCTGGCAGCCATCCTGACCCACCACGAAACCTTCAATGGGACGGGCTACCCGAAGAAGATCGCCGGCGAAGAAATACCGCTGCTCGGTCGCGTCCTCGCTGTCGTGGACCGTTACGACTACCTGGTCAACCCGCCCGCCAGCCCGCTTGGCATGACCCCGGCAGAAACGCTGCTACGCCTGTTCCAGCAGGAGGGCGCGCGTTTTGACAAGAAGGTTTTGCATGCCTTTGCAAAATCCATCGGCATCTACCCGCCGGGCTCCATCGTGCAGCTCTCCGATGGCCGCTACGGCATCGTCATCGGCGTTAACGCCGATGCCCTGATGTGCCCCTCGGTGCTTGTATACGAACCCTCGGTACCGAAAGGTCAGGCACCGGTGCTCGACCTGCTCGAAACCGCTGACGTCAATATCAAGAACTGCCTGGCCTCGGTGATGGTGCCGAAGGAAGTGCTGGATTACCTCAACCCGCGCGGCCGCGTGGCCTACTTTTATTCGCGCGGCGGCTAACCCGGAAGTTGGCGCAACGCGAACGGTCAGCGGGGCAATGGCAACAAACCATGACGCTGACGGGCAGCGACACATTTCTCATCACCGGGAAGCACTTCGCGGCACGCTGCCGGGCGTTGCTCGTACACTGAACAGCCCACTGCTGCACCGATCTCGCCGGTAAGGGCCTGGCAACGCGAGCGTGGCTGGTTGGTCCCGGCCATGCAGGCATAAAAGGGCGTCAGCTGTTCGACGAGGTGCTCAGGCAAACCAAGCGCCTCCGCTTCGGCCCAGTAAAAGGAAACCCGGTAAGTCACGCAACAGGCGCCGCAGGCGATGCAGGGGTTCTCTTCGGGCGCCGCCGGGGCACCAGAAACAACAACGCGAGGACTCGCCTCGCGTTGCTGTTCGATTCGGTCAGCACACATTGCGGTCAGACAACGATGGTTTGCGCCTCGTCCCCGTCACGCCATTCAATCGTGCCGATTACCGTTGCCTTTTCACCGGCAGCCATCAACAGCTCCAGCGCATGGCGACGGTGTTCCTGCGAGACGATCAGAACCATACCGATGCCGCAGTTGAAGACGCGGTGCATTTCTTCCTCGGCGACGCCGCCTTCCTTCTGCAGCCAGTCAAACAATGGCGGACGCTGCCAGGCTGATTTCTGCAGCACCGCCTTGGCGCCGGGCGGCAGTACGCGCGGTACGTTTTCGGTGAGGCCACCGCCAGTGATGTGAGCCATGCCCTTGACCGGCAATGCCTGCATCAGCGCCAACACCGGCTTAACGTAGAGGTGGGTCGGCGCCATGATGGCATCGGCCAGCGTGCGCGTCTTGCCGCCGACCTCGTCGAACGGTGCGTCGAGGTCGGGGTTGGAGCGTGCAATGATCTTGCGCACCAGTGAATAGCCGTTCGAATGCGCACCGGAGGAGGCAATGCCGATGACGACGTCGCCCGGCAGGATGGTCGAGCCATCGATGATTTTGGATTTTTCGACAACACCGACGGCAAAACCGGCCAGGTCGTATTCACCGTCCGGGTACATGCCGGGCATTTCAGCAGTTTCGCCGCCGATCAGCGCACAACCGGAAATTTCGCAGCCCTTGGCAATGCCCTGCACAACGGAAGCGGCAGTGTCGACATCAAGCTTGCCGCAAGCGAAGTAGTCGAGAAAGAACAACGGCTCGGCGCCCTGTACGAGAATGTCGTTCACGCTCATTGCGACGAGGTCGATACCGACGGTATCGTGACGATTGAGTTCAAACGCCAGTTTGAGCTTGGTGCCGACACCATCGGTACCGGAAACGAGTACCGGTTCGCGGTACTTCTTCGGCACTTCAAAAAGGGCGCCGAAACCGCCGATGCCGCCGAGCACACCTTCGCGCATGGTTTTCTTGGCAAAGGGCTTGATCCGTTCGACCAAGGCATCACCGGCGTCGATATCGACACCGGCATCACGATAGGAGAGAGATTGCTGCGTCATTGCTTGATCCGTTCAGAAAATACACCTCGGCCAAGTGCTAAAATGCGCCGCCTTGAGATGCAAAACGTGAATTTTACCTGAAACCGTCCCGGCGCGTGCCTCCGACCCTGCCTCCGACCATGCTGCCATGCGCCAAATCAACCGCCAACTTCTCCTCGACCTGATCCCCGAGCATCCACCGACGCTGGAGAACTTTGCTACCGGTGGCAACGCCGACGCACTGACAGCGCTGGCCGCCTGGTTATCAACGGACAACCGGGAGCCATGCCTCTTCCTCTGGGGTGAAACCGGTGCCGGCAAAACCCATCTGCTGCGAGCCTGTGGCGCCAGCTACGTGAATGCGACCGAGACCCCGAAGCTTGAAACGCTGGGTACACCGCTGGCAGATGCGGCCTTCATTGCCATCGACAACGTTGAAGCCCTCGACGGCGACGGCCAGATTGCGCTGTTCAACCATTTCAACCGCCTGCGGGCTGCCGGTGGCCGCCTGCTGGCAGCCGCCAAGGCACCGCCGCTACAGCTGTCGGCGATGCTGCGCGAGGATTTGCGCACGCGCCTGGGCTCGGGACTGATCTTCCGCCTGCGCCCGCTGTCCGATGAAGAGAAGATTGCTGCACTGACGGCGCAGGCAGAACAGCGCGGCATGCGCCTGTCACCGGAAGCACTGGATTACGTGCTGGCACGTGCTCCGCGCGATATGCGCTCGCTCTCGGCCTTTCTCGCTGCACTCGACCGCTACTCCCTTGAACACAAACGCCCACTGACCTTGCCGCTGCTACGCGAAGTACTGCAGACCTCGCCGGAAGCCTGACCATGCCAAATTTCAATCTCGCCCTGTTTGACCTTGACAACACGCTGCTGGCCGGCGATTCGGATTTCGAGTGGGCCCAGTACCTGATCAGCTGCGGGGTTCTCGACCGCGAACTGCACGAGGCGAAGAACCAGACTTTCTACGAACAGTACAAGGCGGGTACGCTCGACATCCACGCCTTCCTCGATTTTCAGCTGAAGCCGCTGGCACGCCATAGCCGCGCCGAGCTGGATGCCTGGCACCGCGATTTCATGGCGACACGCATCCGGCCGATCATGACATCTGCGGCGAAGACTCTGGTCCAGCAGCACCTGGCCGCCGGCGATCTGTGCGCTGTGGTCACCGCCACCAATAGTTTCGTCACCGGCCCGATCGCCCGCGAGTTCGGCATTCCGCACCTGATCGCCACCATCCCGGCGCAGCAGGATGGCCGCTTCACCGGCAAGCCACGCGGCACACCGTCGTTCCGCGAGGGCAAGATCGAACGCGTTGAGGGCTGGCTGGAGTCGCTGGGTCTGTGCTGGCAGAGTTTCGGCCACTCGTACTTCTACAGCGACTCGCACAACGACCTGCCACTGTTGCTGAAGGTCAGCCACCCGGTGGCAATCGATCCGGACGACACCTTGCGCACGCATGCCAAGCTGGCCGGCTGGCCAGTGCGTTCGCTGCGCGAGGCACAGACGTGATGCCGTGTAATAATCGTGCTTTTGCTGTGCCGCACAAGAAAAGACCCCCAGCACCATGATTCGAAAGTTCATCACCCGCGTCCTCGGGCGCAAGAAGCCGCTCTCCTCCGAACCGGCGATCATCCCGCACACCGCCCACAAGGTGCGTCGCGAGCATCTTTCCAGCGCCGCCCGGCGAACCTGCGAGACGCTGCAGGAAAAAGGTTACAAGGCCTACGTCGTCGGTGGCGCCGTGCGCGACCTGCTGATCGGCGAGGAGCCGAAGGATTTCGACATCGCCACCAACGCCACACCGGAACAGGTGCGCGCCGCCTTCCGGCGCGCCCGCATCATCGGTCGGCGCTTTCAGATCGTGCACGTGATGATCGGTTCGGAAACGCTGGAAGTGACCACCTTCCGTGGCGCGCTGAGCCATGACACCAAGAAGGACGCCCACGGCCGCGTGCTGCACGACAACGAGTTCGGCTCGCACGCCGAGGATGCCGCCCGCCGCGATTTCACGGTCAATGCGCTGTACTACGACCCGGCCAGCGAAACCATCATCGATTACCACCACGGCGTCGCCGACATCAAGCAGAAGACCCTGCGCATGATCGGCGAGCCGCGCGCCCGCTACCGCGAAGACCCGGTGCGCATGCTGCGCGCGGTCCGCCTGGCGGCCAAGCTCGGCCTCACCATCGACCCGGCAGCGGCCAAGCCGATCCGTGAAATGGCCGTCCTGCTCGAAAATGTGCCGCCCGCCCGCCTCTTTGACGAAATGCTCAAGCTGCTGACCTCGGGGCATGCCGTCAAATGCATCACGCAACTTCGCGAAGCCGGGCTGCACCACGGCCTGTTGCCGCTGCTCGACGTCATCCTCGAACAGCCAATGGGCGAACGCTTCGTCATGCTGGCGCTCGACAGCACCGACCAGCGGGTACGTGCCGGCAAGCCGATTTCACCGGGATTCCTCTTCGCCACCCTGCTCTGGCACGAAGTGCTGGCGCAATGGGAGCGCATCAGGACGGGCGGTGAGCGCTCGATCCCTGCACTGTTTACGGCAATGGACGAAGTGCTCGACTCGCAAGCGGAAAAACTGGCGATTACCCGCCGTATTGCCGGCGATATCAAGGATATCTGGGCGCTGCAACCACGCTTTGAAGCGCGCAGCGGCAAGCGCCCTTACGCCTTGCTGGAGCAGCAGCGTTTCCGCGCCGGCTACGATTTCCTGCTGCTGCGCGCCGAATCCGGCGAAGTGCCACAGGAACTGGCGCGCTGGTGGACCGACTTCATCGATGCCGATGGCGAAGGCCGAGCGGCGATGCTGATGCCGGAAACTGCCGAGAAAAAGAAGCGTCGTCGCCGGCGCAAACCGGCTGGAAGTGCCTCCGGGTCCAGCAGCAGCGAATGATGCATCGCGCGTATGTCGCGCTGGGCGCCAACCTGGACGACCCGCAGGCAAAGGTGCGGGCTGCCTTCACAGCCCTCGCACAGCTCTCGCAGTCGACGCTGGCAGCGACCTCCTCGCTTTATCGTACGGCGCCGATCGGCCTGGCCGGACAGCCTGACTTCATCAATGCAGTGGCCGCACTCGACACCGAGTTGCCCCCTGACGACCTGCTGGATGCGCTGTTTGCCATCGAACGATCATTTGGCCGCGTGCGCCTGGAGAAAAACGGGCCGCGCACGCTGGATCTCGACCTGCTGCTTTACGACGATTACTGTATCGCCACCCCGCACCTGCATCTGCCGCACCCACGCTTGCACCTGCGCGCCTTCGTCATCGCACCGCTGGCTGAAATAGCACCGGATTGCCAACTGCCCGGTCGCGGCAGTGTCGCCGCCTGGCTGCCGGCAGTCGCCAACCAGAACATCGAGCGGCTGCCATGATGAAACTGCCCGTCCTCTGGCAAACGGCACTGCTGCTGACAGCGTCGAATATCTTCATGACCTTCGCCTGGTATGCCCACCTGAAGAATCTCAACGACCGACCCTGGTGGATTGCGGCACTGGCCTCCTGGGGCATCGCCCTGTTTGAATACCTGCTGCAGGTACCGGCCAACCGTATCGGCCACAGTGAACTGTCGCTACCGCAGCTGAAGATCATGCAGGAAGTCATCAGCCTCACCGTTTTCGTCCCCTTCGTTGTCTTTTACATGCAGCAGCCGCTGAAGCTTGACTATCTGTGGGCCGGGCTGTGTATCCTAGGCGCCGTCTATTTCATTTTCCGCAACTGACCATAACAACAGGAATAACCAAATGTTCGGCAAGGGCAATCTCATCCGTACGCTGGAAACACGTGTCAAAGCACTGGAGCAGGAAAATCAGGGGCTGCAGTCGCGCATCGCCAACGCCGAGGCACGTACTGGCGAGGCCGAAGCCCGGGAAAATTCACTCAAGAACCTGCAAACTGCCGAGCGCCGTCTTTTTGAACAGTTCCGCGCCTACCGCGACTCGCTGGGCCAGTCGCAGGAAACCCTCGGCATGCTGGCCAACCGTCTGCGCGACGAAAAGCAGGAAACGGTCCGTGCTGGCGGACTCGCTGCCCAGGGCAACGCAGCCGTTCAAGGCATCAGCCGGGAACTGACGCAGCTCGCCAACGACTCGCGCATGGCCATGGACCGGGTAGTCGGCCTTGAGACCAGTGCTGAAAAAATCGGCGGCATTGTCAACCTGATCAAGGAAATCGCCGATCAAACCAACCTGCTGGCACTCAATGCCGCTATTGAAGCAGCGCGTGCCGGTGAAGCCGGGCGCGGCTTTGCGGTGGTCGCCGACGAAGTGCGCAAGCTGGCCGAACGGACAACCCACGCAACCAAGGATATTTCAGGGCTGGTTGGCACCATCCAGCGCGAAACATCGGCCGCCAACACCAGCATCGGACACCTAGCCGAGCAGTCGGAAGCCTTCAGTCAGCAGGGCGCGCAAGCGTCGGCGAGCATGGAAGGCATCACGGCATTGGCCAAGCAGATGGAAATGGCCATCGCCACGTCAGCGCTGCGCAGCTTCGTCGAACTGGCCAAGATGGATCACCTGATTTTCAAGTTCGATGTCTATCAGGTCATCATGGGCCTCACCCAGAAACGTCCAGACGAGCTCTCGGACCATTCGGGATGCCGCCTTGGCAAGTGGTACTACGAAGGCGAGGGCAAAGCCTGCTTCTCGCAACTGGACGGCTACCGCAGCATGGAAGAACCGCATGCCCAGGTGCACCGCCATGGCCGCGAAGCGCTGACTGCTTTCTACTCGGGAGACTTTTCCGGCAGCGTCGACGCCGTCGCGCGCATGGAGCAAGCCAGCCAAAGCGTGCTCGACTGCCTTGAGCGCATGGCCGTTAACGGTGACAGTTCTCCTGACATCCTCTGCATGGAGCATTAAGCCGCGAGATGGCGCAACGCAAGGTACTTGAATCGGCACGCCACATTGTTGTCGAAGGCCCGATCGGCGTCGGCAAGACTTCGCTCGCCCGCCGACTGGCCTCGCACCTTGAGGCGCAGCCGGTGCTTGAGCAACCCGAGTTGAATCCGTTTCTCGCGCGTTTCTATCAGGATCAGGCGCGCCATGCGCTGCCGACGCAACTCTTTTTCCTCTTCCAGCGCATGGATCAATTGCGTGACCTTGCTCAACCGGATTTCTTCGGTCGCACGGTAGTCTGCGACTATCTGCTGGAGAAGGACCCGTTGTTTGCGCAGCTGACGCTTTCCGATGACGAATACGAGCTCTACCGCGAAATATACGAACGCGTTTCGCCGCAGGCACCAATGCCGGATCTGGTCATCTACCTGCAGGCCCGACCGGAAACCCTGATCGCCCGCGTGAGGAAACGCGGCATCGACATGGAGCGGCGGATCAGCGACGACTACCTGACCCAGCTGACAGAGCGCTACAGTCGGTTTTTTTACCATTACAATGCGGCGCCAGTGATGGTCGTCAATTCCGAGAACCTGAATTTCGTCGATCGCGACGACGACTTCCGCCTGCTACTCGAGCGCATCGAGGCGATGCGCGGCCAGCGCGGCTATTTCAACCGGGGAGAGTGATACCCATGTCCACCCAGAGCGCTCTATCCACCATTCGGCGCATGACGCACGTTGACCTCGCCAAGAAGAAATCCGCCGGCGAGAAAATCGCCGTGCTGACATGCTACGACGCGAGCTTTGCCGCCCTGTGCGACGCCGCCGGTGTCGATGCCCTGCTCATCGGCGACTCCCTCGGCATGGTGCTGCAGGGACACGACTCGACACTGCCGGTAACGCTTGCCGATATCGCCTACCACACCGCAGCCGTTGCCCGGGGCTCACAGCGGCCGCTGATCATCGCCGACATGCCCTTTGGCAGTTTTCAGGAGTCACCACAGCAGGCTTTCCGCAATGCTGCGGCGCTGATGGCGGCCGGCGCGCAGATGGTGAAGATCGAAGGCGGCACGGAAATGGCAGAGACCACCCATTTCCTGAGCAGCCGTGGCGTTCCCGTATGTGCCCACGTTGGCCTGACGCCGCAGTCGGTGCACCAGCTCGGCGGCTACCGCGTGCAGGGCAAGGACGACTCCGGTGCTGCGAAACTCAAGGCTGATGCGCTGGCACAGCAGGAAGCAGGTGCCACGCTGATCGTCCTCGAAGCAATTCCCGCCCCGCTCGCAACCGAGGTCACGAGCCTGCTCACCATCCCGACCATCGGCATCGGCGCCTCCAGGGAATGTTCCGGCCAGGTGCTGGTCCTGCATGACATGCTCGACATCGCCCCCGGCCGCAAGGCACGCTTCGTCAGAAATTTCATGTCCGGCCAGCCCTCAATCGCCGCCGCCATCGCTGCCTATGTCGCCGCAGTCAAGGACGGCAATTTCCCGGCGCCGGAACACTGTTACTGAACGAAACCGCTTTCAACACAGCGCGCACAGAGACACGGAGAGCACCGAGATGCGGGGAAAACACAGTATTCTCTGTGTGCCCTGCGCCTCTCTGCGCTCTGTGTCGAAAGAGTTTTTATGCACATTCATTCCTCCATCCCTGATCTGCGAACCGCGCTGAAGAAGCGTAGCCGGGTCGTTTTCGTGCCGACCATGGGCAACCTGCATGCCGGCCATATCAGCCTGATGACGCAGGCCCGCGCCCACGGCGATACGGTCGTCGCCAGCATATTCGTGAACCGCTTGCAGTTCGGCCCGAACGAGGATTTCGACAAATATCCGCGCACCTTTCAGGCCGACTGCGACAAGCTCGCTGCGGCCGGCGTCGACATGCTGTTCGCCCCGACCGAAACTGATCTCTACCCGGAACCGCAGGAATATACGGTCGAGCCGCCGGCGATCCAGCACATGCTCGATGGTGAATTCCGTCCCGACCACTTCCGGGGGGTCGCAACGGTGGTACTCAAGCTTTTCAACATCGTTCAACCGCAAGCAGCCCTCTTCGGCAAAAAGGACTATCAGCAACTGATGGTCATCCGCAACATGGCACGCCAGCTGGCCCTGCCGATCGACATCATCGGCGGTGAAACGGTTCGAGCCGAGGATGGGCTGGCATTGTCGTCACGTAACGGCTATCTGTCTGTGGAAGAACGGGCGGAGGCGCCACGCCTGCAGCGCCTGCTGGCCAGAATCAGCTCAGCGATCCGCAGTGGCGATACGCGTTATGCGGAACTGGAAAAGACGGCTGTAGCCGAACTGGATCGGGCTGGCTGGCAGACTGATTATGTTGCAGTGCGGCAACAGTCAAACCTGCAACCACCTTCGGCCGCCAACCAAGCGCTGGTGGTCCTTGCAGCCAGCCGCCTTGGCTCGACGCGACTCATTGATAACATTGAAGTTTGAGCGTTGCAACATTGTCACAATTGAGTCGTTGACAGCCTGCCATTTGCCGCTACAATGCCGTTCCCCTAACTCGATTGCACGGGTGAAGCCATGCAAAGAACGATGCTGAAGTCCAAGCTGCACCGCGTGACGACGACCCACGCCGATCTTCATTACGAAGGCTCCTGCGCCATCGACGAAGATCTGCTGGAAGCCGCCAATATCCGCGAGTACGAGCAGATCGACATCTGGAACGTAAACAACGGCGAGCGCTTCACCACCTATGCCATCCGTGCAGAGCGTGGTAGTGGTGTCATCTCGGTAAACGGCTCAGCCGCGCGCCGCGCTGCACCTGGCGACATCCTGATCATTGCCACCTTCGCCAGCTACACCGAAGCTGAACTGAGCAAATACGAGCCCGCACTGATCTACGTTGACTCGCAAAACCGCATCGTCAGAAAGGGGCACAAGATTCCGGTGCAGGCCGCTGCCTGACCCGCTTCGCTCCACGAAAAAAAGCCGCGACCTGAGTCGCGGCTTTTTTCATTCTGCGACCCCGATTATTCGCTATCGGCTTTTTTCCGGGGCGTACGCCGTGGCCGTGCCGGCGACTTGGTCTTTGTTGTTGTCGTTTTCTTTTCTGTCGGCACTTCTGCAACAACCTCCTCCGGAACCAGCGTCTCGACAGCCTGAATTGCAGGCAGCTCAGGCTTTTCGCCCTCGTGCTTGCGGCCACCACGACCGCGCCGACGCGCCGGCGGCTTGGTTTCTGCTGCAGGAACGGCGATCTCGGGTGACGCAACCGTTACGGCAGCCGGCTCCGCAAGTACCGGCATCGCTGACACCGGCCGCCCGGATGCTCGTGTCACATAGGCCCCGGATTTCTCGTCACGCCCGAAGCCAAGCAAGCCGCGTGCGGCAGCATCTTCCAGTAGCGTGCCGAAGGCCTTGTAACCGTAGTACGACTCGTTGAAGCCCGGGTTCCGCCGCTTCATTGCCTCCTTCAGCACCGAGGCCCAGATACGCTCACTGTCGCCGCGCACTGCGATAAGGTCCTCGAAAGTGGCGGCGACAAGTTCAATGGCCTTCGCCTTGCGTGCTTCCATTTCCTCGCGACGAGCCTTCTCCTCTTCGGGAGAGCGTCTTTGCGGCGCATCCTTGCTGTCTTTCCGCGATGAGGCACGTTGTGCGGCGCGCTCGCGAACCAGGTCGTCGTAGAAGATGAACTCGTCGCAGTTGGCAATCAACAGGTCGGAGGTTGATTGCTTGACGCCGACACCGATCACCTGCTTGGCGTTCTCGCGCAACTTGGAGACCAACGGCGAAAAATCCGAGTCGCCGGAGATGATGACGAAGGTATCAACGTGCGACTTGGTATAGCAGAGGTCCAGCGCATCGACGACCATGCGGATGTCGGCCGAGTTTTTGCCGGACTGGCGCACGTGCGGTATTTCAATCAGTTCGAAATTGGCTTCGTGCATGGTGGCCTTGAAGGCCTTGTAACGATCCCAGTCGCAATAAGCTTTCTTGACGACAATGCTGCCCTTGGCCAAGAGCCTTTCCAGCACCGGCTTGATGTCGAATTTTTCATACTTCGCATCGCGTACGCCGAGGGCGACGTTCTCGAAGTCGCAAAAAAGCGCCATGCTGGTCGTGTCAGAGGAATTGGCCATGTTTTACATTTCAGAAAGAAGACGTGAAGGCTCGCAGTATAGCGGCTGCAACACAGCACTGCCCGCGCCGTGATGGGGGTAGTGGCAATCTGGATCAAGGTCACCGGAGCTGCCTTGGGTATAATCAGCCCCTTCACCGGGCCACGCTAGCGGACCGGTTCCCCAATTTCGCCCGCACTGAGCAATCATGAAAACTGTTCTTGCCTGCATCCTATCCCTTGGCCTGCTGCTGGCTGGCTGTGAGCAACCCCCAGCATTTAAATCCACCGACATTTCCGGTGTCGACTGGGGCAAGGACTTCAGCCTGACCGACCATCAGGGACAACCACGTCGGCTCGCGGATTACAAAGGGAAAGTCGTCGTCCTGTTTTTCGGCTACACCCAGTGTCCGGACGTTTGCCCTACCACGCTGATTTCGATGCGTGAAGTTCTGACACAACTGGGCCCGGATGCTAGCCGTGTTCAGGTGCTGTTCGCCACGCTCGATCCGCAACGCGACACACAGGAATTGCTGGCGCAATATGTCCCGCAGTTCCATCCGAGCTTCGTTGGCCTGCGTGGCGATGACGCAACCGTGGCCGCGCTGGCCAAGGACTTCAAGGTGTTCTACACCCGCCAACCGGGAACGACACCGAGCAGCTACACCATAGACCACTCGACAGGCAGTTATGCCTATGACCCACAAGGTCGCCTTCGCCTCCTGCTACGTCACGGCGATGACGCAGGAAATGTTGCTGCCGACCTGAAATTGCTGCTTGCTGGCAAATAGACACTGGAGCTTTCTGATGAAACACCTGATTTCCGCCCTTCTGCTGGCCGGCCTCACCCTGTCCATGCCGGTCGCAGCCGTACCGACCGCCGACCAGATCAAACTGGATATCGGCACACCACCGGTCATTGCTGTCAAACATCAACTCGCCCAACGCTACTCGCGGCTGGTCAAGTTCTATGAGCCCGGCGTCATCGGCCTGGGTTACGACGGCATGGTCAAACTACGTGATACCAGCCGGCTCAATCCAACCCTGCTCAAGATTGCCGAGAAATTGATCGACCAGGAGAATCCGGACCGCAATTCGCTGATTTACGCCATTGCCGAATCGCATGGCGGCAAGGAAGCCGTTCCTGTTGTACGCGAACTGCAGGTCAAGCGCTGGAAGGAGCAGTTCCATTCCGGCTGGTGGATGGAAGACGAGAAGGGCAACTGGTACCAGAAGCCCTGAACGTTGCTTGCGGCAGTAATCTCCTGCGGCATTTTGCCGCACTCGCCGAGTGAAACCGCCGCTTATAATCGGCCACCCGATGGCAAATTCATCCACTGACTGCGCGCCTGCGCCCAAGGAGCATGGCTTGAAACCGATCCAAAAAACACTGTTGACCACGCTGCTGGCAGCCCTTCCCCTCGTATCTGTCAGCACCGCATTTGCTGCCGATATCGAAATCAAGACGCCCTGGGTCCGTGGTACGGTTTCCGGCCAAAAAGCCACAGGCGCCTTCATGGAAGTAACGACCAAGACGGGCGTCACGCTGGTCGGCGCTTCCAGCCCAGTTGCCGGCGTCACCGAAATTCACGAAATGAAGATGGACGGCGGCGTCATGAAGATGCGCGCGATCCCCCGCCTTGAGGTGTCAGCCGAGAAGCCTTTGAGTCTGGCACCTGGCGGCTATCACGTGATGCTGATGGATCTCAAGCAGCAGCTGAAGAAAGGCGATAGCGTGCCGCTGACGCTGCAGGTTGAAGGCAAGGACAAGCGGGTCGAAACAGTCGAAATCAAAGCTGAAGTGCGCGACCTGACCGCATCACCAGCTTCGACGAAGGCACCGGCCGCACACGACCACAAGCAGCACTAGCCCGGAAAGCTTCGAAAGCGGGGAGGCGCGGTTCGTAACAACCGCACCTCCCCGGTAGTTCACCGACGCGTGTGTCGCAGCAGCGCCGCAACGGCAGCAAGTAATAGCGCAGCAACCACGCCATGCCCGACGACGAGCCACAAGCTCAGATTGCTCTGCACGGCAGCCAGCCCGAAGCCCACCACCACCAGCAATAATCCGAGGACAGCCCGGGCCGACGGGCGCGTAGTCGCCTGCCTCAGATTTGCCACAGCCGACCAACCCAGCGTCAACAAGACGATCAGCGCAAAGCCACGGTGCAGAAGATGCAGCAGCATCCCGCCTGCATCGCCTGGGCTACTCGCCGCTGTCAGCTTTATGAATGGGTTCAGTACGTTCCACGCCTCGGCAGAGAGCAACGCGCTTCCCCCGCAGCCGGGAAGATCCAGGCAAGCAGTCGCGGAATAGCTTGCCCCGATCCATGCCCCAAGCATGACAGTGACCGAAAGGACCGTCACCCCCACGCGCAACAACAGCGCCTGCTCAACACGTTCATTCTGCCCAGATGTTGGTGGCGCACCCGTCGCCATCGCCACGCGCCAGGAAAATGTCACCAAGCCGAGGCCACCGACAATGTTGAGAAACCCAACCAAGGCGCGCCGGGGATCAGCACTGAAAAAGCCAAGTGCAGAAAGTCCCAGCATCAGCAGCAAAAGAAGTATCGCGTGCCGGGCAGCCGGCAGCACCGGCTGTGGGCGCAGACAGCGCCAGACGAGAACACAGGTGAGGATGAGCGCGGCAGAAGCAGCAAGACGATGCAGCAGGCGAGAGAACCCGTAGTGCAACGGCAGCGGAGCTTCGGCGAGAAGCCGACCATAGCAGGCTGGCCAATCAGCGCAGCCCAATCCGGCGGCGTCAAGCCGCAAGTAGGCACTTACGGCAACAACAACCAGCGAGAGCGCGCCGATGATCAGTGCCAGCGCCCGAATTGCGCGGAGACGACCGAAGCCTGGCTTCATCGTCCCGCGCCGGTCGTAGCAGGCGCGACGCGAAGTTCGTGATTGAGCCAGAGGAGAACACCGAAAACAACCATCGCTCCGCCCTGGTGCGCAGCCCCCAAGGCGACCGGCACCGCCAGCAGCAAGGTGGCGATACCGAGCGCTATCTGTGCCGACAGTACTACCAGCAACAGGGACGCCACCCAGCGGGCACGTGCAGAAACCGGCCCCGAACGCAGCTTCAGCCAGAACCAGGGAACAATGAAGGCCAGCAGCCAGGCACCGAGGCGGTGATCAAACTGGACGGTCGCCATATTGTTGAAAAAATTCAGATACCACGGGTCGATCATGAAGATTTCAGGCGGAATGAAGTCTCCATTCATGAGCGGGAAGGTGTTGTAGGCCTTGCCTGCGCGTATTCCGGCGACGAACCCCCCGGTAATCACCATGTAAAACGCCAGCAGTGCCAGCCAGAACCCTGTGCGCTGCAGTTTTTTCAGTGCTGCATCCGTGGTTTCACGTGCGCGCGTCGCCACCAGACCAAGGGCCACCCACATCATCGAGATGAAGATCAGGAACGCCAGCGACAAGTGCGCCGTCAGGCGGTACTGGCTGACGCGCGGATCGTCGACCAGTCCGCTCTTGACCATGTACCACCCCATCGCCCCCTGCATTCCGCCGAGGATGAAGATACCGAGCAGTTTCGGCGCCAAGCCGGGTTCAACCTTCTTTCGGACCAGAAAATAGAGGAAAGGTATGAAAAAGGCGACGCCAATCAAACGCCCAAGAACCCGATGCCAATACTCCCAATAGAAAATACCCTTGAATTCATCCACCGTCATCTGGTGATTAACCTGCTGATATTCCGGCGTTTTTTTGTATTTATCGAAAGTTTCGCTCCACTCCTGCTCATTGAGCGGCGGCACGATCCCGACGATGGGCTGCCATTCGACGATCGACAGCCCCGAATGCGTCAGGCGCGTAACGCCCCCCACAACAAGGATGGCAAACACCATGGCGCTGCAAATGAAAAGCCAGATGGCAATTTGTCGGCGGGCAGAGAGATCCATTTGCGGTTCCGGGAGCGATAAAAGGGCGAAATTTCAGGCTGCGAATTATAGGCTTTTTGTGCGCTCCGTTCCATGCGACAATCCGCGCCTTCCTGCCGTGGTGCGACATTTCGCCGCATTTTCTTGATGTGCGTCAATTCGCCGCAGAACCGTCTACAGGTATCCTTCCGGGCACTGTGCCGAAATGCCGAAAGGTTTTGTTTTTTTGCAAATTAATGCGTGCTGTAAGCGCTAACAATGATGGAGGGTAACAAGATGGCCGACAACGACAACGACAATGACATTCCGTTCATGCAGAAGCTGCTCGACAACCATTTCCTGCTGCTGGTTATTGGTGTCGTATCGCCCGGGGTGATTTACATCCTCTGGGGCATCATCGACATCATGAACACCCCGCTCGCCAAGTAATTTCAATTAATTAGAGGGAGATCTACATGAGTTCAATTCTGCCGCCGTCGAATCGGCTCTGGTGGAAGGAGTCGATCGACAAGACCGAGTGGGTCTGGATCGGCATCGCTTTCGTCTGGGGCATGATCATGTTCGTGATGATGATCTACTGGCACATCTACGGTAAGCAGAACCTTTCCAACGAGGCCTATAAGACCACGCCGGAAATGTTCGCTGCCAAGGCCGAGAAGTTCATTGCCGAAAATACCATCCGTACGGAAACCGATCAGGACATCCCGGTCGTCAAGGTTCCGCCCGGTGGCGATGGCTACCTGATCGCCCGCCTGTGGAACTGGTACCCGATCCTTGAATTGGAAAAGGGCAAGGAATACAAGATCCACCTGTCGTCGATGGATTACAACCACGGCTTCTCGCTGCAACCGGTCAACATCAACATTCAGGTCATCCCGGGCTACGAGCACGTCGTCAAAATGACGCCGACTTCATCCGGCACCTTCGCCATCGTCTGCAACGAGTTCTGCGGCATCGGTCACCACTCGATGCTCGGCCGGATCTGCGTGAAATAAGGGGGAATAACCAGTGGCAACCACTTACCGTACCTGCCCGTCGTCCGGGCTGCAATTCGAGGCGCATGCCGAGAAGCTAATGAAATGGAACGCCGTCGTGGCGGTTCTCTGGCTGCTCGTCGGCGGTATCACTGCCCTCGGCGTCATCATGACCCGCTGGCCAGCTTTCAAGCTGCTGCCGGCAGACCAGTTCTACACCATCCTGACCGCTCACGGCATTGACATGCTGCTGATGTGGATCCTGCACTTCGAGATGGCCGTGCTCTACTTCGCCTCCTCGGTGCTGCTGCGCTGCCGTATCTGGGCACCAAAGCTCGGTTGGGCCGGCTTTGCGCTGATGGTTATCGGCGGTCTCATGACCAACGTCGCCATCTTCCAGGGTGAGTCGAGCGTGATGTTCACGTCCTACGTGCCGATGCAGGCTGCTCCGCACTTCTACCTTGGCCTGATTTTGGTAGCAGTCGGTTCACTGATCGGTTGCGCAATCTTCTTCGGCACGCTGGTTGTTGCCAAGAAGGACAAGACCTACACCGGCTCGATCCCGATGGTCACCTTCGGCGCGCTGACAGCTGCAATCATCGCCGTGTTCACCATCCTTTCCGGTGCCGGCATCCTGATCCCGACCTTCCTGTGGTCTGTCGGCCTGATCAAGGAAATCGATGCGCAGCTGTATCGCATGGTCTGGTGGGCGCTGGGTCACTCGTCGCAACAGATCAACGTTGCTGCCCACGTGTCGATCTGGTACCTGATCCCGGCTATCGTCATCGGCGCCAAGCCGCTGTCGGAAAAGGTTTCCCGCGGCGCATTCCTGCTCTACATCCTGTTCCTG